>Ga0208769_1000045_pt1 | contig 64714 bp, 55 predicted proteins | sample AntAceMetag02UKC_FD_184768 | JGI IMG/M metagenome (GOLD analysis project Ga0208769, IMG submission 184768) | Saline lake microbial communities from Ace Lake, Antarctica- Antarctic Ace Lake Metagenome 02UKC (SPAdes) (version 2) | ecosystem: Environmental > Aquatic > Non-marine Saline and Alkaline...
GGGTTGGGTCTTAATCGGGGAATTAGCTCGATAGCAATGAACTTCGGATAGACTTGCTCAACTCCGCCATGTAGGATTCTAAACATTATAATTTAATGCTTTTTTGGGGACTTGGTAGTCTAATGGAAGCTTCGGGGCCGGTGGACATCGGGGTTCAGGATGACCCGCGAGCGCGTCGTTGCAAGGCGGGCCCAAATATTTTGACGGTAGTATAAATATTGCTGCACGCCTTTAATCGTTAACTGATAATTGATAATTTAATCGTCAATTATCCTTTATCAATTGTCAATTGAAGAAATCTGCGATAATCAAAAGCATGAAAATATCAGTATTCAGTCGAAAAATTCATAGCTTCTCGTACCCTCGTTATAGGATCCAAGTTTTGGCCAGAGTCCATAATCCCAGCAAGGTGACCATGATCCCCAATGAAAGAATGAGGACTTTTTCGGATTTGATACGGGCGGTAATAAAAGGACCGAAAAAAGCTCCTACAACAGCACCGATAGTGAGAAAAACAACCAAATTCCAGTCAGACATACCATTGACCAGCCAATAGGTCAGAAAACCAGCCAAACAGATGGGTGCTTCGGACAAAGCGGTGGTACCAATAGATTTTTTAGCCCCGCGGCCACTGATAATTTGTCCGCTGGTAACAACCGGTCCGAATCCCCCGCCGGAGATACCTTTGTTAAACGCAGAGATCATACTGACCCCGAAGACTTTCTTCCATGAAAAGGTAAACTTGGTCTTAAGCAAAAGAATAACACCCATGGCAAGTACCAACACTCCGATATAAGTTTTCAGAACGATCTTGGGAATATGGATGGCCGCCGCAGCAGCTAAGATGGTCACAATAACACCGATAAAAGTAATTACGAGTACGACCTTCAGGTCCTTGCTAGTATTTTTTCGCAGCCAATTCATAAGGCCTTTTCCGAGGACAGGCGCTTCTTCATCCGTATTGATATGAAAATGTGCGTTGCTCAGACGGTGATGCATAATGCTTGCTATAAAACTTCCAATTGCCTGTGAGAGTAAAATTGAAGGAACAACAATAAGCGGATCAAAACCCGCAATGATCAAAGAAGGTGACAAGATCGTTCCGTACAACATACCCAATGATGAATCTATCAACTCGCAAATAAAAGCAACCAGTACGATCAATAAGATCACTTCCCATTCCATAATACACCCCGTAATGACAAATGTTAAAAAAGCAAACATGTAGTATATGGATAAATTTCAACCAATAGCAATAAAAAATATAGATGAGGAAAGACGAAAGATTTAAGCAAAAATGATAAAAGAGACAAAAAGTAAACAGCAAGGGTATCATAATAATTTTTATATGAAAAATTTGTTATCCGGAAATTTTTCGATAAAATACACTTATGAAAATATCTACTGTATTTCTAGACAGAGACGGCGTTCTGAACGTTGATCAACCGGATTACTTGTTGAGCATAGATGATGTGAAGATCCAGAGGGGCGTACCGGGTGCGCTCAAGAAACTGAATGATGCAGGGATCCATGTGATCGTGGTCAGTAATCAGGCCGGTATCGGGAAGGAATTGATCTCTCGCCGTGCCGCGGAACAGATCTTTGAAGAAGTGATTCGTCGTGCCGAAGTCAAAGGTGGCCATATCAATGGCTATTATTATTGTCCGCATGCACCCGATGACGGCTGTAATTGCCGCAAACCTGAGATCGGTATGTTCCTGCGTGCAAAACGCGAGCATAGCATTATCATGGAAGAAGCGGTTTTTGTGGGCGATGGCTTTGGCGATGCACGTGCAGCGAAGCGATTGAAAATACCCTTCTATCTTGTGAAACAAGGCTGGGGACCGGTGACAAAAGTCAAATGCGATGTAGCCGATGTCCTTTATATCCAAGTAAAACACCTGCAGGATGCAGTCGATAAAATATTAGCGCTAAAGGAATCCGAATAATGAAAATTTGTGTTTTATTGGGCGGGGCTTCCCCAGAACGAATGGTATCGCTCTCAAGCGGGACCTCTATTGCAAAAGCTCTGGAAAGTCTGGGACATGACATTCTTTTTATAGATCCTGCAATTCAGCTAGATAATATGGATGAATTTCGTGCCGGATTGGCAAACATTTCTATGAAAAATATGGATTTTGAAGCCATGTCAAAATTGACGGACGATGTTTTTGTTGATCACATTCCTTATTTGAAAGAAAAGAAAATCGATTTGGTCTTTAATGCCCTTCATGGCGGGAATGGCGAGAATGGAGTGATCGCCGATATTTTAGAGAAAGCCAAGATCCCTTATACCGGCTCGGGCTATCAGGCCTCCGCATTGGCCATGGATAAATTCAAAACGAAAGTGTTGGCTAGATTCGTCGGTGTTAATTGTGCTGACGAAGAACTGCATGAAGAACCCGTTCACGCACCCGATAAGGTCAAATTTCCGTTGGTGATTAAACCTAATAATTCGGGTTCATCCGTTGGGCTGATCATTATTCAGGAAGCATGCGATATATTTGATGCAACAAAAGAGGCATTGAAATTTAGCGATACGGTGATCATTGAAGATTTTATACCCGGTCGAGAATTCGATATTCCGGTCATCAAAGGGGAAGCATTTCCGATTTTGGAAGTCAATCCTCATGGCGTAAATGACTATAAAGCAAAGTACATAGGCAGCAAGACCGAGTATAAAGTCCCCGCACCTTTAAGTGATGAGATCACCCAACGCATGCAAGCCGATGCGGTGAAGGTTTATAATGCACTGGGTTTAAAAAATTACGCCCGTATTGATTTCCGCATGACGGAAGATGAAGAGATATATCTCCTCGAAGCCAATACGCTCCCCGGCATGACGGCATCGAGCTTGGTCCCCAAATCAGCGAAAGCGATCGGGATTGATTTTCCGGAGTTGTTGACCATCATTATAAATGATGCCCTTGATTAAAATACCTCTCACAAAGCCACCAAAGAAGAGATATCTGGGTTAGACACAAAGTTTTAAAAGGCACAAAGGAATATGCCTCTCACAAAGGCACAAAGAGCACAAAGTACCACAAAGAAACCTCATTAGGCTTGACACAAAGATAGTTGAGGCACAAAAACCCATTATTTGTCATCCTGAACCCCGAAGCGTCGGGGGCCAGTGGACACTGGTGTTCAGGATCTCTGTGTAAATGCCTTTATAAATACACCTAAAGAGACCCTGAAGGGGTCGAACAACAATATAACCACCGTATCAAAAAGAAAACAACCACAGCGTGGTTGAACAAGTTCAACCCCGAACGTAGTTGAGAGATTGTATAGTTTATATGATCCAAAGGTAGCTGTCATCCTGAACGCAGTGAAGGATCTATTCATGATTCAGGGTTTTGTGACATGAATAGATCTTTCGACTTCACCGCCAACTGGCGGTTCCGCTCAAGATGACAGGCTTGAGCGCTTTAACCGTTCGTGAGCGCGCGACTCACCATCACACTATTTACCACCACTCACTGTTTACCACTTACTGTTTACTATTATATAATTCCTTTTAAAGCGCATTTTTTTTATTTATTTTTCCTTCATAAACAAAGGACACGAAATGGCACTTAAATTCTATAATACGATGAGCAGAAAGAAAGAGATCTTTACACCCATTAAGCCCGGCAAGGTCGGGGTCTATAATTGCGGTCCGACGGTCTACAATTTTGCGCACATCGGTAATTTTCGTGCATACATGTTCGAAGATCTTTTAAAACGCTATCTCAAGTTCAAAGGTTACAAGGTCACACAGGTCATGAACATCACGGATGTGGATGACAAGATCATAAAGAAATGCGGCGAAACACATACCTCGATCGATGAATATACCGAGATCTATAAGCAGGCATTTTTCAAGGATCTAGATACCCTGAACATCGAACGCGCCGAAGTATATCCTGCTGCCACACAACATATCCCTGAAATGGTGGATCTGGTCCAGAGTTTGCTGGACAAAGGACTGGCTTACAAAGCCGAGGACGGAAATATCTTTTTCAAGATATCAGCTTTCCCGAATTATGGAAAATTGCAGCGGCTCGATATAGACAATATGAAAAGCGGCGCACGCGTGGATGCTGATGAATACGACAAAGAATCCGCCAACGACTTTGCCCTCTGGAAAGCGTATAAGGACGAAGATGGCGCAGTTGCATGGGATACCAAGCTCGGTAAAGGACGTCCCGGCTGGCACATCGAATGCTCAGCAATGTCCATGAAATACCTCGGAGAAACCTTTGATATCCATACCGGTGGTGTTGATAATATTTTCCCACATCATGAAAATGAGATCGCACAAAGTGAAGGCAGCACAGGTAAACCTTTTGTTAAATACTGGCTGCACTGCGAACATTTGCTTTGGGGTAAAACCAAGATGAGCAAATCGTTGGGAAACATTATTTATATCAACGGTTTGGTCGAAAAAGGATGTTCGCCTGCGGCCATCCGCTATGCATTATTGACGACCCATTATCGTCAGAAATTGAATTTCTCTCTTGAGATATTAGATGTCGCCGAAACAACATTGAAGCGTTTTGATAATTTTTTATTCACATTGAAAGACGCCAAACCCGGTCCTGTTTCAGATGAAATTAAAACCATCGTTGATACCATGTTGGTTGATTTTGGAAAAGCCATGGATGACGATCTGAATATATCACCTGCGGTCGGTGCGGTTTTTGAAAGCATCAAAAAGATCCAGCGCATTCATCGCCTTACTCCAGTATCCGATAAAAGTGTAGCACTTATCAAAAAAGGACTACATAGTGCCGACGATGTATTAGGTGTGATCTTCACTCCAAGAGTAAAAGAAGCTAAAGTCGATGAAACCACGATCCTCCGAAAGATCGCAGAACGCAATGAAGCCCGGGCAAATAAAGATTGGACGCTTGCCGATAAGATCCGCGATGAGCTCGATGCCATGGGCGTGGAGCTGCTGGATCGGAAAGATGGAACGGGGTATAAGATAAAGAATTAAGAATAAAAAAATATTATAAGAATAGGGGCGAACGATGTTCGCCTTTTTCTTTTTACGGGAATTATTAAAGCAGGGGAGATGGGGGTTTAGTATTTGAAAAAATATACTAGTCATCCTGAACTTGTTTCAGGACCTCTCTGAGAATGCGATTCTCAAAATTTATTAAAGCTATTAGAAATGTTTATTTCAAGCCAATCATTCGCATATCGCAATGCTCGCGGAGGTCTCCCTACGGGACCCCGCCAGCTGGCGGAAAACCTAGCGGAGAGATCTATTCATGACAATGAGATGTTGAAATACTTGAGGCTAATAAACGATAAACTTATTGGACCCCTTTAGGGTCCTTTTTCTTTTGGTGCGTTTTTATACTTTTATTGAACCCATACAGGGTTCATTAATTTAATAAAATCAATTTATTTCATAAAAATTACATTATATCAAAAAAGTAGAATCCCGAAGGGATTCAATAAAAGTATATGCGTTTACCCCTACAGAGCTACAACCCCGACGGGGTTGAATAAGTTTTACGATTTACGTTTCACACCTAACGTAATTGTCCTTTGCCTGCCCTGCGAAGTTTAAACGAAGCAGGGTCAATTATCAATTGTCAATTGTATTGTTGTCAATTATCAATTAGATTTACACATGATTTTTCCCACAAACAAAAATGAAATGAAACAACTCGGCTGGCCTCAATGCGATATCATCATTGTCAGCGGTGACGCATTTGTCGATCACCCGTCTTTTGGTCCTGCAATTATTGCAAGGGTACTTGAATCGGAAGGTTACAAGGTGGGAATTCTGGACCAACCCGATTGGAAGGACAGTACCAGCGCCATGCGCCTGGGCGCTCCGCGCCTTTGCTTTGCCGTAACGGCAGGCAATATCGATTCCATGGTCTCGCACTATACCGTTAATCACAAAAAACGTTCTGAAGATAATTATACACCGGGCGGCAAAGCCGGCAGGCGTCCCAACCGCGCCTCGGTCGTCTATACAAATTTGGTAAGAGCTGCACACAAGGGTTGTCCCGTCATACTTGGCGGGGTTGAGGCCAGCCTGCGGCGCATGGCGCATTACGACTACTGGACCAATAAGGTCCGTCGCTCGATATTGATCGATTCAAAAGCAGATCTTCTTATTTACGGGATGGGTGAAAATCCAATAAAGACCGTGATCAAAAGAATGGATCAGGGTGAAGCGGTTCGTGATATTCAAAATATTCCTGGTACGGTTTGCCGAGTCAGTGAAATTGAGAATAATGCCATTGGATTGCCCTCATTTGAGATCGTTAAAAACGATAAAAAAGCCTTCAACACCATGACCCGGATCCAGTACGAAAATCGCCACTTCCCTTACGGAAAAGATCTTTATCAACAACACGGTGATCAGATCCTGAAGATCAACGCTCCCGCCGAGCCCATGAGCACGAAAGAACTCGATGCCATTTATGCATTACCTTATACACGCAAACCGCACCCGAAATACACAGAAAGCATTCCGGCTTACGAACAGATCAAAGATTCCATTACCGCTCACCGCGGCTGTTTTGGAAATTGCTCGTTCTGCGCCATCACTTTTCATCAGGGACCGCGGGTTCAAAGCCGTAGTAAAAAATCCATCCTTGATGAGGTAAGGGTTATGGCCAATGATCCAGATTTTAGGGGGACTATCACCGATATCGGCGGTCCGACCGCCAATATGTACGGCATCCATTGTGCCATCGGCGGATGCAAAGAAATGAATTGTCTCTATCCGGGCATTTGCGAACATCTCGTCGTGAATGATCAAGAAAAATATACCCAGCTTTTAAAAGAAGCGGCGGCAACACCGGGGATCAAGCATGTCTATATTGCCTCAGGTTTGCGACATGATCTGGCCCTTGCCAACGAAAAGGCCATGGAGAAAATGGTCACGACCTACACAGGCGGACATCTGAAGATCGCGCCTGAACATTTAGTTGATAACGTGACCCGTGCGATGAATAAACCACCAGGGAAAGTGTATCTTAAATTTCTTGAAAAATTCAGACAATTCTCGCGCAAGGCGGGCAAAGAACAATACATTGTCCCTTATTTTATTTCAGGTCATCCCGGATGCACGGATGAAGATATGCTTGAATTGCAAAAACAGTTCAGGCAAAGCGGGCACAAGCTTCAGCAGGCTGCGGATTTTTATCCCACCCCCATGACCATTGCCACCGCCATGTACTATACAGGTATTCATCCCCTCACCGGGGAGAAAGTATTCGTCCCAAAAACTGCCAAAGAAAAATTGAAGCAGTTTGGGATCATGATGTGGCATCGGAATACAAGAGCCAAGAAACAAGGATCAAGAACCAAGTAATATTAGCTCAAAAGCAAACTTGTCCTCCGTAGCTCCGAAAAGGAGTGTAAGGGGAAGATAAAAGTAATCGATATTAATGTTAAGTGTAGGGAACAGGCATACCTGTTCCATTTTTTATATGTCACAAGAAAATTTGATAATCCGAAGATTCGGAAAAGATAGAATTTCAATTCTCTCTTTCTCTCGCTCCCTCCCTCTCTCCCTCTAAAATTGTGATGCTCGTCACACTCAAAATAACCCAATTGAATAATTGAATTATTAGATGTAATTTTACATAAAATGAGTGGGACGAAACTAAAATACATCATTTTATTCACTGTATTTTTTGCAGTGACCGATGCTGCGGTCTGGCATATCGGATCTTCTTTTCCTTATGTGATGAGAAAGGGTCCTTTGGCTTATGCACAAAGTCCAGTATTATTCCCGGATACACTTAGTGTAGCATCTGTCTGGTCACCCGTATACCGTGAATTTGGCATTCAGGAAGGCATGGTCTACATCGGTGCCAGAGGATTTGACCTATCCTTGAAAACACAATATCATTCTCTGATGTCAAACCATCAGCTGAGCTTTGGTTTTCCAATTCTGACTGAAACAACGCTAGAGGCAGGTCTTCAGCTCCATTATACGCTGTCTGCCTTGCATGGGATTGAGACCCAACACAAGGGTTCTTGCTCGGGTGGATTGAAAATTACCCCGCATCCGGATTGGGGAATATCGCTATACTCTATGCATTTTCTTTCATTTCCGCGTGACAGTACAGAGCATCTGCTCGAGGCAAATTCAGGTTGTGCTTTTGCATATTCGCTTTTGCCGGAATTAAAATTGTCATTGGTTTTTCAGAAGCGAGTTTTGCTTCCCTGGCAGATGTTTTTGGGAGTTCAGTATAAGCCATGGAAGGTGTTGGCGTGCGCCATACAATTTGAGATAGGGGAACACCAATGGGAAATTGAATTAAATATTTGTCCCGGCAGATGGGTCGTACAAGCGGTCGTTAGACACCATCCATTTTTGGGATTTTCTCAACAATATGTGATCGCATATGTCTATTAAAAATATCCTAAGGATGATCGTCTTAGTCATGTTATCGTTCTTGAAAATAGCGATCGCTCAAGATAGCTTGATGTACCTCGAATCAATGTCTCCGCAATCGATGGCGGAATTTGAAAATGACGGAAATGTAACTTTTCGGGTTTCTTTCACAGGGGAAATAGAGTATAGAGCAAAAGCACAATTTACATATAAAGGATTTGAACTTTATTATTTGAGCCAGGGAGGCGAAAAAGAAATAGAACAATGCATGTCACTTTCGTGGTCATCAAAGTGGATGGTACTTGGAATGGGCCGGGGACAACCGAACATTGCTAAGGGTATGATCCTTGGAAATACCATGATGCGTTTTACACCCGATCCAAGAAGTCAGGCAGGAATCAGTCCGGCAAAATTGAGGATCAAGAATTACGATTATTACAAAGAACTGATCTTTGTGAGCACTGTGATAAACAAATTTAATGTTTCTCTGTTTCGCTATAACGACACCTACGGTGGCTTTATACAATACAGGCAAAAAGAGTGGTTTAGCGGAGCGGCTTGGTATGGACTTGAAAAACCTGTGATAGAAACATGGGCGAATTATAAAAGCAATCAGATCAAGGGAAGTGTAAATGCTTCTTTAGCATCAGGAAATCTAAATCATGCTACGGGAGATCTGTATTATTCTCAAGGTGTTTTTCGTTTATTTATATCGGCAATCTATTTACATCCGGAATTTTTGTCGCTTAAATCCGATAGCAAATGGGGTTCGGGACTTAAAGCGGGTAGCCAGGGATATGCCGGTGGTGTCGGATTGTCGATTTCACCCTGGAAGATCAATATTCTTGGATATTACATTTTAAGAAATGATTATTATGAGCAACGTAGTATGCTGGATGTACGGTACAAAAAGAAAGTATTTGAGATCATTTTATCTTATAGTTCAAAAAATATCAAAGAGTTGATCGAAGATGATAATTTTCCTTTTGCTCGGAGTTGGCAAGAACAAGAGTATCGAATATGTAAAATGAATATTAAATTTCAAATCAGAAAGGAGCTTCAATTATCCTATCAGCTTCAGGGAGATATGATGCATTCACGATCCTATGCAAGTGTCCTTCGATTGACTTATCGCCAATCGGGTAATCTTTTACGTTTTCAATTATCAAATTGTCGATCCTGGGATAATGCGCTCTATTTCCTGCGGCCGCTTACAACATCGGCATACAGTATTCGGCGTGCTCCGAATAAAGAAACCATTTATATGGATCTGATATACTCAAGAGATATTGGAACAATGAGACTTTATGTTTTGCTGAGGAATGAGGGAATGAACGTAGGATTTGAGAAGAAATTATGAATGATGGATTATGAATTATGGATTGAAATATATTAAGAGTGATTAATATCAGTAGCCTTGGGTTTAAACCCAAGGCTACTGATGTAAATGTAATATCAATGTAATACGGGTTTAAACCCAGGGCATTGATATATACTGATTAAAATTTAATATCTTAATGTTTTCGAATAAGGTCTTTTACCTTCCCCGAAATCTCCAACCCGGCAATATGAGAGGTATCGCTGAAAAGAATATTCTCTTTTTTATCTTTCAGTTCCACATGTAGGGTGGAGTTCAGACTTTCTTTCATACTGCGGTTCATCTCGCCGTTCACGGGAGCAATAAGTCCGCCACCCTCACCGAGTTCGGCATGGACTCTGAGATGATATTTGCGATTTTTGACCAGAATATCAACACCCCAATCGTATTGATCTAGCATGGAAATTCTGTTGCCGAGGTAAGTAGCAAAACGATATACTTTATCGTCAATATTCAGGAAGCCGATCAGTCCGGTAAAATGCATTCCCATCCAAGGCACCTTTGCGATAGAGAGCATGAAAGAAGCATCGGATTCTTGGAAGGGATTGGCTTGCATCCATATCCATGATTGCGGGAAAGAACGACCCCAGTCCTTCTCAATATAGCCAATACCGTTCTCAAAACCATATTCCTTACCATTCAGAGTTAGTGTGCCACGAACACGATGGCGCATGGAAACCACGCCGTGGTAGCATTCCATAAATGGTACATAAGTAAACCAACCCATGATTCCGTGAGCCATGAAGTGTGAGGGAAAAGGGTGAACATCTTCAAAAACAAGGTCGCCATGTAGTGACATGCCGGGTCGGTCAACGGAGAGATGTACTCCACGGTCAGAGAAAAAATTATCGTCGATAGCAACGGCAAAATGGTCTTTTTCAAAATGGAAATCTTCAAGAGGGAAATTCAAATATTCGGTAGCATGTCCGGATGTGTTGATCTGTATAAAAGCATGCTTATCTTTACCCAGGGAAATTCCGGGAATAAATGCAATAGATGTGCTAAGATCATCGCTTAGGCATTTGATATACCAACCTTCAAAATACGATTTGCTTTTCAGCGAGCCCTGAAAGACGGGCGGGTTTGATAATCGGCTCATTTTGTTTTCCATTTTAAGTTTTACTAGTGATGTAAAATATTAAATAATTGACAATTGACAAAGGATAATTATGAGAGACGTTAAACAAGAGAAGTAAAAAGTGGAGAAAAGGACGCTCGCTGGTAGTCATCCTGAAAATCCTGAACTTGCTCGTCATGGCGAAGCCAAAGGCGTAGCATGGTTTCAGGATTGTTCAGCCCCGCCAGCTGGCGGGGTCCCGTAGGGAGACCTCCGCGAGCATTGTGATAAACGGAAGATTGGCTTGAAATAGATAACTACCCGGAGCATTAGTATTTTTGAGAATCGCATTGACATAGAGATCCTGAACAAAACATCCATCGGATGTTTTTTCAGGATGACTAGGGTTGGAGGTCCACCGACCCCGATGAATATCGGGGGGAAGTCGAAAGATCTGTTCATGCCATAAAACACTGAATCATGAATAGATCCTTCACTGCGTTCAGGATGACAGGCTCCCTTGCGTTTTTGTGTTTCTATATTTCTTTGCGTGAAGTAGTCAGGAACAAAATATATTGCCCGCAATAAATAGGAAGGTCCTGCGCAAATCACTTTGTATCACTTAATTTTGGGAGTAAATTAATCAGATGAATGAGAATACGAGCAAACACACGATTTTATGGGTAGATGACGAGATCCAACTGCTGCGTCCGCATATCATGTTCCTTGAACAAAAAGGTTATGAGGTCAAGACGGCGACCAACGGAGTGGATGCATTGGAGATCATTAAACACGAATATATTGCTGCCGCTTTATTGGATGAAATGATGGATGGTTTGGATGGCCTCGCCGTGCTGGAAAAGATCCGAGAACTGCGACCCGGCATGCCTGTGGTGATGATCACGAAAAATGAAGAAGAATCTCTGATGGAAGATGCTATCGGAAAAGAAATCTCGGACTATCTTACAAAACCCATCAATCCTTCTCAAGTTTTACTCAGTCTCAAAAAAAATCTTGACTCCGCTGATATTTCTCGTGAGGTGCGAGCTAAAGAATTCATGGTCTTTTATCAACAGATCACTATGGAGCTTTTTGACGGGATCAAGTCATTAAAGCGTTGGACAACTATTCATGATCGTCTGGCTTACTGGCAAATTGAATTTGCCAAGAACACCCAATACGATCTTGAGCATTTCTTAAACGAATTACAGGATACGGCGAATAAAGAATTTCAGCGATTGGTGACGGATAATTATGTCGATTGGCTTCAGCACTCACCGGATATTCCCTTGTCTCCTCAGGTGCTTGACAGCTATGTAGCACCCTTGCTGAAAAAGAACAAGAAGACACTTTTTGTTCTGATCGATTGTTTGCGTTACGACCATTGGTTGGCCGTCGCCCCGCTTTTCTATAACCAATTCGATATTGAGCTTCAATCTCATATTAGTATTTTACCGACAGCAACACCCTATAGTCGAAATGCCATTTTTGCAGGTATGTATCCCGATGCAATAAATGTTAAGTATCCTGATCTTTATGCAAATCCCGATAGCGAAGAAAGCATGAATCGTTATGAAGATAAACTGGTAACGGATTATCTTAAAAAGGCCGGTTTGCATTTAAAGAACGGTCATTCATTTCACAAGGTGTCCGATTCAAAGTTCGGTGATAATCTTGCCAACCGTTTTTCTGATATCAAGAATAATGATCTCATCGTACTTGTTGCAAATTTTGTAGATATTCTGGCCCACAAACGTTCCGTGTCAGAAGTTTTGCTGGAGATCGTACCCGACGAATCCGGTTATCGTAATGTGGTTCGAAACTGGATGGAAGGATCCTATTTGCGACGTATCATCGAAGCAGCCGGAGAAGCCGGTTTTGAAGTCGTAATCACCTCCGACCACGGCAGTCTGCGCGTAAACAAAGGTGCTGTTGTAAAAGCCGATCGCGATTCGACCAACAGTATCCGTTATAAGACCGGTAGAAATCTTGTGACATCCAGTAAATCAGCCCTCTATGTCAAAGATACGGCTCGCTATCGTTTGCCACAGACTCATTTAATCGGCACATATATTTTTGCCAAAGAAGATTATTTCTTTCTCTACCCCAATAATATCAAAAAATATGAAAAACAGTATCCCGGGACCTTTCAACATGGTGGTATCTCCATGGATGAAATGCTGCTTCCGGTCGCCAGGTTGAGCCCGAAACGATGAAAAAGAACATATATCACATACAGACATCTTCACCCGAGGCTACGATCGATTTTGGCAAGCGTTTTGCAACGCAATTGAAACCAAACGATCTGATTACCCTATACGGTGATCTTGCGGCCGGGAAGACGACCTTTACTAAAGGCGTATGTGAATATCTCAATGCCGATCAAGCGGCAACATCTCCAACATTTACTCTCATTAACGAGTATGCCGGAGACATGCCCATTTTTCATTTTGACTGCTATCGGATCAAGCATCCCGATGAGATCATCATGTTAGGCTTTAAGGAATATCTTGAAAAAGACGGTGTTGTTTTGATCGAATGGCCGGAGCAGATCGCTAAGCATATTCCGGAAGACAGCATTGAATTGCACATAAATTACGTGGATGAAAAAACACGAGAAATAGAAATTCGCTCCCCACGGAGCATGGAGTTATAAATGATCCTTGCGATGGAAACATCATCTCTTGTCTGCGGTGCCTCCTTACATGATAATGGGGAGTGCATTGCAGAGGTATATATAAAAGAACCCCGGGTTCATGCGGAAAAATTGGTTGGACTTGTTGCCCAACTTTTCGAAGAACAAAAAATCAGGATTCAGAAACTAACAGCAGTGGTTGTTTCCGCCGGTCCGGGATCATTTACCGGTTTACGTATTGGTATGAGCTTTGCCAAAGGCTTGGTCTATCCTCATCAGATACCGCTCGCCGGTGTCAATACGATGAAAGCGTTTATAGCCGGAACAGTAGATGACGTTGACCGGACAAAAGATCCTTTATGGGTCATTCGATCACATAAAGATTATATCTATACTACTCAGTTTAAAAATGAACTTGATGAGATAAATATACGCTATGGACAGATCCAAAATATAAAAGAATGGTATCCTGAATGCGCTATGATCATCAGCAATGATGCTTTGGAAGAGATCGTCGATATTCCTGTTCTTGAGCGCTCAATTCTGCCTTCAATGATCGGGAATTATTATGTGCATCACAAAAATAATACGGCCGTTAGAGACTATGACAGTTTGGTATTGGAATATGGCATGGACTATAAACCTAAAGAATGGAATCCGGGAGCTTCATGATCAAGATTCGCGATATGAATGCGGATGACGTGTCTGCGGTCATGAAGATCGAACGGGTAAGTTTTAATGAGCCTTGGGCAGAGATCCATTTTTATTTTGACCTTTATTCAAAGGTCTCTTATAACTGGGTGGCGGAATGCAAAGATGAACTTTGTGCCTATGTTTGCTTTTGGAAAATAGAAGATGAAGTGCATATTAATAATATTGCAGTAAAAGAAGCGAACCGACGACAGGGAGTCGCACAGAAATTACTTGATAAAATGACAAATTTCGCGCTGAAAAGCAGTGTGAAGAGTATGATTCTTGAGGTAAACGAACATAACGAGTCTGCTCAATCTTTTTATAAAAAGAACGGTTTTTTGGAAGTCGGTAGACGTCCAAAATACTATGAACACGATCAAGCTGACGCACTGATCCTGACGAAAGAAATGGAGATGAAGTGAAAATTCTTTTGGTAAATGATGACGGCATATTGGCGCCCGGTATAAAAAAACTATATGAAGCCATCAAAGGACTTGGGGACATTACCGTTGTTGCTCCCGATGGAGAAAGATCGGCTGTTTCTCATGCCCTGACGCTGGACAAGCCCATGCCCGTCAGGAATGTTGATACCGGAATATTTCAAGGCACCGCTGTGATGGGAACTCCCGCGGATTGTGTAAAACTTGCTTTATCGGAAGTTATGTCTGAAATGCCTGACTTGGTGCTTTCTGGAATTAATCTCGGATGCAATACCGGACTGAATGTCATATATTCCGGAACTGTAGGTGGAGCTGCCGAGGCCGTATTTAATGGCATCCCGGCTATCGCTCTAAGTTTGGACACTTACACCAATCCCAACTGGGAACCTGTTCTGCCGTTCGTGCGCGAATTGGTCAAGACTGTGATCGAAAAAGGCCTTCCCGAGGGCGTTCTTTTAAATATTAATATTCCCAATGTGGAAGTTGCTGAAGATATCATAGATGTAATGATCACCGAGCAAGGGATGGCTCATTGGCAAGAGAAATTCGATAAGCGTATTGACCCCAAGGGACGCACCTACTACTGGATGACCGGCAAGAAGTGTGAGCGAAAAGAAGCAGAAACAATTGATGATACTGCAATAAAAAATAATTATATTTCGGTGACTCCCGTGCAGTTCAATCTGACGGCCTATGATAAACTGGAGCGCATTAAAGAAATGGGATTGAATTATAAAAAGTAAACGCAGCATTTTCAGACATCTTTGTATGTTCTTTCTGATCACCGGTTTTGGTTTTGCCTTTGCTGCAACCAGGGCCGAAGTTGATCAGGGTGTCCAGCAATTTCAACGCGGCGCATATGAAAAAGCCATGGAAACCTTCGGTATTGCTTATGATTCAAAGCCACTGGACGAAAATGTATTTGCAGCGCTCTCTCTCTTTATGATCATCAAGTGTGATTTTGAACTTAGTAATTATGACCGCGTCATTCAAGATAGTCGCCTTTTCGAAAGAACATTCAAAGAAAGTCGCTACCTGGCCGATGTGATGTTTGAACGAGGCAAGGCCCTGGTTAAAAAACAGCAGTATTATCCTGCGATGTTATCGGCAATACGGGTTTTATCAATTTCTCAGGATGAAGAACTCAAAAAAGATGTTATGGAGTTCACAAGCGATATCTCCCGCTATTATTTACAACCCTCGGATCTTGAAATGTTATCGTCATTGGTGGTGGGCGAAGAGTCACTGACCTATTTAAAATTGATCTGGGCAGAGCGGAATATTATTCTTGGTGATTACAATAGCGCAGGGCAACTTCTACAAGACGTTAAATTGAATTTGGCTACAAAAGAATATGCTGACAAATATAAAAAGCTGAACAAGTATCTGAACAAAAGCAAGGGCAATGAAGAACCTGAGGTCAACATCGCAGTAGTCCTTCCTCTGACAGGTCGCTATTCAGATACGGGTAATCAATTGCTCGAAGGTATTAAGTATGCCTTTGAATCTTATCGCAATAAGTGTAAAAAACGTGTTAATATTATTATTGTTGATACTGAAAGTAATGTACGTAGCGGACTAAGTAATCTAAAACAACTTTTAGATATACAAAATATTTCAGCCGTTATTGGACCGCTGACAAGTGAAATGGCGGTTTCCATGGCTCCGCTTTGCGAATATGCCGGTGTGCCTTTGATCGCACCGACAGCAACGGCAGATAACCTTATTGAGATGGGATCATCAATTTTTCAGTTAAATCCCGAACAACAGCAACGCGCGATGACCCTAGCTGATTATGCTACAGACATACTTGGATACAATCGCTTTGCAATTGTTGCGCCAAGCACAGAATATGGTATTGATATTTCAAATGCGTTTATGAAGAGCGTTGAAAAAAATGGTGGTGAGGTCGTTTATAATGTTTGGTACAACGGTACGCCTGCCAACATCAACAACAAGTTATCCGAGCTTAAGGATGGTGCAGAATATCTGCCGCCATATTTTAATTATCTTGATGGCTATTACGAAGCCCGCGCTAACGGATATTTTGAAATGGATACCCTGAGTCTTGAAATTGACAGTCTGGAAATAGCTGTACTTGATAGTCTTTATATTGATTCTCTCACTTATGATAGTTTACTCATAGATTCACTTTATGCCGTAGTGATCGAAGACACATTGCCACCTCCCGATACAACCTTTATTCTAGAAGAACTTTGGCCGGATGATGATACTATTTATGAAGTACTTCTTTTTGGTAATTGGTTTGATAGCTTCCGCGTACCGACAGACACCCTGTTTTCGCGCTTAAAAAGCCATGCCAAAAATTGGTTGTCCTCCAATATTACCTTAGAAGAAAAATACAATACTATCATTACAGATAGTATTTGTATCCTTCTGGATGAACAAGATAACGATCCATGGAAAATGGAAATATCATATCTTCTTCAAGAAATGGACAGCATTCAAATCCCTCCGGCTTTTTTGGGTGATTATTTCTTTTCTAAGCTTGTTGTTGATACGGTAGCATTGGAGCCCTATGTCAATTTTTATCTCGTAGATTCTCTTAAAACTGCCTTGACCGTAATGGATTCCATTGACGCATTATGGTTACTTTCAGAAACGGACACAGCACTTTTCCCCTATATTTTTCCTTATGAAAATTATGGAATTGAAGCTGTTTATTTTCCTGTTCCTCAAAACCATATTCAATATATAGCTCCCCAATGGGCAAAGAATCGTTTCCCTGCTTATTTGCTTGGAGACGGGAACTGGTATCAAACAAATCTCTTGAATCGATATAAATCAAATATCGATAGCATGATCATTGCCAGTGACTATTATTGGGATTCAAAAGATATTGAACTGCGTCGTTTTTCAAAATATTTTTCACAAAAAACCGGCAAACAACCTAATCGAATTCATATCTATGGCTATGAAAGCATGAATCTATTAATGTCGGTGATAGAAAGCGGTGGAAACACTGCAAGTGAGATAAGTGAAAAAATGCAGACACTTGAAGGGCAACACGGCATTATTCGTCGCATAGAATTTTCACCCGATCACCCGCGCAGCAGTATCGGTGTTCGTTTGATTAGTTTCTTTAAGGGAAAAATAAAACCCATCAATTAGGCTGTAAAGCGTAATTTGTCACCAGTCGTGCTTTCGCACCCCTTGCCTTCTTACCTTCTTACCTTCTTAACATTTTAACATTTTAACATTTTAACATCTTAACTTCTTCTCTTCATACTCTCTTTTTATAAACGACACATCACCCTCCAGCATATCATAGTCAATGATTTCATCAGGCCAGACCCACGACATGGTCTCAAATTGCTTGTTTTGGATAGTATTTTGAAAAGACAGTATTTTAAAAAAATGCAAATAAAAATTATCTTCACCGGGATAGCTAAAAGAATATGCATCTACTTTTTCAAGATCCCCAACAAGGATCCCCAACTCTTCAGTCAGCTCTCGTTTGATGGCGTCAAAGATATCTTCTCCAGATTCAACTTTTCCACCGGGAAATTCCCATTTCAGAGGAAATCGTCGGGAGTCTCGATGGCGTTGACATAAAAGAATATAGCCATCCATTTCAATGATACCCGCAACAACATGAAGCATTAGAAGTCCTTTTTATTTTCTCCCCGAAAGATCTTTGCAAGATTTTCACGATGAGTAAAAACAATATAAAAGGGAAGAGCTATGCTGAACCACAGCATTTGAGGTGATATAACAACATCAAAAGCAAATCTCATGATCAATGTAGTTATAGGAAAGGCCAATGAAGCCGAAATTGAGCCAACTCCGGATTGCCTTGAAATAAGAACAGCGATGGCAAAGACGGCTATACAGATCAAGCCAACTTCAGGCCGCCTGAACGCAAAGATCACGCCGGCTGTAGTAGCCACAGCTTTACCCCCGCGAAAATTGATATAGATCGGGAATGTGTGACCGATTAATGCGACAGCCGCGAGTACGACGCGTGCGGTTTCAAATTCTATACCTTCTGTCATTAATGCAGGTAACCAAAAGGCGACGGCAAAACCCTTGAAGGCATCTAATAGAAAAGTGCTAATACCTGCTTTCCAGCCAAGGTTTCGGATCACATTGGTTGCACCAACATTTCCGCTGCCATGTTTCCGGATATCGTAGTCCTTTCCCGCAAAGATCTTCCCCAAGATCCATGCTGCCGGGAAAGACCCGATCAGATATGCCAGAATCACAACAATTACATTTGTGAGATTCATGTTAACTCCTGTGTGTTATTTTTTGAGTACCGGCAGATTGCTTATTCCCGATGGCAGTGCCAAACGCTCAATGATCTTATCCAACGTACTCTCCGTTTTAGGCGGAGGAGGTGGGATCTTAGCGTTTGAAAAGCCGACAAATACCATTGCCCCCGGTCCGGCGTAAGTACCGATCACAGGGCCAAATTCCCCATAGTAGTATTTGGCTTTCGGAAAATGAGAGCGCAGTAACTCTTCAAATTTCTTTGCTTTCTCTTTACAATTAGCGTGAATGATCCCGATCTCATCCGGGACCTTATCACCGAAAAAGTTTTTAAATTTATTGATAGCGGGTTTCCAGCCGCGTTTTCCACGAGGAACAATACCTTCTTTATCCGTTCTGCCGCCAGGTGTAATAGTAACGAGCGGGACAAGGCCAAGGATCTTAAGTAGTCCGCCAAGATAAGGTTTTAATCTGCCGCCTTTTACGGCATATTTTACCGTTTCCAGCATAATGATCATTTTAGATTCTCCGTGCAGGGCGGTCAGAAAATTTACGATCTCATGGACACTATTCCCCTGGGCGATCATTTCAGCGGCCTTGATAGCCATGATCTGTTCACCAATACTTCCGGATTCAGTATTGAAAACAGTGGTGTTTTTAGGGTTAACCCGCGATGCCGCCTGAATGGCGCTTTGATAAGTTCCGCTTACCTTATCGCTGACATGAAGGGAAATAACGTGTTTGTAGTGAGATAAAAGAAAACGGAAAAGATTCTCGATATCACGTGGAACGGGCTGAGATGTTTTTGGAATAACATTGCCTTGTTCCATGCGTTTATAAAAAGTGGCATTGTCAATGGTTACGCCGTCAATGAATTCTTCTTTGTCGAAGGATATTCGCAAAGGGACAACATTGATATTATATTTTTCGGCAATATCATCAGAGATATCAGAAGCTGAATCTACGACAAGAGCGATCTCTTGTAATTTTTGATTGCGGTGATGCACCTGTCGTTTCATATCATCCGCTTTTTTACGACGTACATTGCCAAACTGACTTAGAATAGTAAAAACCGTTTCCGGGGCATTTGTGTGAATATGAAGTTTTAAACGCATTGTACTGCCGGCAAGAATTAGCGAATCACCCAGTGGGAGTAAAAGATCACGAATATGATTACGGTCAAAGTATTTGCTATCCACAAGACATTCTGTACAAAAGCGATATTTAACATTTGGATTAAAAGCAATGTTATGTGAGCCGGTCAGGGGCACCAGTCGTTCTTTAATACCTTCTAATAACTGCTTAATATTGGGACTTTCAATAAATTCCTCGATACCTTCAAGCATATTCACAAAACCAAGACCGCCGGAATCGACATACTTCATTTTGCCTTCAAGCTTTAATTTTGCAGGAGATTTTGCCAATTCTATCTTACACTCTTTTAAAGCATAGCGTAAAATATGAACAAAATCATCATAGCTTTTGGCTTGTTCTTCCCAAGTTTCTCCCCATACGCGGATCACACTGAGAATAGTTCCTTCTTTGGGGTCGGCCATTGCCTGATAGGAATGATTGGTTGCCGCAACCGCAGCTTTCGCAAACTCCTTTGCGGTGACATGTTTTTTCTTAGCTAGCTCCGTCGCCAGCCCATAGAAAAATTGTGCTAGAATAGATCCGGAGTTTCCGCGGGCACCATCAAGTGCCGTATCGGAAACCTGCTGACTCATTTCAGCTAAGGCAAAATCCGTATTGCTTCGCAAGGAAGTTACGATGGCGTGGAGTGTGGCAGCCATGTTAGTTCCCGTATCACCATCGGGTACGGGGAACACATTTATCTTATTGAGATAGTCTTCATTCCTTATCAAACTTTTTGCTGCCGCAATGACAGCAAGACGAAAACGTCGTCCGTCTAAAATCGTTATTTTCATAAAAATTGTTCCAACCTGTAAAAAATATCTTTCAAATAACCGAAAGAATATATTAAGGGATACTTGCAATCACAACCCATTATTTCCGGTAAAAAAATGGAATCTGATTTATCCGCATAGTATAAGCATTAAACCACCGAATTAATTTTTAGTAAATACAAAAAAGGCAGGATTAACCTGCCTTTTTTAATATAGAAAACGCTTATGCTTTTTCTTTCTTTTTTTGTAGTAGTGGTGGAATGGTTAGGAATAAAATTGAAACAATAATAATTCCGGCTCCGATCAGCTGAGAAGTTCGCGGTAAACCTTGATTGGGAAATAATGATAGCAGAAAAGCTGCGATCACACCGGCAAGGATACTTGATGAACGATTAACAGGGATACAATAGGTGTTTTCACTCTTATCAAGGAAGACAAGGGTACCAAAGAATCCGGTTCCTTGTGAAAATGCACCAATGAGGAGCAGTGCCCATAGATATGGCTGATCCCAATGCATAGTCCAGCCCATGCGGACGGATTCACCGATATCACCATTCAGCAATGCAAAAAACGCAAGAAAGATCACCAATACAGGTGTGGAAACCATTTGTTCTTCCACGAAATAACGCAGGTTAACCTCTTTTTTATCTGACTTTGCATTACGACTCATAAATTGGAAACGCATAAAGTATGAGAACAGATAAATTGCGATCACAATTCCCAATAAAAGCGGAATCTTGAATCCTTTTGCATCGAAGATGGGAATAAGCAATGCCGATAAAGCACCAACAAGTCCGACCCAAGAGAACCAACGCACAGAACGTTTTGTAATTGTATCGACGATAGGTGCAATGACCAAGACTCCTCCTCGCATTAATAGCATGGCGAGGACAATACTAACACCTTCAAAAGTATAGGCCAGTGTCGTGGTTCCAATGATCAAAGATGTGAATATACCTGATAGAAGTGTCCATTTTGTAGGGTGTGGTATACTTATGCCAAAAACAGTTGAATGTTTGGCATATTTCCACCACCCCAAGATAGAGATCACGATGATCATGGTGGTCAATGTTGCAATGGCCGTGACCGGAAGGATTGAAAATCCCGCAAGCCCGGTGCCATCTAAAGAAGGCAATAATCCTTTGCTCATGATTTTGGTAAACAAAGAATACGGCACATAACAAGCAAAATAACCAAAGGCAAAGCCCCAGATAGTATTGTTGCTGATGAAGTCTTTAAATCGATTTCCCAAAATTACCTCGTTATTTTTTGTTTTTAATTTCCCATAGATCTGTGAAGCATTTGTCTAATGCCGGGCCCAGTTTTTCCGGGTAGATGGTAACTTCGGGCATATTATTTAAAACAGCATATGGGATCTTGTGTTCGCCAAAGCAAATATATTCAGAGTCATTGCCCTTAAAATTTTCCCAATCTACTTCTTTGTATAAACGTTCTACTTTTTTATCCGGAAGTCCGTGTTCAAGAATTGAATCGGGGCGATCTGGATTGAAGCGACGTCGGTTCTTGCGCAAAGATTCTTCGTAAGGAACATCAATATATAGCACGCATGCTTTTTTTAAAATGTCTTCAGAGAGTGAGCGGAAAGCGCTTTCGTAACCACCATGTTCCGATCCGCGACTGAACTCAAGGATAGTTGATGTGTTTTCTGCGTATCCTTCATCGCGAAGTTTTTTTTCATATTCAAATGAAATACGTTCAATGAGCAGGTTCCATTGATAATCATGAAGAAAATAGCCTTCTGAATCGGAATGTACGCGCGGTTTGTTCATGACTTTTTCAAGAATAGCATCTTCTTCAAACCAGGTCCATAACATGGGGAAATCATCAATTTCCTCAAAGTTGTTAATATGGAAACGTTCTAAACGTTCACCAATAGGTGTTTTCTTTAAATAATCAATGACTTCAGATTTTCCCGCAGCGGGTCGTCCCATGAGAATAATTATCTCAAAATGTTTTTTCATTTTATAACTCCTACATATAATTTTTTAACTCAGGAAAATACAAACAAAATGACGTTTGGCAAAGGACAAATAATAAATCTATGATCTGTAATTTGTGGCCGGTAATCAGTAAAATCTTGTGAAGAAATTACAGTTTCCAGTCACACTTTACGAGTCACGCGTGACGCTCTAAAAGCAGCGTTTCTTTCCGGGCTTTACACATTTTGAATTACATTGATAGCAGATCTCGTTCTCAAGGACATTGTCACTAAAGAAGTCGTTAATGTTTTGTAAAGTGGTTTCCGCGATACTTTTAATTGCTTCACGTGTAAAGAAAGCTTGATGAGAAGTTATCAGAACATTTGGGAAGGTCATCAGTCGCGCCAGTACATCATCACTGATAGCAGAATTGGAAAAATCTTCAAAAAAGTATTTAGCCTCTTCTTCGTAAACATCTAATCCGGCTCCCCCGATCTTTCCGCTTTTCAATCCTTTGATCAAAGCAAGGGAGTTGATCAATTGACCTCGTCCTGTATTGATCAAAAGGACACCCTGTTTCATCATGTCTATGGCTTCATTGTTTATAAGATAATGTGTCTCAGGCGTGAGGGGACAATGTAATGAGATTACATCAGATTTTTTATATAGGGTTTCCAGGTCAGTATATTCAATACCGACATTTTTTGCGTATTCATGATTAGGATAGAGATCAAAGGCAAGCACGCGCATGCCATAACCTTTAAGTATGGAGATCAAACATTGACCGATCTTTCCTGTGCCAATAACACCGGCAGTTTTACCATGCAGGTCAAATCCCATTAATCCATCAATAGAAAAATTTCCATCACGCGTACGATAATATGCCCGATGGGTCTTACGATTAAGAGAGGATATTAATGCAGAGGCATGTTCGGCAACAGAGTAGGGTGAATAACTTGGTACCCGCATGACGTGCACCCGTTCATAGGCATGGCTAAGGTCGATATTATTATAGCCGGCACAACGAAGTGCGATCAATTCAATGTCATGTTCTTGTAGGTGGTCGAGTACGCTTTTATCTAATTCATCGTTAACAAAAGCACAAACCGCATCATAACCATCCGTTAATTCAACGGTTTCGTTACTGAGACGAGCTCTGAAGTATTTGATTTCAAAACCAAAATTCTTATTTACTTCATCAAATGAACGTTTATCGTAAGGCTTGGTGTCAAAAAATGCAATTCTCTTCATTGTCCACCTCCCGTGTGGTTGATAGCTATATAGTCGTTTTAGCTAACAGAGTTCCGCATTTTCGGTGAATCATTTTCTTTTTTTGAATAGAGATTTAAACCATTTGCGATTAAAAAATATATGGATGATCAAAAGTGATAATAAAACGATTCCCGCTATTTCATGAATTTCAACAAGAGTACTTGTTACCTTTCCGAACTTTATAAATCCCAAAACAGTGATCACGGTCAATAGTGAAAGACCCAACAATGGATTAATGATCTTCAATAATTTACTGTTTATGCTTTCTCCTTAAAGTTTATTTAGATTAATAATAGATGATCCTTCTTTCATCAAAATATACAGGATAGCCGTCTTTAAGCTGGATCTTGGTGATCCAATTTCTTTTTTCGTCATATGTATATTCAAAGCTCAAGACTTGCTGTTCCAAGCTATCGGCATCGAACTGCTTTGCAACAGATATAAGGTCATGGTCATTATAACTTAGTTCATAATAATCGGTAAGATCTTTTAGATAATCATAGCGGAAGATCTTTGAGATCTTGCTTGTTTCGCCGATATATTCAACCTTGTTGTAGCCATATAGACCATAATAACCATAATTCCATTCTTCGATCTGTCGTTTTTTATTATCAAGAACCCAGCGAAGTGAATCAAACAAACCGCTATTCGGACTGCGAAAAACGGTACGGGCGATCAATTCTCCGCTTTCATCATAATAAAGATACCAGGATGTGAATAAAGAGCTGTCTTCCTGAACCTGTATTCGTTCGAAGTTGTTGCCCTTATCATCATAAAGCCAGATCCATTCAAATATCGTTTCGTTTTTAGCATTGAAGCCCACTTCACCCAGGCATTTGAAGTCCTTATCATGATCGCGGATCAATTTGGAATCTAGACTGTCCGCTTCTCCATAAAAATAAGCCTCAATTACATAACCTTGTTTGTTGAAAGTCAGGGTTTGGTCTTCTTCACCTTCCAGATAAGGCTCGCCTTTGACAATTTTGCCATCCTTTTCAAGTGCTTTGTAATGGTGGATTGTAAGGTGGTTTACTTTTCCATCGACCTCATAGAATTCAAGGTCTTTTTTTGGAAAATCCTGTCCTGTACATGAGAACAAGATCAGAACCGATAGTATTAATATTGTATACTTCATTGGATACCTCCCCAGGGTAAAACTATATTAATATTACTATTGGATCAATTTACATGTCACTTACTATAAACACAAGAATTTTAGATTCCGCAGAGAAAGGAGCCCCACATTATGTTATTTGGCGTAATGTGCAAATGTTCTTTCTTTTTTCTCCAGTTCATTCTATCTTTGTTCTGATAAGTGATGTTTACAACTTAAAACTCTTAAAGGAGAGAATAATAAAAAAACTCATCGCAGTATTTACAATAGTAGTAATGACCTTGTTCGCAATGGCCGCTGATGATATGTCTTTGATCAATAAAGAAGACAGTCCGGTAAAGGTATATTTTGAAGTTGAAACCGGCCTGTTTGGTGTCCTTATTCATACTTACCAGTCAGGAAGAACTGACGAAGGGGCTACCAATTTTGATTTTGTCAATGAAGGAGACCAAGATATACTCTTTCCATTCGAACGCTATGTTGCCGGATTGACCATTAAAGACAAACATAAGATCGGACTGCTTTATCAGCCGTTGACGGTTGTGACCAACGTGACGTTCCGGGATGATGTGCTGATTGATAGCGTCCTTTCGAACGCTATGTTGCCGGATTGACCATTAAAGATAAACATAAGATCGGACTGCTTTATCAGCCGTTGACGGTTGTGACCAACGTGACGTTCCGGGATGATGTGCTGATTGATAGCGTCCTTTTTGCCGAAGGTACTCCGATGGAGATCAAATATGGTTTCCCCTTCTATCGCTTTACCTACTCCTATTTTTTCGTGAATAACGAAAAACTTCAATTGGCCGGAGGACTTGCCTTGCAGGCTCGCGATGCCTCGATCGTTTTTAAAGAGATCAGTGGCGGACAAATGACCGTCAGTCAGAATGTCGGTCCGGTACCCGCATTACAACTCTATGGCCGTTATAACTTCAATAGCGGTTTGTACTTTAGTTTGGATGCAACGGGTCTTTACGCTTCCTCTGCTATCATTAACGGAGCTACATTCTCATTTGAAGGATCAATCCTTGATGCTTCTTTGCGTGCGGGTTATCCCCTACGTAAGGGTGTAGATGTTTTTGCCAATCTTCGTTTCCTCGGCGGAACCGCCAAAGGCGAATCCGAATATGTGGAACGCACATGGAGTGAATCAACTCAGCAGTACACCTCAAATGTTTTATCAACTACGAGTTTTACATTGGGCTTGAGCATCTATTAGAATAGAAAGTATATAAGCAAGAAAAAGCCTGTCTTAACGACAGGCTTTTTTATTTCTGCTAAATCTAAGATTATTTTTAATACAACTCCCGATCCCTGTCCAAATTGCGGTAATGAATTGCTTCACTGATATGGGTGGATCCGATCATATCGTTAGCATCGAGATCTGCGATCGTTCGGGCAACTTTAAGAATACGCGTATATGCCCGAGCGCTTAGTCCCAACCTGAGTATGGCTACTTTCAACAGATCTCTGCATTCGTCGTCCAGTTCACAATAGCGTTTAATATCCCGCGTAAACATTTGAGCATTACAGTGAACGCGCGTGTATCTTTTAAATCGCTGTGTTTGAATATCGCGAGCTTTAGAAACCCGTTGTCGGATATTTTTTGAACTTTCACTGTCTTCACGATCGCTGATCTCGTCATAGCTGACCGGCGGCACATCGACATGCAGATCAATGCGATCGAGCAAGGGACCCGAAATGCGCGAAAGATAGTTATGGATTTGTCCGATACTGCAGGAACAATCGTGGTTGGGGTCGCTTGCGTAGCCGCAGGGACAGGGATTCATAGCCGCGATCAGCATAAAGGATGCCGGGTAGGTCAGGGAGGCAAGAGCTCGGCTAATAGTCACTTGCCCATCTTCAAGCGGCTGACGTAAAACTTCGAGAACATTCTTTTTAAATTCCGGAAATTCATCAAGAAAGAGGACACCATTATGCGCCAAACTGACTTCGCCCGGACGGGGAATACGCCCACCTCCTACAAGAGCTGAATCGCTGACCGTATGATGCGGTGAACGGAAGGGACGGCGGGTAATGAGGCTTGTTTCTGATATGTCCTCATAAACGGAATATACCGCAGTTGTTTCCATTGCCTCTTCCAGCGTGAGATCGGGAAGTATGGTTGGAAAGCGTTTTGCAAGCATGGATTTACCCGAGCCCGGCGGTCCGATCAGAAGGATATTATGTCCCCCGGCCGCCGCCACTTCTAAAGCCCGTTTAACATGTGCCTGACCTTTAACCTCGGAAAAATCCACATTGTGTTTCTCATCGGCACCAAAGAAACTTTTTATATCCACAACTTCCGGCTTGATCTTTGTAAAACCATTAATGATGCCTACGGCATCTTCCAGAGTTTCTGCACCCCACACGGTGCAATACCCCGGCATGGCCGCCTCCCTTGCATTTGCCTTGGGAACGATTAGATGTTTTTGACGAAAACGTTTCATTCCAAGTGCGATGGGGAGGATTCCCTTGGATGGCCTCAGACGTCCGTCCAGCGCTAATTCTCCGATGCAAATATAATCTTGCAATTGCTTTGCATCGACCAATTCACTTCCGGCAAGAACCCCAAGAGCCAGGGAAAGATCAAACCCCGTTCCTTCCTTTGGGATATCAGCAGGAGCGAGATTTTGAGTGATCTTACACCCAGGCATTCGATATCCGCAAGATTTGATTGCGGATATCATACGCGAAAAACTTTCTTTGACGGCTTTTTCGGCCAGACCGACAATAAAGTACTTTGGCGTACTGCGGTCCAAGCGCGTTTCAATCGTTACCTCATAAGCATTGATGCCGTGTAGCGCGGCGGAATAACATTGTGAAATTGTTCTCATGGGAGAAAAAATAAATCAATTATTTTGGAAGTAAAACAACGTATTTTGGAATGTGATCCCCGTCACACTATTATTCAGAAGCCAGAAGTCAGAAGAATATTTATTTTAACTTGTAAACATAAATAGAATATCAGAAGTTTTTCTCACGTCTCACGTCTCACGTCTCACGTCTCACGTCTCACGTCTCACGTCTCACGTCTCTTTACTTAAATCGCTTGGATTTGATTTTTGAAACCAATATTTTCCAGCATATAAAAAAGGTTAATTTATGCAATGCATTCTCGTTACGGGAGGCGCCGGGTATATTGGATCACACACCTGCCTTCGATTGCTTGAAGAAGGATATGACGTCGTTGTGGTTGATAACTTTTGCAACAGTAATCCGGAATCACTTAAAAGAGTAAAAAAGATCACCGGCAGATCTCTGAAACTCTATGAAGCGGATATTTGCGATCGGTCAGCCTTACATAAGATTTTTATGGCTCACAAAATTGATGCTGTTATTCATTTTGCCGGCCTAAAGGCTGTGGGCGAATCCGTCGAAAAACCCATGGAATACTATTATAATAATGTATATGGCACGTTAGTTCTTTGTGATGTAATGGCAAAAGCCGGAGTCAAGAATATAGTTTTTAGCTCATCGGCTACCGTTTACGGATTAAGCGATAAAGTGCCCTTTACCGAAGATATGCCAACATCTGCAACCAATCCCTACGGTCAATCAAAGTTATTCATTGAGCAGATCCTGAGAGATCTTAAAGAATCAGATAAGGAATGGTCCGTAACCCTTTTGCGATATTTTAATCCCGTAGGTGCTCATCAAAGTGGTCAGATCGGTGAAGATCCCAATGGTATTCCCAATAATCTTATGCCTTATATCTCACAAGTTGCAGTCGGACAATTAAAACAGTTGCAAGTATTGGGTAATGATTATCCCACAAGCGATGGAACCGGTGTGCGTGATTATATTCACGTAATGGATCTTGCAGAAGGGCACGTAAAAGCGCTGCAAGGACCCAAAGAGAAAGATGTTCCAGCTGTTTACAACCTGGGTACGGGCAAAGGGAATAGTGTTCTTGAAGTGATAAAAACATTTGAGGAAGTAAATGGAATTTCCATTCCATACAGGATTGTGGATCGTCGTGCAGGAGATGTGGCAAGTTCATATGCGAATGTGTCAAAAGCCGAAAAATATTTAAAGTGGAAAACAAAATTTAGTTTACAAGATATGGTACGCGATGCTTGGAACTGGCAAAAGAAGAATCCTACAGGTTATGCATAAAATCCCTATCATAGCACATCGCGGTGCATCCGGTTATAAACCTGAAAATACCCTGTCGGCCTTTCACAACGCTCTGGACATGCAAGCAGATGCCATTGAACTTGATGTTCAAATATGCAAAACGGGAGAGGTTCTCGTTTTCCATGATAAACGTACCAAGCGGATCACCGGTGTACGCGGAAAGATCAAAAAGCAAACACTTGCCGGACTACGAAAATTGGATGCCGGCAATGGCGAACATATTCCCACCTTGAAAGAAACATTGGATTATTTAGATGACAAGATCGATATGAATGTAGAGTTAAAAAGCAAGCACTCTGCTTTAGCGACGGCGTTGGTGATCAGAAACAGTATTCGTACCGGTCATTGGAAACCGGAGAATTTTTTTGTTTCTTCATTTTTTCATCGTGAACTGCGCCGTTTTCATGAGATTTGTCCGGAAGTATCGATTGGATTACTTTATGAGAGAAGGCCGAGAAAGTTAAAAAAACGCATTCGGCTATTTGATCCGATCTCGGTGCATTTGAATGTTCAGCATATTAAAGAAAAATGGATCCGCCTGGCTCATGATCATGGCCTAAAGGTCTATGTTTGGACGGTTGATGATCCCGAAATAGCAAAATTATTGATCGCTGATGGAGTTGATGGTTTTTTTAGCAATTACCCGGATCGGCTTATAAAACATCGTGCTAACTTTAAGGTTTGATATAGCGCTCGATATAATCCCTGGCTTCTTTCTTGATCCCCGAATAATCCAATTGAAGCTCCAGTATAACAGAAACAAAAATACGTAGTTGCTCTTCGACGGGCATCCGTTTGTTTACCACAACAACCCTATTTTCATTTATAACACAATGGCCACCCGAAAAAGCACCGATCCCATATACGACATCCAGTTCATTTTCACGTAAAAATTCAGCCAGTAATTCCTGAAGTTTTTTTGGCTTCATCATTAGAGGAGTTCCTCTTCGCCTATAAAGGGCAATGAATCAACGATCTCTTTAATATTTTCCGCTTCCGCGCGAGGGAGGATCAATAAAGCACCCCCGTGTTCAACAATGACCAGATTTTTAACACCCAAGCCGAATATTTTTAGATTTTTGCTGTAAATATAATTTCCGCTGGAGCGTAACATCATCCCCTGAGAGCGAAAAACATTTTTGTTTTTATCCTTATCCCCGATCTTGTACACGGTATCCCAGCTTCCCACATCATTCCAATCAAATTCAGCTACTACAACATTGATACGGGAGGACTTTTCAAGTACGCCGTAATCTATGGAAATAGGTGTGATCGTTTTCCATTTTTTATTTGTCTTCCGGTCATATTCGGGTGTACCGATCATGTCACCGATGTCATGAAGAATTCTTCCGATCTCAGGTAAGAAGCGATTGATCTTATCAATGATCACCTGCGCCTTCCAAACGAACATACCGCTGTTCCAAAAGAATTCACCGGATTTTAGAAAGAGCTTGGCCGTATTGGGATCCGGTTTCTCGGCAAAAGTTTTTGCATTAAAGATCCGAGTATTTTTAGGAGCAATACTGCCGGTATATTCAATATCCTTATCAACTTGAATATAACCGTAACCCGTAGCCGGATAAGTCGGTTTGATGCCGAAGGTAAATAAAGATTTTGTCGCTGTTGCTGCTTCAATAGCGGCTTTAACGGTGACTGAAAATTTATCAATATCAGTAATGAGATGATCTGCGGGAAATAAACCCATGACGGCATCCGGGTCTTTTTTTAACAAATACATGGCAGTGAGCCCAATGGCCGGAGCTGTATTCTTGCCGGAAGGTTCAATGATAAAATTATCTTCAGTCAAAGCATCATTCTGAGCCATGATCATTTTTGCTTGTCCTTTATTGGTCATGATAAATATATGATCAAGTTCACTGATAACATTTAAACGATCGATGGTCAAATTGACCATGCTTTTATTACCAACGATATCAAGCAATTGTTTGGGATGTTTTTTTCTGCTTAACGGCCAAAATCGTTTGCCCACACCACCAGCCAAAATGACACTGTAATAGTGTTCCATATTTTCCTCTTTAATTTATTGCCGTGTAATATAGTCTGTTCATTATTCGTTTTCAATGACAATCTTATAGGGTTCCGAAAGCTTCGTGTCCCAGCGAGCCCGAACATCAATACCGGTATCAAGATCAAAAAGTATCTCCGGCTTGACGTAGGGGGAGGGTCGACCTAAATCCCGGCGACCATTTGAATTACTGTCAATATAATATGATAAGTCATATGTTCCGGGACGAACTTTGTCAAAATTGATCGTCTTGGCATTGATCTTAATATCATAACTTTTCTGAATATTATGTAGTAGCAGACGAAGATCCCCGGGGACATCAGCAGCAAAATTTCCAATGACCGCCCCATGGTCGGCTTCGGGTTTCAACTCCAATGGTACCGAATAAAGTGAATCCCAAACCACCCAGGCCATATCGTTTTCAAGCGGAATACGGACCAGCCATGTTCCCCGTCGTTTTGCCTTACTGGTTGGCAAGGTATAAAAACCGGGAATATTTTTATATAAAGCAAGTTTTGATGTATCGCCGGGTGATTGAAATAGTCCTTCAAGCTTTTCTGCAGAAGGCGGGGGCGAGACGAAGAGATCATTGCCCAACATTGTATAATGATACAGACTATCCTGCCAGCCTTTAAGCGGTACTTTTAAAGTTGTATCTGTCAGGGGAACACCAATATGGTCAAACAATGAGTTTAGTTTAACAAGGAAAGTATCCGCCTCAATTTGCTTATGATAAAGCGTACAAACATTAGCGTTATAAATAACGGTATCTACATTTATGAAATTAATTCTGAAATCATCCATATCGTTCCACAGGGCAAGTTCTTTTTGAAAGGTCAGCTTACTTACTGTCGGTTGAATGCTTTCGGCTTGCAGAAGCCGCCCGGGAAGAAAATTATCATAGATCGCTTCAAGAATAAGAAGCCTATCAGTCGTATCGGGAATAATCGCGGGTTGCGACGGCACACAAATACCATCGAATTTTGCTTTGAAATTGTTGCTTTTATCAAGATCAATATAGGCGGCAACATAGAATTTTTCTAAAGGAAGATGTTCGAAAATGAAATTCCCATCGGGTCCGCTTTGAGAGTAGTATTCAGGATTTAATAGAATTGAATCCGGATGAGCCGTCTTACGGCTAATAGAGATCACTGCCGTTGTACCGGCTTTTAGACCGCTTATTTTTCCCGATATGCGGTTCGCAGGCATATTTTCGCCCGGCGTAAAACTAAATTGCAAGGGTCTGGGCAATCCGTTGCCACGATAGTCGGATATATTTTTACCAAGTATAATGGTATAAACCACCTCGGGATCCCATCCCGAAACGGGAGAGATCGTAATGTTCTTACCCCTAACGATAGTGCTCGAGACATCATTGGCCAATGGAAAAATAGTAATGCTTCTTTCGGCAATATCTGTATTAAGATTTTCAGAGAAAATAAAATTAAGGACATGGTCAACCGGAACCAATGTTGCCCCGCTTTGTATCGTTGATGCGATCAATTCGGGAGGAGTTTTATCTGGGGGCCCACCCCCGGGTGCTGATTCGGAGGCGCATTGAACGCATAGGAAGGTGCAAGCAAACAGCGACAATATTGATAAGGTGGTTGATCTCATGCGATAACTTACTCAAGATAAAGCTCAGAAGCAAGAGTACAGTAAACCGCAAACAGCAATAATAAGCTAAAATTTTTAAAAAAACCGAACATAAGTTCGGCTTTTTTTATATGGATCATTTTTCTTTACATTGTAATTCCAAACGATGATGGAGATAGAATAAAGAAAGCGACCAACCAGACAAAAAAGAACACAACAGACACTGTGCTCCAAACTCTGGCCTTTTTGTTCTCTTTGCTGTCACCCTCAATGGCACGAGCCTTACGTGCAATAAAAAATCCCACAAAAGAAAAGATGGGGAAGACAAATCCAACCTGGGCCAGTTTTTTTGCCAGTATGGATTCTTCTTTATTGCTGTAGTCAATTTCTTCCGGCTCAACCACATTCAGCCAATCGGCATTGTAAAGTCCGCCTTCAACATTCAACAGTCCGGCCTGGTACCATTTTACTCCGCGTTCTTTTAACATCTTACGTCGAACAGGATTAAGGAAATAATTCGTTTGCTTGACCATCCATTCCAAAGATCCCGCAAAACGGATCTTTTCCCAGAGAATATTGATCAGGGCCATGGTCCCAATGCCGATGACGATAGTGATAATTGTTTCACCCCACAGGCCGACATTTCTGTCATAGGTTTTTCCAAAGATCCAGTCAATGGTGATGAACATGGCAACAAAGTACATGAACTGTATCGTGTAGTTTGTGAAAGCAACAAACCCAAAGCGCCGTATAAAGCGCGATCTTTGACCAAAGGGTTTTGCCTTGCCGCGTAATTCAACCAGACGAAGCAAACTCATGATCATCAGAATACCAAAACCGTTCAACAGCATGAACTGAAAATACCAACCCACCCAGGGTGTACCGAGAATTTCCGACACCCAACCGCGGTGATCCCAAATATGCATATAGGCGTTCAAGCCTGAATCAAACCCCTTGGTGTTTATCACATATATTATATTGGCGATGACGCCAACCAAACCGATCAAGTACATGATCACACCCACATTTAATGTGGTCTTTGTAAAGAATTTGACCTTGCGTTCTTCTTTCGGCATGGATAAAAAGAGTCCGAATATCGTCCCGATAAAGGATGCCGCAAGATAGGGGAAAACCGGTTCGGGATGCCCCGCAAGTGCTTGCAGAAAGAACACTGAAATAAATCGTCCCAACGAGTCGACGCCTATGATGGGATATGATGCTTCATATGTCCCCAGTTGAATGGGATAGCCCGGAATGGCGATCTTTGCCAATCCCCATGCAAGAGGTGTCAGGATAAGAACGACAATAGCCAAAAGGATGTAAGTTTTTATCAGTTTGTTTTTATCCCGGTACTTTTCTTTTGAAACCAGATAACTGTGAACGATGCCATTCAAAATAATACACCATGCAATCGTGTGAATGGTCTCAAAATGATTGAATCGCCAAAGCGAAAGATCCCACACCCACCTGAAGGGCGCAAGCTCGGGATTGGATGCCGCTTTCAAAGCCAAATGGATATTATAACCGAGATCACCATGATACCCAATTATACCCTCAACCAGCATTGCAAAGATCAGGAGAATGAAACCACCCATGACCTGTCGTTTGCCAATTTCAAAAGCCGACATATTGCGACCCAATTCATGTTCCATGCTGACGGTATTTCCCATTGCGGAAACCATGAGAAAAAAGCCGGCCAATCCTCCTCCAAAAGGCAAAATGATCAATAAAATATATTCAATAAAGGAAACCTTTGACATGTTCGCCATCAGTGTGTCAATGTCAATAGTATGCATGACTATATGCAAGGTCAACATCATAAAGATGGCAAAACCGCGCAAAAAATCTATACTTGCAAATCGTTTCACTGGAATTTCCCTCCCTGTGGATTTCCCCGTTTTTTAGCGTATTACAATATCCAATTATGCAGAAAAAGAAAAATACTTGTTTAAAACAAAAAAACCAAGAAAAAGTAAAAACGTGAAACGTAAGACGTAAAGACCTTCCGGCTGGTATCCGAACGTAGAGAGGATCTGCCGGATGGTCGGAAAAGAATGAAGAGGAGAGTGGGGGAAAGGGAGAAGAGGAAACAAAAGACCCTTCTTTGCTACCCCGAAGCGTCAGGGCGAAGGACAGGCTCTATTTCCCCGCCGGCTGGGATACGTAGAGCAATCGTAAGTCCCGTAGGGACGACAGCTTTGTAGTTGATTATTCTGTTTTGAATAATGAGCTCCGTAGGAGCGGAAATAAATATTAAATTCTTGCTTTAAACTATCCCGTACATCCTGTTATCCCGTCTATAGGGGTTTAGGGCATCCGTGATCCTTGTCAAAAAATCCCATCAAAAAAAGAAAGTAATTCCGCTTTTCATTCTTGTTGGTTACATTTAGCTTTGGTCCCATTAATGTGAACCTCAGGAAATCAGGAAAACATGGCAAATTTTGTCCACTTACATACACACAGTGACTATAGTACGCTGGATGGCGCGCAGAAGATCAAAACCATTGTAAAAATGGCAAAAGAAATGGATCTTCCTGCAGTTGCAGTTACCGATCATGGCAATATGTTTGGTGCGATCGAACTCCATAATGAAGCTAAAGCAGCCGGTATTAAGCCAATATACGGATGTGAGATGTATGTTGCGAGGGGATCCCATCTCGACCGGTTCAGTATTAAAGACGAAGAAGGTAAATACTTTCATCTCGTGCTTCTTGCCATGAACGAGACGGGATATAAAAACCTGATGAAATTGACGTCAATCGGTTATCTGGAAGGTTTTTATTACAAGCCGCGAGTGGATAAAGAATTGCTTAGAAAATATGGCGAGGGTTTGATCGCCACTTCCGCCTGTATCAAAGGGGAAGCAGCGGTTGCTGCACGCGTAAAAGGGTACGACGAGGCAAAAAAGGCAGCTCTTGAATACGCAAGTATTTTCCCCGGACGTTTTTATCTTGAGATCCAGCGCCACGGTCTGCCCGAAGAAGATATCGTTAATGATGCCTTTATTAAAATTTCAAAAGAAACCGGAATTCCTCTGGTCTGTGCTAACGATGCGCATTATGCCAAGCGTGAACATTTTGAAGCGCATGACGCCTTGCTTTGTATCGGAACAGCTTCTAATATCAGCGATACGAATCGCATGAAATATGCCAACGATCAATTTTATTACAAATCTCCCGAAGAGATGGCACTGTTGTTTCAAGACGTACCCGAAGCTCTGGAGAATACGGTTAAGATCGCTGAACAATGTAATTATACTCCCATAAGAGATGATATAAAATATCACCTTCCTTCCTTCCCGATCCCAGTTGAATCCGGGACACAGGATCCGGATATCTATCTTGATATTATTGTTAAAAAAGGACTTGAAAGGCGCTTTAACGGACAGATAACCCAGGAACATATAGAACGCGCTAATTTTGAATTGTCCGTAATTAAAAGGATGGGTTTCTCAGGCTATTTCCTCATAACTCAGGATTTCGTTCAGTGGGCTAAGGATAACGATATTCCCGTCGGACCGGGTCGTGGATCTGCAGCGGGTTCGCTCGTTGCCTATGTTCTTGGAATCACGGATATAAATCCCCTTGAATTCGATTTGCTTTTTGAGCGTTTTTTAAATCCCGATCGTATTTCCATGCCGGATATAGATATTGACTTTTGTTATGAACGCCGTTCCGAGGTGATCGACTATATTAAAGATCGTTATGGTAAAGACAGTGTTACCCAAATCATTACGTTCGGACGGATGAAAGCAAAAGCGGTTGTTCGGGATGTTGCGCGTGTTATGGGAATGGATTATGCTACCGGTGACCGTTTTGCCAAAGCAATACCTTTGGGAATGAAGCTGGAAAAGCAGGAGAAAATAGACGGTCTGACCGAACTGACAAAAGCCGAAAAGATCAGCAAAGACTTACAGACATATATCCACGAAAGTCCCGCCACGGAAAAACTTTGGGAAATATCCAAAGTTCTGGAAGGGATGAACCGTCAGGTCGGCATTCATGCAGCCGGTGTCGTGATCGCCCCGGATGATCTTTTAAATTATATACCACTTTTCAAATCTACCAAAGATGATGTGACAACACAGTATGATATGGGCTGTTTGGAGCAAGTGGGAATGCTTAAGGTTGATTTTCTGGGATTAAGAACTTTAACGGTGATCAAACATACTCTTGATCTTCTCAAAGAACGGGGCGTTAAACTTGACATTAATAAAATACCGTTAGACGATGTAAAAGTATTTAATCTTTTCTCTGAAGGACGCACATTTGGACTTTTCCAGTTCGAATCGGGCGGAATGCGCGAATATTTAAAAAAGCTTCGCCCTACCAGTATCAACGATCTTGTAGCAATGAATGCGCTGTATCGGCCGGGACCCATGGAAAATATACCTGAGTATATTGAGAGGAAGCACGGGAAGAGAGTGACCTACGTTGATCCTGCAATGGAGCCAATTTTAAAGAGCACATATGGGATCATTGTCTATCAGGAACAGGTTATGCAGATCGCATCGCGTGTTGCCGGTCTATCACTGGCAAAAGCGGATACATTGCGACGAGCTATGGGCAAGAAGAAAGTTGATGTGATGGAGAAAATGCGTGCTGAATTTATTGAAGGCGCAAAAAGCAATAACATCACAGAAAAGATCTCCAATGAAATTTACGATTTACTTATCCGTTTTGCAGAATATGGCTTTAACAAAAGTCATTCGGTTGCTTATGCATATATCGCTTATCAGACGGGCTATTTAAAAGCACATTATCCCGCAGAATTTATGGCTGCCAACCTGACGTCCGAATGTGGTGAGATCAAACGTGTTGTTGAATTGGTTGCGGAAGCTAAAAAGCTTGATATTGAAGTGATGCCTCCCGATGTAAACACCGGTACTCCGTATTTCTCGGTGCTTGACGGGAAAATTACATATGGCTTTTCAGCACTGAAAAGCATTGGTGAAAAAGCGGCAAATGAGATTGTCCGTGCACGTGAAGCGGGTAAACCCTATACAAGTATTTTTGATCTGACAAGCCGGGTGGACCTAAGGATTGTAAATAGAAAAACATTGGAAGCCTTGATCTATGCGGGGGCTATGGATACGCTGGAAGGTACAAGAAGTCAGAAGTTTAAGGCCATTGATATCGCTTTGACATACGGGCAGCGTTACCAGGATGAAAAACAAGCCGCTCAAGTCAGTCTTTTTGGTGCCAGCACAGGACAGATCGTCATGAATGAACTGGAACTCGAAGAAATATCCGAGTGGAATAAGCAGATGAAGCTTGAGAAAGAAAAAGAGTATATCGGCTTTTATCTGACTGGCCATCCTCTTGAACCCTTTCGTGATGAACTTGAAGCCGTTTCGAATGAATACCTTCTAAATGAAGAAAACGGAGCCCTGCCCGATACGTTACGGGTAGGCGGTTTGATCACAAGTTTCTCGATCAATTACGATAAGAAAAACAATCAGTATGCCAGATTTCAATTTGAATCATTAACAAATGAATTCACGGTTTTGGCATTTAAGGCATATGCTCAATTTAAAGACCTCTTGGCGGAAGACTCAAAGATCTATATTGAAGGCACATTAAAAATCGACAAGGAACGCGATCAATTACCAACGATCTTTTTAAATTATGCCATGCCCCTTGCCGATCTTAGAGAAAAAAAGATCCGTGCGATAAATTTACGCTTAATGAATGATGAGAATTTTGAATCCAATATTAAAAAGTTGAAAGCGATCGTTCAAAGTTATCCGGGAAATAAAATAATGTATATCCATATTTCTTATCCGGATCCGGGTGAGCAGGAAAAGATCATTAAGGTCGGTCATGGTATTAACGGTGCACGTGAAATGGTTCAGCATATCCGCAAGATCGTTGGACAGACACATGTTTGGTTGAGCTAAACCATGATCATCTATCTGACATCCGGCACTGAGAACACGATAATGGCTCAGCGTTTTTGTCGCGCATATCCCGATGCGGAGGTTGTCACAGTTCCCGACACCGACGAAGCCCGCCAGGCACTTTTCGAAAAAGAAACCCACAGCGGAAAACATAATATATTTATCACCCCGGCACGCGGACAACATTTTAAAATATGCCCCGGAACCTGTGACCCTTACATCTGTTGCAATTACTGGACGCTGCATCAGGCGACCAACTGTCCCTTTGACTGCACCTATTGTATTTTGCAATACTATCTTAACAATCCCTTATTGACCGTGTTCTCAAACTTGGATGATCTGCTTGAAATGATACGAGTACGTATAGCGGAAGAACCCAAAAGGTTTTTTCGTGTTGGAACGGGAGAGCTCGCAGATAGCCTAGCAATAGATGATGTTGCAAAGGCTGGACCGGAGCTTATACGTTTTGCGGCAAAGCAGTCCAACATGATACTGGAATTGAAAACAAAGTCAGACACAGTCGACCATTTGCTGGATGTAAAACATCAGGGTCGCACGGTGATCTCATGGTCCTTGAATCCTATCAGCCGCATCAACGAACATGAATATCGGGCCGCGCCGCTTGAAAAACGCATGAAAGCACTTGAGAAGGTCCAGAAGTCAGAATATATGACCGGGTTTCATTTTGACCCCATGTTGATTGACGGCAATTGGGAAAAGGATTACGAAGAACTGGTTAAAATATTATTTGAACATGCCGATCCATCTCGTATTGCATGGATATCTATCGGGTCTTTGCGCTTCCCGCCCGAAATGGGTGAAAAGGTAAAAGCCAAGTTCCCCAAAAGTAATTTATTGGACGGTGAAATGATCCGTGGTAATGATAATAAACAACGATATTTTAAACCGCTCAGGATCGCGGCATACAAACATCTTTATCATTTACTTCGAAAATATGGCGGTGAAGATCTGTTTGTCTATTTCTGCATGGAAGATGCCGATACATGGCAACAGGTCATGGGCTTTACACCCGAAAGCAATGCGCATCTTGATTTTATGTTTTCAGACTACTTAAATAAAAAATTTCCGGGACTGAACATTCCCAACGCAGACGAAAAAACGTATGAAGGTTTTCATACTAAACGTTCGTGGGAATAAATCTTAAAATGTAAAATATGAAATCTAAAATGTGAATGTAGGGAACGGTATGAACCGTTCTTTTTTATAGCGTGAATAAAAACTGAAAATTGAAAGAAGAGAAAAACACATCATCCCTTCCTTACGCGAAATGGCTCAACATGAATCGTCGCATCCAAATCTTTTTCTTCTTTTATTTTTTTCTCGATCACGGTGACTTGATCATGCGCTTCTTGTAAAGATATATCAGGGGGAAGTTCAAGATGAAAGGTTAGCTCAATATGCGGGCCATAGCGATGAAAATGCACATGATGGACATTGGTCTTCATTTTAACGAGTTCATCGCAGCGGGTAGAAAGATAGGTTAACAATTCCTCACTCGGAGATTCACCAAGAAGCGGTTTAACGCCTTCAAAGATGATTTGCAAAGCGGTCCACCCGATCATTAGCGCAACCAGTAAAGTCAAAACACCATCTATCCACCAGGCAAATCGGCCTACTGCGATACCCACAAGAATGATCACAGAAGAAATTGCATCCGATCGATGGTGCCAAGCATCAGCTTTTAAAGACAGGAACGCCGTTTTACGGTACGCAGAGAACGCATACTGCGCCATGAGCTCTTTAACAACAATAGAGACAGAAGTTATAATGATCGCGATCAAACCATATTGTGCGGTCGTATGATCGCCGAGTCTATGAATACCCTCAATAAAAAAATCAACCGCTATCAATACGAGTAACATACCCACGATCAGGGCTGCGATCAATTCTGCGCGCCCATGTCCAAAAGGGTGTTCCTCATCCGCTTTCTTGCCGGAAACACGTGCGGCGATCATAATAATGAGCGAGGACAAAGAATCCGACAGCGTATGCCATGCATCCGCGATTAAAGCCGAAGATGCCGATATTATTCCGGCCCAAAATTTTAATCCGAAAAGGACTAAGTTCCCGATCAGAGATAATCGGCCTTCATAAAAGGCGAGTTTTTCAGAATTTTTGTTCTTCATATGATTCACGAAAATGATCAGGAAGGATTTATTACTTTGTTGACAGCCAGAACCAATTCGGTTTGACGATAAGGTTTTTTAAGAAAGCCTTCAACACCCAATTCTTTAAGTTCAATGGTTTGCTTATTACTGGTATAGCCGGTTGATACCAAAATGGCAATATCCGGATTGATCTTCTTTAAGGCTTTGTAAATTTGTACGCCATCCATTTCCGGCATGATCACATCAAGTATCACGGCGGATATGCGATTTTTTTCTTTTTTGTAAATATTAATTCCGGTTTTTCCGGAGTCGGCCTCCAATACATCATAACCCACATACATCAGGGTCTTTATTAGCATTCGGCGAATCGCCTTTTCATCATCGATCACCAAAATAGTACCACCTTCAACTGAATTGCGCGAAGAGCTTGCCCTTACTTCGATATTTGTTTTGGGCTTGAGATCGGAAACGGGGAAATATATATGGAAAGTAGTTCCTTCACCGGGCGTGCTATCAGCAAAAATACTTCCGTTATGTGCATTGATAGTACCATAAGTTGTGGATAAACCCAGACCGGTTCCCTTACCCGCTTGTTTTGTCGTAAAAAATGGTTCAAATATTTTTGCCAGAATTTCTTTTTCCATACCCATACCCGTATCCCGGATATGTAAAACAACATAATTGCCGGGTTCAATATCAACCGGCAGATGCATAATGTCTTTTTCATAAATAGATACATTCTCTGTCGTCAATTCAAGAATACCACCATCCGGCATGGCGTCTCTGGCATTGAATCCCATATTCAGGAGAACATTCTGAAGCTGAGCGAATTCACCCATAATAAAATGTTCTTTGGCATTTAACTTTTGTTTGACCTTAATATTTTTCCCAAGTGAGTGTTTGAGAAGATCCATCGATCCCAAAATAAGCCCATGAAGATCAATAGCCGTTGTTTGCTTGCTTTGTTTGCGCGAAAAAGTAAGCAATTGATTTGTTAATGTTGCCGCGCGCTCGCAGGTATCAGTGATATTTTTGCAATAATAACTGTGTTCCTCGTTATCTTGCAGATCTTCGGACAGCAATTCCGCAAAGCCAAGAATAGTGGCCAACATGTTATTAAAATCGTGTGCGATACCGCCTGTCAATTGTCCCATAGCTTTAAGTTTTCTGGATTGAGCCAGAATTTCTTCCTGGTTGCGAATAGTATCAAGCATGCTATGTTCTTTAGTGATATCGACATTTACACCAACGATTAATATGGATTCATTTTTTTCATTACGCTCTGTAACCTGCATTGAACAACGGAACCATTTATATTTTCTTTTGTCATCAAAAATCCGGAATTCAAATTTACAGAAAGGGTCCTTGGTTATACAGGCTTCAATCCGATTCATGGTGTTTTCCATATCTTCGGGAATGACATGCTCATACCAAGTATTCATATTAAAGGTATCTTCGTCTGATTTTATCCCAAACAAACGCATTAACTGCTCATCGGGGACCCATTCCCTCTCGGGCAGGCAAATAGTGAAACTACCGATCTGTGCGGCATCAAGTGCCGTATTAAGACGCTCGCGGTTAATGGTAAGCTCTCGCTGTCGCTGGTATCTCTCAACGTGGGTCTTTAATCTTGCCAGGAGAACCCGGTCATTAAAGGGTTTTGATACATAATCGTCACCCCCCACATCAAATCCTTTTTCAACCGCCTCAACATCGGTTCGGGCCGTCACAAAGATCACGGGAATAAGCTGGGTGGATGAGTTGGCTTTCAGCTGACGGCACACATCAAAACCATCCATCTTGGACATCATCACATCAAGAAGAATAATATCCGGATGATATTCGTTTGCTATACGCAGAGCTTCTTCGCCGGATTGGGCGAGCAGAATGTTATAACCTTCCGTGGTCACGATCGTGGTAAGGATCTGTAGATTAGTTGCCGTATCATCCACGATCAAGATTGTAATATTCGGTTTTTCCATATATCTCCGGAAGTACCAGCCTTCCGTTCAATGTCCATTTAATGTTATTCAAGGAAAAAATATGAAGAAAGGATGGGATAAACAACTGTTATGAAAGCCTTTTACATTTATTAATTATATGTAGATAAAAACCAAATTAAGTAAAATAATGAATGCACATTTATGACAGAAGATGTAATATATAAGAATGGGAAAAGAACTCCACACACAGGATCTGGGAACCATTGACTACGCTGAAGCTTTTGATCTGCAACTTGAACTGCACAGGCAGCGTTTAGAAAATAAAATTCCCGACACTTTACTTTTACTTGAACACCCGCATGTGTTTACCCTTGGGCGCCACGCCCGGGAAGGCAATGTTGTTTGGGATAAAAAGGAGCTTGAACAGAATAGTGTTGAGGTTCGCCATGTTGATCGTGGGGGCGATGTAACCTACCATGGGCCCGGTCAGCTTGTCGGTTATCCCATTATTAAACTAAAGGATCGCGAAATGCGCCCTCGTCGTCTTGTGGAATGGGTGGAGAATCTGATCATCCGGACGGTTGCAGGCTTTGGGATCGCATCTTATGTTCACCCTGAACATCCGGGTGTCTGGATCGGAGATGCTAAGGTCTGTGCCATCGGTATGCGCATCAAGGAGGGTGTGTCCTATCACGGTTTTGCCCTGAACATCTCAACAGATCTTTCATATTTCAATGGTATTGTTCCATGTGGCATACAAGATAAGAGCGTATGCTCGCTTTCGTCAGTTCTTGGAAGAAAAATAAAGATCGAAGAAGTCAAAGAAAGATTGATCAAAGAAGCAATCCAACAATTTTAGAATAAATAATTATTAAGGCATTCAAATCAACGCTTTTCTGTTATTTCGACCGAAGCTCGCCAAAGGAAAGCGAAGTAGAGAAATCTCAAACTCCAAATATTTTTTGAGTAATTTGAGATCTCTCCCAGCCTACGTCAAGACTTTGGCTGGCACGGCGCTACACTGCGTTCCTGTCGAGATGACATTTTTTATTTTCATGTATCATGATTACGCAAAATAATTAACGCATAATCCATCATTTGCATTAAAAAACAATACCCTTTAGAGCAAAACTTTCGTAATCTATGAGGCAGTATTTATGACACTAATTACGAAGGAGCACAAGGTGAAAACCGCTTACGCCGGACAACACGAAAGAGCTGATCGTTCCGACTGCCGAATTGCATTATCCCTGAAAAAAAGTGGGGGTTTGGATATCACGGTCAACAGCAAGGTCAAGTTCTTGTTTGGAAAAGCCATTCGAAAGACAATTACGGATGTGCTGAACGCTTTTTCCATTGAACATGCAAATGTTACGATAGACGATAACGGAGCGCCGGATTATGTTATCACGGCTCGCCTTGAAGCATGTATTAAACAACTGATCAATACAGATATATCATATCTGCCGGAACAGCTTCCACAAAATACCACGGGTACTTGCAAAGATCGCATGCGCCGTTCGCGCTTATATTTGCCGGGTAATACTCCCAAGCTGGCATTAAATGCCGGCTTGCACGGTGGAGATGGGATCATTCTCGATCTTGAAGATTCCGTGGCCCCAAATCGCAAAGATGAAGCCCGTATTTTAGTCCGCAATACTTTACGAGCTGTAGATTTTTATGGTGAGGAGCGGATGGTGCGCATCAATCAGGGAGAACGGGGATTAGAAGATCTGGACGCCGTAATCCCACATTATGCGAATGTGATCCTGTTGCCCAAGTGTGAAACGCCGGAGCAATTGCTTGCGGTTGATGAAAGAATCCAATCTTTACGGAATGAATATAAAATTGAAAACGATGTCTGGATCATGCCCATCATTGAATCTGCTATGGGTGTTATTCGTGCATATGATATTGCCTCTGCATCTCCTAACGTAATCGCATTGGCTATTGGGCTTGAAGACTATACTGCAGATATCGGCGCACCCCGAACTCAGGAAGGCAAAGAGACATTTTATGCCCGTTCTGTAGTCGTCAATGCCGCAAAGGCTTGTGGACTACAGGCCATTGATTCAGTATTTTCGGATATATCGGATATGGACGCTCTTTATGAAAATGTCCGCGCTTCCAAAGCCTTAGGTTTTGATGGTATGGGGTGTATACATCCGCGTCAGATCAAAGTGATTCATGACGCATTTGCACCTACTGAAAAAGAGATCGAAAAAGCCCGCAAGATAGTGGATGCTTTCAAAGAGGCTGAAAAAAAGGGACTGGGTGTTGTTGCCGTCGGTTCCAAAATGATAGATCCACCTGTCGTTAAACGAGCGCTACGAATTATGGAACTTGCTGAAAAAATATGTAAATAATCTCAACAGGAGATCTTATAAATGAAAATGGTCAAGAATGCAATCGGACGAATGGTGCCGACAGAGATCAATGGAGAAAAAGTCGTCCCATTTATGGGTGTTGGAAAGCATCGGCCAACCGGGAAAAAACATGCACCCAATATTTCAACGGCAATAGATTATCCGGCTGATGGAGATAAGAGAGTTCCATCACTAAAAGAAGCATTGCTCAAATCCGGTCTTAAAGATGGTATGGTTATTTCTACTCATCACCATTTGCGAAACGGTGACTTGATAGCAAATCAGATCTTTGATATTGCCGCCGAGTTGGGCGTGAAAGGACTTGTCTGGCTACCTTCAGCGTCCTTTCCCTGCCATAAAGATATTATTAAGCACCTCGAAAGCGGTGTTGTCCATCATATAGAAGGATCGATGAACGGCCCGCTTGGTCGCTTTACATCCGAAGGAAAGATGCAAGGCATGGCGGTTTTGCGTTCGCATGGCGGTCGCACTCAAGCTGTTCAAGACGGCGAAGTAAAAATTGATATTGCCGTGTTGGCGGCACCGACTGCCGACTCTTTTGGGAATGGTCACGGACTTGAAGGTCCCTCGGCTTGCGGTGGACTGGGCTATGCGTATGTAGATTATCATTATGCCGATAAAGTTGTTATCGTGACTGATAATCTCATCAAGTTTCCCTGTATGCCGATGCAGATCGAAGGCAATTACGTAGACTATGTGGTGGAGATGGATAAGATCGGGATCCCCGAACTTATCGTATCCGGGACCACGCAAATTACCAAAAGTCCCGATAGATTATTGATCGCTGAACTGACCGCAAAATTCTGTGATGCTGCCGGCTTGGTAAAAGATGGTTTTTCATTCCAAATGGGAGCGGGTGGAACCTCATTGGCCATCGGACTCTATTTTCATCAGATGCTCAAAGAACGACAGATCAAAGCTCGCTTTGCCGTAGGTGGTTCGACACAATATTCTACTAAAATGTTAGAAGACGGTTGCTTGGAATACATGCTAGACGGCCAAACATTTGATCTTGAAGCCGTGCGATCCATGAGAGAAAATCGCTTACAGCATCCTGCTATTTCAGTTTTCCACGCCTATGATTATCATGGTAAAGGCAATTTTACCACCATGATGGATGTCATGATCCTGGGTGCTACGGAAGTAGATGTGAACTTTAACGGTAATGTGGTTACGCACTCAGATGGTTACATGCTACATGGTATCGGCGGCTGGCAAAACTGCCTCTTCGCTAAATGCACTATTCTGCCGGTTCCCTTGTTCCGTAACCGTATTCCCATTATTGTCGATGAGGTCACCACTTTGGTCGGTCCGGGAGAACTGGTTGACGTAATCGTGACCGAACGCGGTATCGCCATTAATCCCAAACGTCAGGATCTGATCGACAAGGTCAAAGATTCAGGCTTACCACTCAAGACTATCGAAGAACTCAAAGCGGAAGCCGAACGCATTTGCGGCATCCCCGAAAAACCGGAATTTACCGATAAGGTCATTGCCGCGATCAAATGGGTGGATGGCACGGTGATTGATGTGGTAAAAGAGGTGAAACGTAAGACGTAAGACGTAAGACGTAAGACGTAAGACGTAGGGGACAGTTACGCCGACCCCGAAGATAAAAGATTAAAGTACAAAGATAAAAGTAGGGGACGGTTAATACCGCCCCTTTATAATTATTGTGAATAATCTGAATATGGTATTAAATGTATACGGGAAAATTCATTTCGACCCAATTTAGAACTTCTATTTGAAGCTCTTTCACAAATTCAATCAATTCCTCTGCTTCAGTCTCCGATGTACTACCGGCATAATCATATTCAACAATATTTCTCTTAACTCTGCAGGCATCCAGATAAGCGGCATCATCTGTTTTTTTAATACCAAGGATCAAGGGCAAAGCCTGAATGGTTCTATAATGTGCATATGAATTTTCAGGTTTATAGCCCGTCGCGTATAGTAGGATCGTGCAAAGCTTTAATGAGGCATTATAGGCAATTCCAAATCTCCAATCTGTCGATACATCTTGTCGTTGAGCATCTTCAAGATCGCGCTTTACAATATTGAATAGATTCGTGATTTCTTGTTTACTTGTCTGATGTGGTTTGAGCCAAGCATTCTTCAACCAATTTTTCAAACTCATTTTCGTCTCCCTTTATGAAAAGTTTATTTGAATTGATAACAGTTGAAATAAAGTGGTCTTTTTGAGTGATTTTTGCAGTGAATTCTTTTGTAGAAATGCAATATGAATTGATTTCCCGACCTATTATTTGACCGGGCTCTGTCAGGTATTTACTGAGTGTTCGAAGTCCGATATCTCCGACAACGAAAAGATCTATATCGCTATCGGGTTTTTCTTTACCGGTTGCGATTGAACCAAATATGAATGCAAATTTGATTAGATTATCGGGCAGGTATGAGGTGAGAACATCGCGAAGTCCAGTTGTTTTTAGAACAAGATTGTGAATGTCCGGATATATGGGATGAGCTTTATTTGCGCTGAAGTAGGTGCGATTTCCATCTCTGCGTTTATGGATCAATCCAAGAGTCTCCAATTTTAACGCTTCCTGCTGGATCGTTCCAATTGCCATGCCGGAGCATTTTGCGATTTCTCTTAAATAATATTCTTTTTGATTCAACCCAAACAGCAAACGGAAAAATTCCGCCCGGGTGTTTGATGAAAGTATTTCAGCTAATGTGTTCATGTTTTCCTTATCGTATGGTAATAATATACAATCGTATGGTATTACAATACAAGATAAAAGACAAAAGTAAAAAGATAAAAATAAAGGCGGTTTTTACGTTGTTTAAAATTTTATTGAAGTTCTTATGTGGGTTGGTATGATAAAATAACAACACCCAATTTTCTCAACTCAGCTTCAACATCATCAATGGTCTTTTGTGGAAATTTGAGCCAGTTTGTTGTGCCATTCTTGACCAGATATGTTTTATAGCCTTCTTCAATACATCCCATACAAGTTGAGCGGATGCAGTTTTGAGTGACTAGTCCGCAAACTGTGACCTCGGTCACATTTTTCTCATCCAGGATCTTCCGCAGATTGGTTCCGTCAAAGGCGTTCCCCTTGGTTTTCCAGACGCAGGGATCTGAATCGCGTTTGAGGATGCGTGTATCATATTCCCAACCGGGTGTACCGGGGGTAACATCGCCTTTTATATGATGTACATAGACAATTAGGTCACCCGTCTTGCGAAAAGTATCAATTGCATGATTAACAGTTTTAATGAATCGATTTTCCTCGTAGGCGTGACTGCCCTTGATAAAACGTTCTTGAATATCGACTACGAGTAAACACTTCATTTAATTACCTCGGAATTTTATTGTGTTAAAAATATACAAAGGATGTTGAAATGTTCCAATAACAGGTTAAGAATCGAGTGAAAACACAAAAGAGGAGACAGACTTTAGATATTTAAGTATGACAACATTTTGTTATAGATTGTGTCAATTTCTTCAGATATAGGAAGAACGGCGCGGATCTTTTTTAAATAGTCTCTTTCTTTTATTTGTTTTTTGCTTGATTCAAAATTGATATCATAGATCCATGCCATTTGTAAAAGTTTAAAATCATTGAGATTATTTACATGTTTTATGTGGACGATACGCTGATGAGATAGATCTTCCATAACAAGTTCGGAGACTCCGGGCGTATCGGGATAATTTAATTCGAGGGCCGTGTTTTTTTCTGATCCACTCCGATAATAATAATCTATAACCACTTTCCAGATATCTAGTTTATCGGCATCACGAATGAGTTTTTCGAATAATAGATGAGGATCTTTCTCTGTAGGTGGAATTGATATACGATTATGATATTTAATGGCATTGATGATGATACTACGCGGGTTTTCGTCAAGATCATCTAAAAGTTTATTATTCTTGATCACGTCTAATCCCAATAAAGCGTGATCTTTAGATTCAGAATCTTTAAAGGTTTTATAAATTGAATATTGTTCAAAACGACCTATGTCGTGAAGTAGTGCTATGATTTCAGCCAGACGCAAAGCATTTGCATCAAAATGCAACTGTCTGCCAAGATATAGTATTTCTGTGCAAACTCTTTCGGTATGGCTTATTTTTATATTTAAATTCTTTTGGATTTCGTTTTCACAATCTTGAAAAGAATTGACATATTGCTTAAACCATTTTTTTAATACTGAAACCTGCTCAGTGCTAACGGATCCATGTGTCAATTTATTGGTTCCCATTGTAAGGTGCTTTTGCTAGCATGGAAGAGAAACACGGGAATGATAAGCAAATAAAGACGGCGATTCATAATAATAAAGCTCCTTGGTGGAAAGTAAGTAAAATATACCGTGAAATATTTTCTCAAACAAGAGAAGTTGCGACAGTAAAAGAGCGCGAATAAAAATCATGTTGATAAAGCCCCGCTATATTAAAAACAGGGTTATGACGATTATTTGCCGACGGATACACAAGTATAAGTTGATTATCGCGTGAATTTTTGAATTTCGATCAATTTCTATGAGACAAAAACGGTTCTTAAGATCATAATTGCCGCTGCAATCAAAGACGTTAAAGCAAATATAAGTTTAAGGTTTTTCGATTTGATCCGGGGCGTTAATTTGGCTCCGATCAACCCACCGATCAAGCCTGCCAATGCCAGGGGCAAAGCGAAACTGAAATCAAAATGGCCAGTGCTTAAATGTCCCAGAAATCCTGCAGATGCCGTAAACAACACCAGTGTGGTAGAGGTGCCAATTGCTATGTGCGTGGGTACGCGGATCGCCAAGATCATTAGGGGGACTAAAAAAGACCCGCCGGATATACCGACCATACCGGAGATAAATCCTGTTATCAAGACAACGGGAACCACTAACATGAGATCGATATAATATGTGCCCTTTCCCGATGTAAGTGTCAAAGTGAATTTATTAACGGGTTTAAGTTCTTTTTTCATGGGTTTGAGCATCAAGACTGAAGCGATCGAGATGAATACCGAAAAGATGATCTTTAGCCAGATGTCGTTGAATATGTCCGAAAAGAAACCGCCAAGAAAAGCTGAAACCATGGTCATGCTACCGATTATCAGAACAAGTTTCCAGTCGGTGATCTTTTGCTTACCGAAAAGAATGGTCGCAGTAAAAGAAGACACGATAAGAATAAACTGACCGGTTGTGGCTGCCTGATGCATCTCGATACCCGCGAGCGCAAGGGCAAGTACGTAAAAATTACCACCGCCTCTTCCCGTCATGGTCATGGTAGTTGCAATGACAAGAACAATAAGAGCAAGAACCCAGATGTTCATTTAATATCCTTGCTTTTTTTGTAGATCTTTCCCGGAAGAAGTGCTTGGACTAGATTGGCATATCCGCCTGTCAGGATCTTGACATTTTCATATCCCTTGCTTTTTAAATAAGCGAAAATAATAACACAACGAACTCCGGATGAGCAAAATACTCCAATCATCTTATCATGGGGAATTTCGTTGATCCTTTGGGGAACGTTGTGCATGGGGATCTCGAGTACAGGGCAATGATAAGCCAGAGGTAATTTTATGGTCATTACCTCTTCATCGGCTCTAACATCCAACAAAAGAGAATCATGGCGCTCAAGAAACTCATTAACATCAATTTTATGCTGTTCCGTTCCAAAAAATTCAAAATCCATTTGTGAGATCGTTCGTTCAAAATCGTTTATTTCTTTCCTTGCTAATTATTTATTGGTAATGTCGTATTCAGTACTTTTTTTGCGCAACTCATAAAATCAAGTACACATGGAATTTTTAATCGGTAAAAGACTTTATTGTTACTTTTTTCACCTTCGATAATTTTGTGCCGTTTCAGAATGTTTAAGTGTTTGGACATTATAGAGATATCAATTTCGACAGCGTCACTCAACTGTTTGACCGAAAGACGGTTTTGTCGTATTTGATGAAAAATGTACAAGCGAGCAGGGTGGGCAAGTGCTTTAAAAATTTCAGCTTCTTGCTTAAATTGATCTTTTTTATTGTCTTTCATCTCACGCTCCAGATTAGTGGAATAATAATTGGCAAATTTGCCATATGACCAATATGATAATAAAAATGAGTATATTTTCAAATCTTTTTTATTGTCGATAATATTTCACTGACGGCTAGTATAGGACTATTGATTTATAGAATTTATTCCCGAGCCTGTAGGGTCATGGGGGCTTTATTGAGAAAAAGGGTAATTGTCACTTTTTAGGGAGGTGGGAGCTGCTTAGCGTTGAATATATTCTTCATTATAAAAAGTATATCCCAATTAGCTCACCTGTCAAATATTTTGCATCCGTGCTTCTTTGCCCTTAAATTGTAATCATGCGTACTCGTATAATCACATTCTCAATTTATATTGTTGCTGTGGCCATTCTGTTTCTCACAGCGGGCTGTAAAAATATGTTCGCACCCACACTGGGCGATCTTGGTGGCGGGAACTCTATCTACAGGATAGATCAGGAAAGCCCGGACGAGGTTCTGCATAATTTTAAGTATGCCTATATTTATCGTGATTCCCTGATGTATGCGAACCTCATCGATTCGGAATTTGTTTTTGTTTATTACCAGCCCAGTGATGAAAGTGGCACAGGTCATTATGATTCATGGATGCGATCGGTTGAATTGAGAACCACGGGACGATTCCTCAATGCTTTCAATTACATCGATCTCATCTGGCAAACCACCTTGGACAGCTCTTATTATGAGATGAGCGGCGATGAAATACTCTCTGAACGAGATACGCTCTTCGAATCTGCCAATATCGCGGATATGTCTAAATCATACCAATTGACCCTTGGCGATTATACCACACTTATCGGTGATGCATCATTTCGCTTCCGCAAGGGAAACGACGGTAAATGGCGGATATTGAGGTGGGAAGATAAATACAATAGTTATTAATCGTAACCCGTAGCGCGTAACTCGTGACTCGTAACTCGCACATCAGCCAGAGAAAGAACTAAATAGGAGATAAGTCATTATATGGTCATTTCTGACGTCATATGGGGAAAATAATGAGGTCAGATCCGGTGAAACCGGAGATTAAATTATACACAAAGGATGGAACATGAAAAAATATAGCCCTGTTTTACAGAAAAATGCCCGCATAGGGATCATTAATCGCGGGGAAGCCGCACTGCGTTTTATACGAGCGGTCAGAGAATACAACAGCTTGCACGGAACCGCTCTAAAAACTGTATCATTTTATATGAAAGCCGAAGAAAATGCACCCTTCGTCAAAATGGCTGACGAGGTGTTACTTCTTTCGGATCTTAAAAATTATCCCGGAAAACAAAAATCGCCCTACCTTGATCATGAGCTCATGATAGAGGGTTTGGAACTCATGAATTGTGATGCCATTTGGGTTGGCTGGGGCTTCGTATCTGAAGATGCGCTCTTTGCTGAAAAGATCAAAAAATGTGGCATTGTTTTTATGGGGCCTACAGGCAAGGCTATGATGATCCTGGGAGATAAGATCAAAGCCAAAGAACTCGCCAAGAAAGCAAATGTACCCATTTTACCCTGGAGCGAACGAGCTGTCAAAGATCTGAAAGATGCCGAAAAGATCTCGCAAAAGATCGGGTATCCGGTCATTATAAAAGCTGCAAATGCCGGTGGCGGCCGGGGTATTCGCTTTGTTCGGAAACCCGAAGAGTTGGCTTTCCAATTCAGATCGGCCCGAGATGAAACAATAAGGGTAACCGGGAATGACACGATATTCATCGAAGTGCTGGTGGAAAAAGGCCGGCACCTTGAAGTACAGATTCTGGCGGATACGCACGGGAATGTGAATACCTTTGGTGTTCGGGATTGTTCGGTCCAGCGAAAGAACCAAAAGATCATTGAAGAAACCCCTCCGGTAGGGCTTCCGAAAAAAATGCTGCATGACATGGAAATGGCAGCAAGACGTTTGATACAGGCAGCTGATTACACCGGTGCCGGTACAGTGGAGTATCTCTATGATCTGAATAGAAAAAAACACTATTTTATGGAAGTCAATACGCGCTTACAAGTTGAACATCCCATTACAGAAACGCTGTATGGAGTAGATCTGGTTAAAGGACAGATTGATATTGCACGGGGATTGGAAGTTGATCTTTCGGACTGCACTCCCAAAGGTGCCGTCGTTGAAGTACGCCTTAATGCCGAAGATCCGGATCGTGATTTCAGTCCAGCCCCGGGTGAAGTGATCTTATTCCAGGCTCCGGCAGGCCCCGGTATTCGAGTGGATTCGGGAATTGAACAGGGAAGCATTATTCCCGGTGATTTCGATTCTATGATAGCAAAGATCATCGCTCATGCCCCCACACGCCCGGAAGCGTTCGCTCGCATCGAGCAAGCGCTTCACGCCATGCGCATCAGTATTCATAATGGGACCAGCAATCGCGCTTTTCTAATAGAACTTTTGGGCGATAAAAATATCAAAAAAGGTGGAGTTCACACCGGTTATGTGGAGCAAATCCTGATTGATAGAAAAAAAGAGGGGTCGGAGGAGAAGATCCAATCAGCCCTGTTGTCCGTTGCGGTCGAACAATATATCCTGCAATATCAACGCGATCTCCTGAATTTCAAAGAACAGATTAGCCGCATCGGCCATCCCCGGAATCTTTCGAACGGTGAAGGATATGAGATCAACCTGAATCATGGCAGTAATCACTATAAATTTACCGTAAGAACTCTTGGAAATGATTTTTATCATATCCTAAACGTGGAGGATGAGATTACCTGTCAATACAATAAGGGTGATCGGGAATCATTGTTGGTCCGGAATGGCAAACGCTATAATATTTTAATTACACACCGTGCCGATATGTGGCAATGTGAGGTTGGCGGATATCCCGTGATGCTGGAAAGTGAAACCGGCGGTTATATTAAATCACCATCACCGGCCATTGTCTTGTCTGTCAATACGAGTGTGGGTAAAAAAGTAAAACAAGGAGATGTCCTTGTTGTGCTTGAAGCCATGAAAATGGAGATGTTGGTCGAGTCGCCGGGTGAGGGCATCGTTAAAGAGATCAACATCAGCAGCGGAACACAAGTGGCAGCGGGTCAAGCTTTGATCCTACTGGATCTGAATAAAGAAAATAACATCAAGAAAGATCAGAGTGAATCGGTCATTTCTCTTGATGTGCCGCAACAAGGTGATGAGGAAGAGTGGGATATACTGATCAGGGAATTGCAAGCAATCTTCCTCGGCTACGATCATGACGGCGGAAATAAGGAGTTATTAAAACATCTCTTAATGTTCGCCGGACAGCATCCCGAGTACCAGGAGAATTTATTAAGAGAACTTTTAAATATCATGGAAATATATACGTCCGTCGAGACACTGTTCACTCACCAAGAACTGACGGCGGATAGTTTTGCGCGCCCAGTCAGCTATCTTGAATTACTGACACACTATTTTTTAAGGGAGCGTGATTCCGAGAAAGGATTGCCTGAAACATTTCTTAATGATCTAAGTGCCGCAACAGAATTTTATCACAAAAATGATGCAGAACAAACGGTTCGTCATCGGGCATTGTACCATATTTTTCAATCCCATGCCAGATTGAAGATGAAGCAAAAGCTGATGAAAGAGATCCTGTTCTCTCTGGATAGTTTAAAGCACAGTCGGAGCAAGCAAGCAAAACTTGCCTATATATTGAATCGTATTATTGCCCTGACTCAAAAGGACGATCCTTCAACAGCGGATGCGGCACTGTATGCAAGGTATAAGACGATTGACATCTTCACGGTCGAGGAGATTAAGAGAAAGCAGTTGAAAGCTATTGATAGCCTGTTGAAGAAAATGACCAAAGACGGAATAAAGGATTCCAGCAAGAATAAGCACATGGATATTTTGGTCGATTCGACGGCAGAGATCATTCCAAAACTGGTAGAACTGTCATTAAGCGAGAATGACGATCACAAGGAATTGGGATTGGAGGCTCTTGGACGACATTTGAACCGGGACCGGGAATTTATTGCCGGAAAGATCATCGGAGCGAGAAAGAAGAAGGTTTATTATTGTAAATATTTTGATGTGGATGATGACAAAACCTTCCACAGTTTGATCTCGGTCATCGATGAAAAAGATCTAAATGAGCATTTAACCACTCGGCTGGCAACGACAGCTAAAAATATCGAGGATATCGAGATCATCTGTTTTGTCAGATCGGAACAACCCGCAAATAGTAAGTTTTTTGATCAAGTTAAATGGGAAATGAACGATAGGGTCGGCAAGATCACTTTGGCTTGGTTTGCACCCGGTCGGCCGCAGTTTTTCAGGACATGGGTCAAGAATAAAAAAGGCTGGGAAGAACATCGTCTGGCAAGAGGGTTTTCACCGTTGGAATTTCGTGAACTTCGTGTAGCTCGTTTGCAGAATTTTAATAACAATATTTTATACAGATCATCAACCGTCACGCTTTTGGAGTCTACTGCAAAAGATAACCCGAAAGAAAAACGCCTCTTTGCCTTAGCGAGTTTTTCGGATCCCAAACCCGTATGGAATAAAGACCGATCCATCGACCGGATGATCATGTTTGAGAACGCCTTTATGGATGCCGTTTTTGCCATGCGAGCCGTTCAGGCAAAATACAGATTCCGACTTCAATGGAATCGAATTATTCTACATAACCGTTCCGTGCAAGGACTTGATTTGAATCAATTGAGAGAGTACGGACAGAAGATCATGCCCCAGACCCGCGATCTTGGACTTGAAAAGATGGTGGTGTACACGCGACGAAAAGTCGGGTCATCCAAGCGGGTCGAAGAGATAGAACTGATGATCTCGAATATCTCTCAGGAGAAATTCACCATGGAGGGCCGGAAGCCCAAAACAACGCCCTTAGTACCATATGACGACTATACGAGTAAGATAGTGCGCGCCAGACAGCGCAACATGGTCTATCCTTATGAATTAATAAAAATGATCACCGTCAGCGGTTTCCCTTTGTACGAAGGATTTCCCCGTGGTGAATTTGAAGAGTATGATATTAAGATCGCGTCAAATTTAAAACAACGGACCGTATCAGTCAAAAAGCGCGAATATGGAGAGAACAATTCAAACGTGGTCTTTGGGATCATCAAACATCCGTATTCCACACACAAAACAATACTTGAACGCGTTATCATATTATCTGATCCCACCAAAGATCTGGGATCCTTGGCTGAACCCGAATGCCGCCGGGTGATCGCCGCCCTTGATCTGGCAGAAAAGAAAAAGATCCCGGTAGAGTGGTTGCCGATATCCTCAGGAGCCAAGATCGACATGAAGACGGGAACGGAGAATCTGGACTGGACGGCCACCGCATTGGAACGTATTATTCGTTTTACACAAAATGGCGGTGAGATCAATGTGATCATTGCCGGAGTAAATGTGGGCGCTCAATCCTATTGGAATGCCGAAGCAACCATGCTGATGCATACCCGTGGATTGCTGATCATGACCGAAGATGCATCCATGTTGCTGACCGGAAAGCGCGCTCTGGATTTTTCAGGGTCTGTCTCTGGTGAGACCAATCTTGATATCGGTGGTGTTGAAAAGATCATGGGACCCAACGGACAAGCACAACGCCGCGCCAAAACATTGGCCGATGCCTACCAGCTATTGCTGGAACATTACAGCTTTACTTATAGGCCGGCTAGGGAAAGTTGGCCGCCGAAGATCGAAACGAAAGATAAAAATGATCGACATATCACTGCAGAACCTTATCATGATTTTCTTGATCAGGGCTTTGAAAAGATTGGCGATATTTTCAGTGCAGATAAAAATCCCGAACGTAAAAAACCTTTTGATATCCGACAGGTTATGAAGGCCGTGATCGATATGGACTCCAGATACTTTGAACGTTGGCAGAGAATGCAGGATGCTGATAATGCGATCATCTGGGAGACTCGCTTGGGAGGCAATGCTGTCGGTATGATCGGCATCGAAAGCCGCCCCTTGCCACGCTTTGGTGCTATCCCGCACGACGGACCAGAGACCTGGAGTGGAGGTACCTTGTATCCGTCTTCATCCAAGAAGATCGCTCGCGGGATCAATGCATTTTCCGGTAGAATGCCATTGGTTATTCTTGCGAATCTGTCCGGTTTTGACGGATCACCGGAAAGTCTGAGAAAATTACAATTGGAATACGGTGCCGAGATCGGTCGCGCGATCGTGAATTTTAAAGGACCAATTATATTTCTGGTTGTTGCCCGTTATCACGGAGGAGCCTATGTCGTGTTCTCAAAATCGTTAAACCCAAATCTGCGGGTTGGAGCGGTTAAAGGATCTTTTGCATCTGTTTTGGGCGGTGCACCGGCCGCGGCTGTAATCTTTCCGCGGGAAGTATCCAAAGAAGCATCGTTGGATCCGCGATTGTCAAAATGCATGAATGACATGAACGAGGGTAAGTGCACCCAACATGATTATGATGAATTATTCGGGAAGATATATAATGAAAAGCAAAGGGAATTAGGACAACTGTTCGATAAGACCCACAGCGTGGAGAGAGCAAAAAGGGTTGGCTCCATTGATGATATTGTCAATCCCGAAAGGATCCGGCCGTATTTGATCAAGGCAGTGGAAAAAGGAATGAGAAGAGCGTGACTCGTAACTCGTGACTGGTAGAAAAAAATAGGGAGTAAAGAGAAAATATGTACTCATCGTTTTTTTAACTTCTAACTTCTGGCTACTGACTTCTGGTATTCGCTTGATAAAATTGCCATCAATTTTTTAACGGATATAATTTCTTTTATTTTGTGAACCGTTTCTCCGGCAAAGGCAAATCCATTTTTTAATTTACCTTTTTGAGCATTGATCAAAGCAAGAACAATACAATAGGGGCTTTTTGTATAATCACAGGTTATAATACAGTGATAGGGACAGGCGATCTGTTTCTTTTTTCCGAGATTGATATCATTGATAAAATTGTTTCTGATCGCTCTTCCCGGCATGCCGACCGGACTTTTAATGATCATAACATCATCTTTGCCGGCATCAACATAAGCTTGTTTGAATTCTATTGCTGCATCGCATTCATCTGTGGCAACAAAGCGTGTTGCCATTTGTACACCGGAAGCACCCAAGGTAATGAATTTATGAATATCTTCACCCGTATATACACCGCCGGCTGCGATTATCGGGATAGATCTCTTGTATTTTTCTTCAAATTTATGCATTTCCGTGACCACGTCCGGTACCAGTTTTTCTAAAGAATATGCCGGATCGTTAATTTGTTCAGGTTTAAAGCCAAGATGTCCACCGGCCATTGGACCTTCTACGACAATAGCATCCGGGAGGTAATTATATTGTTTAACCCATCTTTCGGAAATAATACGGGCTGCTCTTCCGGAAGAGACAATGGGAACCAACTTTGTTTTTGAGTCAGCATTTAAATATTTTGGAAGATTAAGAGGAAGTCCCGCTCCTGCAAAAATAATATCTATTTTTTCATCAATGGCAGTTTTTACCATATCGGCGAAATTTGTTAAAGCCACCATGATATTAACACCAATAATTCCTTTGCTTAATTCCCGGGCTTTTTTGATTTCGTCTTTAAGGGCTCGAATATTTGAATCCAAAAAATTCTTAAAAAAATCAGACTCACGCATCCCGATTCCGGCAGTAGCTATAACACCAATACCTCCCTCGTTAGCTACCGAGGACGCCAATCCCGATAAAGAGATTCCAACGCCCATTCCACCTTGGATGATGGGGATCTTTGCTATCAGATCTCCAATTCGTAATTTTTTTAGATCTTTTATACTCATAAAACTATCCTTTATTTTTTTAAACACCATAACGATATGAACGACATATGGCGCTTACTGTTCTTTTCAATATTGGGATAATATTAATTCATCCCCTAAAAACCTGTGTTAATAAATATTATATCATTGTGACAAGCTTAACAAGAAATACTTAAACTATAATTTTGGTTTTCAGGGAGAAATAAATTTGAAGAAAAATGGATATATTTACTTTGATTCTCAACTTACAACTTTTTATGCTCACTGTATTTTAGATCTGATCTTCAATGCCTTATTCGGAAAATTGGTGATAAGTCCGTCTATCCCGATCTGAAGGTATACTTCCATTTCGCATTCTTTGTTAACAGTCCAGCACCATAGTTCAAGTCCATTTTTATGGACAAATTTCAAATAATCTTTATTGATATCGGTCCGCCCGCTAACACCAATAGCAGTAGCTTGGATCGCAAGGGCCTCTTTAATGGTCGTCTCATCGGCGGTGCTTTCCAAATAGAGAATTGGAATATCCGCATCCAAAGCGCGGATCTTTTCAAGCACATCATAATAGAATGAAAAAATGATCACGTCATTGTTCATATCCAGATCGTTCACAGTTTTAAGGACATCTGCTTCTACATCTTGGACCTTGATCTCGATGCAGACCTTGATCTTTCCTTTGGCGTAGGCTAGCGCTTTTTTGAGAGTGGGTATACCTTCGCGTTTGAATTTCTTGCCAAACTTTTCCGGGTAGCCCATGCGGACGGTCCGAGTGTCCTCGAAGCTCATGCTTGCGATCTCGCCGCTTATTCCATTGGAACAGACCCGATCTACCTTGCCGTCATGAATGACCAACAAGGAATCGTCAACGGTTTTATGGACATCCAATTCAAAGTAATCGGCGCCGATTCGAATGGCTTTTTTGAATGCTGCCATGGTGTTTTCGGGTGCCTTGGCAGAAAAACCGCGATGTGCAATGATCTTGGTTTCGGCATTGGAAATACTTGTTAGCAAGGCAAGGATAAGGAGAAGACGGACTGTTATTTTCATCAAAGCACCAAAAATAATATCAAGGCGATAACAAAAACTAAAATAAATCCAGCGATCATGATGCCTAGGGTTTTAGAATAGCCCTTGGGTGTGATCTGGCCTTTGGCATCCATTTTTCTGATGATGGGGAATAAGCGCCAGTAGAAAAGAGCAATGGATAAGATCAAGGCAATGACAGAAAAGATCTGGGTTGTTTCATTTCCGGTGATCAGAATAATGATCAGCAGAGCAATAAAGATAAGTTTGGTTCCCGCGACCCAATTGACGAGATATGATACCATGGAATGAACTTCCGGGTCGGCTTTAGATTTTTCAAAAGCTTTGAATGCGCCCATGCCGTTCCCGCGGTTTGAACCGGGTGTGAAGTAGAGCAACATGACGTTTAAAGTTTCCAGTACAAGAAAGAGGATGATGACAATGGAAAGAATATTCATTATAAAACTCCGATTTTAAATTCAAAGAAATCTAAGGATAATAATCATATAGAACAATAAGAAGAGTAGCCGCAGACCTATGTGTCTGCGAAGGAGAGATAGGGAGAAGAGGAGAAAAGGAGAAGAGGAACGGAAACACATGTCATCCTGAACGAAGTGAAGGATCTATCTCGTGTCATAAATAATATATTTCTTCATCCTGTCCGTCAGCTGACGGATCAGGATCTCTTTGTCAATGCAATTTGTCCCCTTCTTTTCTTTGCTTAACCAAAGAAGAAAAGTAAACAGTAAGCAGTAGACGGTAAGCAATCTCATCTCTAATCTCTCAATCAGTCTGCTATCCATCATCCATCATCTTACGCTCAGCGCTCAGCGCTCAGCGCTCATCACTTTTCCTTGTTCTTCTTCCCGATCATTGCTGCAATCGGTATCCAGATAAAGAGCAAATGAACAGCGGCAGCGCCACCTAGAATGAGTTGGATTTTTAAATAGCTGTCCGTGCCTCTCAGTGCCAGCGCGCAAGTGATCATTGTCAAGCCCCAAATCAAGGCCGACGCGATAATGTACCAGCCGAGATTAACTTTTTTCTTTTCCATATTACCTCCTGTGAACATTAAGATGCTATTCCGGTAAATAATTATATATTTGCACCGGACCGCTGGTTTTGCCTATCCAGATATCGCCCTGGGGTTTGGTCCGCTTTTCTTTGCTCATTGTATGGATAGGCGTGTTATAAGAAAGTCTGAAAATATACTCGCCGGCATAAACATTTTGATAGCCGTTTTTACGCAGGGTACGGGTCATGCTTGTACCGGGTGCCAGTAAAGTATACCAATCTAAATTATCAAAGTCCGACGTATCGGGGAAAACCGCCGCATCAATAAAGGGATTGTCCCACGAGCAACGTTCACCGAACACAAGATCATTAAATGAAGGCATATTGTTGAAATAGAAATACACCGTATCCCCGGCTTTATCTGGATCAAGGATATAGAGGTCACTATTGTCGTTGTTTGTTATCGTATAACGGTATTCCAGTTCCCAGTCGATACTATCGACGGAAGAAAAATGTAGCCCATAATCCGTGTCGAACTCAAGCTCGATACCGCCGCGATACAGTCCCGCTTCGATCAAGGCTTGTTTGACATGGGCATTGTCCCGGGCATCGGGCTCGTCCGTATTCCAGGATTCGCGAATGACAAAAACGTCTTCAGGATAGAAGCGCAGCGACATGTCATCGATAGTCGGTTCTGTCGGAGCAAGGCTCATGATCATACTGTAAAGAAAACCGTAGTAGTCCGTTTGTCCCGATGCGGTAACAACGAAAGGTGCACCGGGTAAATTGAAGAGAAATCCAGTGGAATCCAATAAACGTTCCCGGATGGCTTGTTTATTCGTTTTCAGATAGATGCAGTGGGATGACCAGTCGTAATATTCAATATCGTTAGCGGCAAGCAGAGGAGTGGGATCCAGGGGCTTGCTGAGATAATCATCGCCCAAGTTATTGTAAACGCTGAGTGTTTTATCTTTTAAAAGATAGATCGCGAAAGCATCATCCGCGGGTGGAGAAAAGATGTTACAGGATGAAAAGCTCAATATCAACAGGAGAAGCAATACAACGATCCGTTTCATGGCAATACCTTTTAGTAATAATTTCTTATATGTATGCAAATATTACCTATATGAAGCGGTGGTGGCAAGAAATAATTCGTTTATCGGCATGTCCTCCGTAGCTCAAAGAGCGAAGGCGGATGATCATTCTTCACCGTATAACAGATAAGATCCCGGATCTTGTCCGGGGTGACGTCTTAGATTTAATTTTGCGAAATCTGTGCAATCTGTGGTTTGTATTCTATTCTTTGTGTCTTTGTGTACTTAACGCCTTTCCAGCCTACGGCACAAACTTCGCTAAGGCTACACCAGACAGGTCAATCACGGGTTACAGGTCACTGGTTACCGATTACTCTTCCTTATTCTTCTCCTGTATTTTTTCTTCTTAAGTTTTGAAAAGACGACCAGTATCACCAGCACAGCCAGACTTCCCAAAATATTAATTAAGTTTTTCGACATATTAGAATCCGAACCAAAAATATTTTTCAATTTATTCCCCGAGTATTTATACGATTAATTTAAAGATAAAAACGCATTACTGGGAGAATTAATATTAAAAAGACAATTATTAAAATATTAGTTTGAATTCAAACCAATATGATTATATTCGTTGTATGGAAAAAAAATACGAACATCATCAGCCGTCCATCGGCAGAGCCGTCGGGCGATTGTCCCGGGCGGCACACAGCTATTTTCAACATCGGTTCCGGGAGTACGGACTCGGTTACGCGCAGGTTTTAACATTGCATTATGTTAGTCGACATGACGGCATTGATCAGAATGAGCTTTGCGGTCATCAGCACCTGGATAAATCTTCGCTGACCTCTCAACTGAATAAACTGGAAGCGAACGGCTACATCATCCGAAAAGCCGATCCGACAGACCGACGGGCCAAAAGAGTTTTTATCACGGAAAAAACACAAGCGATTCAGGATGATCTGCATGCCGTTTTTACCTCGTGGAGCCAAATATTGCTGGAAGGATTGGACGAGAATGAACGCGAAACCGTGTTCGTAATTCTAGACAAGATGCAGAATAATGCATCAATAGTTTTACAAGAATTGAGGCAAGATGAAGCGACGAAATAAAGACCTTACAGAAGGCAATATCAAAAAACAATTGTTTTCCCTGGTCTGGCCCATGTTATTCGGTATGCTCGGCATGGTGATCTTCAATCTGGCTGACACTTATTTTCTGGGACGCCTTGGCGTTAAGGAATTGGCGGCGATCAGCTTCAGTTTTCCGGTCGTGATGTTCATCAACAGTTTGTCTCAGGGGATAGGGATCGGGACAAGTTCCCTGATCTCGCGGAATATTATTGTGACGGATCGCGAGTCCGTAAAAATGATGGCCAGCCGTGCCCTGTTCCTGGGTCTGCTGGTGGTCGTGACCTTTGTGATCATCGGTCAGTTCACGATCCGACCACTTTTTACCGCTCTTGGAGCAAGTGGAGAGACCCTTGATGACGTCATCTCCTACATGCGTATCTGGTATTTCGGCGTGCCTTTTGTCGTCTTTCCCATGATAGGTAACAATATTGTCCGGGCGACGGGTGACACCTTTATGCCGGGCATGCTGATGCTGACATCTGCGGTGATCAATATCATTTTGGATCCTCTGATGATCTTCGGGATTGGCTTTTTCCCCAAGATGGGCATCCAAGGTGCCGCGTTGGCGACTGTATTGGCGCGCGGTGTCAGTTTTGTGATCATCCTGATCATTCTGATCAAACGAGAAAAACTCCTGACCATCTATTTGGGTCGCGTTAAGGATATTCTAAAAACCTGGAAACAGGTCATTTTCATTGCCGGCCCCGCGGCACTTGCCATGTTGATCACACCGATATCGTTGGGCTTTATCACGCGACTCTTGTCCGGCTACGATAAAGAAGCGGTCGCGGCATTCGGCATTGCCTCGCGGGTGGAAATGTTCGTCTTAATGGTCATCGCTTCGCTGGGATCGGTCCTGATCATTTTCATCGGGCAGAACTTCAGCAAGCAAAAATTCGGACGGATCTTCACCTCGCTGAAATATGCATTTGTCTTTTCCATTACTTGGGGCATTGTGGTCTTTGCAGTCCTACTGCTCTTGGGAAAACCCATTGTGTCGGTGTTTACAAACGATTCACAGGTTATTAGTATTGCCGTCACGTACTTTCTGATCGTCGGTGCCTCTTACGGCTTTCAGGGATTGGTTATGCTAAGCACGGCCAGTTTCAACGGACTTAATAAACCATATCCCTCGGCTACTTTTTCCATGATCCGCATGCTGGTTCTCTATGTTCCACTGGCTTGGATCGGGTCAAAATTCTTTGCCCTGAAAGGTATTTTTTGGGCGGGATTTACCGCGAATATGATTGTCGGGGTACTGGCTTCTGTTTTTCTGTATAAAACGGTTTGTAAACTGAAAGGCAGTTGTTTGAAGAAACAGAAAGAAGTAAGACGTAAAACGTAAAACGTAAGAAGTAAGAGAATATATTTATCGAATTCAAACATATCCTTCAAGCATTGAAGAATAATTTACTATTCAGAAGATATTAATTGTCAACTGTCCTCTGTCAATTGTCAATTGAACATGCGTCGTCGCGAGGCGGCTATGGAAGAAGTAAACAGTAAGCGGTAAACAGTAATGGTTATTAGCAAAATGAAAGTGCAACACTAAAGAGGGTGTTGCATGAAGCAAAAAAGATGTTTAAATTATCAAAACAACAATCATCAAAATGAAGAAAAACGTCATGATCAAAAAAAACTTATCGC
>Ga0208769_1000047_pt1 | contig 63214 bp, 66 predicted proteins | sample AntAceMetag02UKC_FD_184768 | JGI IMG/M metagenome (GOLD analysis project Ga0208769, IMG submission 184768) | Saline lake microbial communities from Ace Lake, Antarctica- Antarctic Ace Lake Metagenome 02UKC (SPAdes) (version 2) | ecosystem: Environmental > Aquatic > Non-marine Saline and Alkaline...
CTTATCCTTACGTTTAACAATAAATGGTAATTTGACTCCTCCAATCTCTCCTTTTACCAGACTATCGACGAGTTTATGGTTTATCTGAATACTCTCAATTTTAGCAAATGAAGCTGGGGTATTTTTACCAATACAAAGGATTTGTGCACCTTTATTCAAATTAGCATTTGATATCTTAATTTCAGCTACATTAATCTTCTTATAAAATTTTATCACCTCACCTAAATAAATTTTCTCATGAGTATTCTCTAAAAATCTACTTGGAGACTCCTTTGGTTGTCCTAGATAAAAACCACTTGAAAAACCTCGGTTATATACTGAGCTTAATTCTTTTTTTAATTTTTCTTTTAATTTTTTAGTTAATTCCCCCTTAAAATAAGCATCAATCGCTCTTCGATATACTGAAGTTACTACTCCTACATATTCTGGAGAACGAATTCTTCCTTCTATCTTAAAAACATCAATTCCAGATTCAATTAGTTTATCAATAAAATCAATTGTGCATAAATCCTTAGGGCTCAAGATATGATCCTGACCAACTACATATTGACATTCTCCTCCAACACCAGTAATTAGATATTCTCTTCGACAAGGCTGTAAACATTTACCTCGATTAGCTGACTTTGAAAAGGTAAACTCTGAAAGAAAACAACGTCCAGAAATACTTAAACACATCGCCCCATGAATAAATGCTTCAATTTTGCAGTCAAGTTTTTCTTTTTTTAATTTAGATGCCATCTCCTTTATATCTAAGAGCTTACACTCCCGTGCCAAAACAACTCGCTTTACTCCACGCAAAGCATATTCCTTTAAAGCCAAAAAATTAGCTACTGAAGCTTGAGTCGATAAATGAATTTTTAAACCTAGCTCTTTGGCTTTAGAAAAAACCGCCATATCCCAAAGAATAACTCCATCTACTTTGGCTCTAGCTGCTGCTTTTAAAATTTTAACAGTCTTTGCAATCTCTTTATTGTAAACAATAGTATTTAAAGCTAGATACCCTTTACACTTATTATCATGCAAAAAATTGATTACCTTTTCTATTTCTAAAATATCAAAATTAGTCGCTAAATTGCGCATGTTTAAATCTTTAACTCCAAAATAAACGCTATTTGCTCCTGAAGCTACAGCGCTACGCAAAGAACTCCAATCTCCAGCTGGAGCGGCTAACTCTGGTTTTTTAATTATTTTCTTCATCTTTAAAAAAAGGGGACGCTTCTATTTTTTACACTTCCGGTTTACTTTTTGAAAAATAGAAGCGTCCCCTTTTTATCTTGATATTTTGATTATCTTATATTCTAAACTACCAGCTGGAACATCTACCTTTACAATGTCACTCTCTTTATGCCCAAGCAAAGCTTTACCTACTGGAGACGTTACTGAAATTAACCCTTCAATAGCATTTGCTTCCTCTTGCCCCACCAATGTATATTCAATCTCATCTTCAGTATCTAAATCAAAAATTCTTACTTTTGCACCAATATAAACTTTATCAGTATCAATTTTACTATCATCAATAATTTCGACTCTACTTAACTTATCATCTAATTCTCTGATCTTGACTTCATTGGTAGACATTGCATCCTTAGCTGCGTGATATTCAGCATTTTCTTTTAAATCACCTAAGGATCTAGCATGCTCAAGAGCAGCAGAGATTTCTCTTCTCTTTACCTTTTTTAAATTTTCTAACTCCTCACTCAGTTTCTCATATCCAGCTCTAGTTAGATATGTTCTCTCCATAATAAACCCCTTAAATTCATTTTATTTCGCTAGCAAGGATAATAGCTTCAGCAATATCTTTCATCGCAACCCTTTTATTCATGCTCGACTTTCGAATTAAATTATAAGCTTCTTCTTCACTAAGTTTTTGGCTTTTCATTAATAAGCCCTTAGCTTTCTCAACTTTTTTACGAGTCTGAAGCTCTTCTTGAACTATCTTAGTTTTAACCATCAACTCAGTATTAATAATAGCTACTGCAGCTTGATTAGCTACAGTACTTAGCAGACTACTATCACTCTTCACAAACTTGTAAGCAGTAGTAGTATAACAATTAATAACTCCGATAGCTTTTTTCTTATTCATCATCGGAACGCTTACCATTGAAACTAAGCCTTCTTTCTTGGCTAGTTTTTTCTCTTTATATCTTGTATCCTCTAAAACATTAAGAATGGTTATTGCTTTTTTATCTTTTGCTACTAATCCTACAATGCCTTCTCCTACCTTAAGGACTCTTTCTTTTAAATATTCACGACTCATAGTTTGTGTAGCTCTTATCTTCAATTCATTAGTAGTTTCATCAAGAAGCCAAAGAGAACATATTTTTGCCTTCATTACATTAGCAGTTAAAGTAACAATTAGCTTCAATATATCCTCAAGATAAAGATCGCTGGTTATAGCCTTACTTATCTTACTTAAGGTGTCAATATAAGCTTTATAGGGTGCTCTTTTCATATTTCCTTTTAATAATTTCTAAAACTTTATCGAACAATTAAAAAATATTAGCAAGACTGAATTTTACTCCTTTTCGTCTTCTTTTTCAAGACTTTGTTTAAGAATATATTCAAAAAGTAATGTTTTCGTAGTGGGTGATGCGGTTTGCCCTCCCGTTTTCCTCAAGGACAATGCAAATTGCATCTATTCGGTATGTTTTTACGTATCCTTTTCTGGCAACATAGGCTTGGGCATTCTTGATAAGTTTTCGTATTTTACTTCTTTTTATAGAGTCTTCCGGGCTTCCAAATCGCTCATCTTTCCTTGCTCTCACTTCTACAAACACCAAAACACTTTTATTGCGCGCGATTAAATCAATCTCTGCATATTTAGTTCTATAATTCTTTTCAATAATATAATACCCTTTATTTTGCAGATAAATTTTGGCAATCTGTTCGCCTAAATGCCCTATTTTAAGATTATTTGTTTTTGTTTCCTTAGGAATATTCACTTATCCCTTATCTGATCTCTTGGGCGATATTGCAGTGCCTCGGCCATATGAGAAACCTTTATGCCTTCTGAGTCTTCCAAGTCAGCAATAGTTCGTGCGACTTTTATCATTTTAAAATAGGAACGTGCTGAAAGTTGAAAAGCCATTCCAGCCTGCAAGAGCAGTTGTTTAACTTCTTTTGACAGAAAGCAGTATTTTTTAATATGGGCGTTTTTCATTTCAGCATTGGTATAGATGTCTTTTTCTTTAAACCGATTTTTTTGGATTTTTCTTGCCTTTTCTACACGGACTCTTATTTCGGCGGATGTAGGGGCAACCCTACCCTCGGAAAGTTCCTTAATCTCAACCACCGGTACCTCTATATAAAGATCAATGCGGTCTAAGAGCGGCCCAGAAACCCTTTTCTTATACTTTTCTATCTCCCTTTGTGTGCAAGTGCACGATTTCTTAGGGTGATATAAATAGCCGCAAGGACAAGGATTAGCTGAAGCAACTAATATAAATCGTGAAGGATAGCAAACCCTTTCTCTGCTCCTTGAAATCGTAAGGTGGCCATCCTCCATTGGCTGTCTTAAGGCTTCCAAAACTCCTCGAGTAAATTCATTAAACTCATCTAAAAACAATACTCCTCGATGAGCTAAGCTTATTTCTCCGGGCTGAGGCCTTGAGCCCCCACCAATAAGCCCAACTTGAGAAATTGTATGGTGAGGTGCTCTAAAAGGGCGTATCTTAATAAGTGAACCCTCAGGAGGGATACGTCCCGAGGCTGAGTAAATCTTTGTAACTTCAAGAGACTCTCTTTCAGCCAAAATCGGTAGAATGCCGGGAAGAGCTCTCGCTAGCATGGTTTTCCCCGAGCCGGGACTGCCAACCATAAAAAAATTATGGCCGCCGGCCGCTGAAATCTCCATTGCCCTCTTTGCTTGCTCCTGGCCTAAAATTTCAGCCATGTCAAACTCAGCTTGGACAGCTTCGCTCTTTACTTCACTATACTTAGCTGGTTCAAGCGATATCTGGCCCAAAAGGTATGCTAACAATTGATTGATGCTTTCTATAGGATATACGTTAACTCCTTTAATAATAGCTGCCTCATTTGCAGAAGCTTTAGGTACGAATATATTTTTAATTCCTCTCTCCTTTGCAAATAACGATAATAACAATGCTCCTTTTGTATGGCGAAGCGTTCCGTCAAGAGAGAGTTCGCCGAAAAAAAGGCTCTTTTTTGGCAGTTCACAGCTCATGATTGATGCCAAAACACCGGTAGCAATAGGTAAATCATAAAAAGAACCCTCTTTAGGAACATCAGCTGGAGCTAAATTAACAGTAATCCTCTTTGTCGGAAATTTGATGTTGGAATTTACAATCGCAGTCTTTACCCTTTCCCTGCTTTCGTCTACGGCCTTATTGGGCAAACCAACAATCTCAAAAGCCGGTAAGCCCCTATTTGCCAAGTTAACCTCTACATCTACCCCAATAGTCTCAAGCCCTGAATTTGCCGCCGAACAAACTTTTATCAGCATACTCCCCCTTCCGTCTATGTTTAGGCCCAGCCCTGCCTACCAGCAGACAGGTAAAACACCCGGCTTAAACAGTTTTAATATAATATTTTCCCACTTCTTCAAATACTAACCCTTTTATCTGCATAAGCGAAAGTGCGGTTGCGATTTCGGAAATCTGTAGGGACGACCCTACCGTCCGCGCCAAAGCATCTATCTCCATTGGTTCTTCTTGTAATTTTTTGATTATATTTTGTTCCAATTCGTTTAATCCTTTTATTTGGGCAGGAACGAACCCCGCCCCTACATTAACATCATATCCTGCCAATATATCCTCTGCGCTAGTCACGATTTCCGCCCCTTCTTTAATTAATTGCACTGTACCCTTTGAAAGCGCACTGGTAAGAGGGCCGGGAACTGCAAAAAGCCTCCTTCTATATTTCTTGGCAAGCCCTGCTGTAATCAAAGAGCCACTTTTCTGTCCGGCTTCAACCACCATGGTTGCATACGAAAGCCCTGCAACAATTTTATTTCGCTTTGGATAAGTCCAAAGCCCAGGAGGATGAGTGCCTTCAAATTCGGAAATAATAAGTCCCTTGTGCTCTAGTATTTCTTTGTATAAATCTTCCTGATACCCGGGATGAATCATACCAATACCGCAAGGCATCACTGCTATGGTTCTGCCTCCAGCATCTATCGCCGCCTTATGAGCTGTAGCATCAATTCCAAACATAAATCCGGAAACAATAGTTATTCCAGCCCTTGCTATCTCAGATACCAGTTTATTGGTAATAAGTTTGCCGTAAGTTGTCATCCTCCTTGAACCAACAACTGCCAAGCAATTTTCAAAAATACTGCTGTCCCAATTTCCTTTATAGTAAAGTATCTCCGGCAGCGATTTTATCTCTCTAAGCAACCGCGGATACCTCTCATCATTAAATTTAACGACATTACTCATATTTTATTTTCAATATTAAATTGCCATGTTAATCGGTTTGTGACTTCAAGATGAGGGACGGTTCGTACCCTAACGGACACAGACAAACCGCCCCTACATTACCCATCGTACATTACCCAGGTTGTTCTCCCTCGTAAACAGATAGGACTGCTTCATTGAGGGCTTGCCGGGTTTCGACGGTTAGTGGAAAGGCGCTGTCGTACCATTTGCCGTCTTTGCCCGCTTCGCGAGGTACACCGACAAATAGGCCATTTTTGCCTTCGACTATACGAAATCCCTTTATTAGGAACTCATCAGCAATAGAGATGTCACACATCGCCTTTGTTGCTCCCTCGCCATTGAATTTGTGAAGCCTTGTAACTTTGAAATCCAAAATCATCTTAATCACCTCCTTTACTATATAGACGAAGCAGAAGGCAAAATTCTTTCAAAAACTTTTATTTTTTTACAAATGAGGAAGGTTAACGACGAGCAGAAGGAAACTTATCCTTTAAACGATGGGAAATTTCATCATCCTGATCATGAGAATGCCGCCGCCAGGAATCAACCACCATAATAAGCGTACGGCCGCCCTCGCTCTCAAAGGCCCAGCGCATTCCCAGAATAAGAGTAACGACTAAACACTGAAAGAAATATTTGGGAACAAAAAACGAGGCAACGAAAAATACAATTGCGCCAACAAGAAATAGCCCTTTCCTTCGGGTGGGGGCAAGCCCCGCACCTACTTTACCCGCCTTAAGCAATGCTTGTGCTTTTTTAATAAGCTCTTCGGGTACTTTTTCACCTTTATCGCGCTTATAGGCTTCGCCGGCTTGGAAAATCAAATCTAGTTGGCTGCGACAAAACTCACAGCCGACAAGATGTTTTTCAGCATTTCGGCAATCTTCCTTGTCTAGCTTACGCTGAAAGTAATCGATTAAAACTTGCTCATTAAGACAGTCAGCGGTTCTTTCAATCTTATTTAAATTCTCTCCTAGATATTGCTTAATTAATTTCTCCATTTTATCCATATTTTTTAAACTCCAAATTTTCCCATTTTCCCTCTCCACCTATAATAGACGAACTGACTGCCTTTTTTCTTTCATAAATCTTTTATTCCCTTTCTTTCTAAATCCTGCTTGATTTTCTCCTTAGCTCTGGCAATTATAGTAGAAACAGAGTTTGCAGGTATATTCATAATATTAGCAATCTCTTTATGGGTCCGGCCCTGGAGAAGATTAAAAGAAATAACAATTTTGGCTTTATCAGATAAACCATTTATGCTGCTGCCGATTAAGTCAATTAAATCTCTTTGCTGCAGTTCTTGTCTAAAATTATCGTCTTTTAATACCGGCATATCAACAACCAGCCTTCTGTCTTCGCGGATTGTGCGACGCATAAAATCAACCGTTTTATTGGAAGCGATCATTGCCAACCAGCCTGGAATCATCTTGGCATCTCTTAATTGGCGGAGTTTATCACCTTCGAGAATTGAAAGAAACACCTCCTGGAAAATACTATCGATACCGTCCTGGCTAAATTTAAAGCTGCTTATACTTAGACGTTTTCGTATAGCCCAGTAAATCAGCCTTGAATACTTCTGAACAAATATATCCCAGGCTTTTTTCTCTTTTTGAAGGCATCTCTTAATAAGCTCTAGTTCATTCATTATTCTTACGTCCCTATTAAAGTACCACCGCGGAGGTGGTACTTTTGGGCCAATAAATTAAGTTAGGTGTCCTCTTAATTCAATTCCCATTTTTTCTGCATAATTTTTTAGTTTCTTGCGGTTAATACTACGAAAATCTAATCCTGAGATAGATCTTTCGACGTCTTTTTTCTTCCTGAAATAAATAAAATCCACCAAAGCCTTTTCCGGCTCAGCAATTAGATAGTTGCCTTCTTTGTACAACCCCCAAAAATATGTTTTCTTAATTTGCCGGTATTCAATAGTTCCAAACACAGTATCGAAAACCCTTGGCGTCTTAGCAGTAACACAAGTTAAAGCTTGAGGAATCTGGCTTAAAATACCGTTATTAGATAGAACCGATTCTAAAGAAACGTAGCTGGGTTTATAAATCTGCGCGGAAATTTCCTCTATTGTTGGTATGGAAAAGGGATTAGCATAATAACCACGGCAAACCCTTTTAATAATATTTTTATCGGCTAATCTTTTAAGAGCAATTCTTAAACTATGACTTTTCATATTACTGAACATTTTAAAATGATTGAAATGAAAAATCTTGATATCACTATGCTCTTTAAAAAATTTTAACCAATCTTCTAATTTCATCATTTTATAATCTCTTTAAGCAAATTAGTCGACCTCGTCCATACAAATGAAACAATCTCTTTGTATTTAGTTTTGAATACAGCCCTGTAAGCAAAAGGCAAGAATTTATCCATTTCCTCTTTTAGGATTTCATATCCTTCTTTTTTTAACAAACAAAGATTATTTTTAAAACCTGTAATGAATTCATTTAAGCTCATGCCGTAATCAGCAATTTTTTTAACGACCAACTTTTCTATTTTCTTGTCTAAAGGAACTTTTAATGTTTTCAAAATAAAATAAATGTCCCAAATATCCCTGCCTTTGAGATAACGCCTAGCGGCGAGAGCTACAAATTTATCACTCAGGATTTCATGAGGGGTTTCCACTGCAATAGCTGGATTAATCGCAATATCTTCCCGCTCGAGAATAACTACTTGGTTCTCGTAAGAAGGAATATTGACAATTTCAATATTTGTTTTATCCTTTGCCTTAAAGCCTTCTAATTCTAAGATAAGATTAAATCTTTTAAAAGTTAGAGTATCCTTTTGAACTTTTAGCTGGACGTTTTTAATAAAAGGGATAAATCTATCAACATATGCCGGCAGTTGCTTCAGACGGCCTTCAAAGAAGCCTTCAAGAAAATGGCCATCCTTTTTCTTTAAAACAAAGTCTAAATCTTCTGAATACCTAACGCCTTTATAAACAAATCGTAAAGCTGTACCGCCCTGAAATATAAGATTAAAAAAACAACCTTTTTCGAAAAGATATTCCAAAACAAGAAAATGAAGATATTCTTTAAACACAAAATTAACGTTTACGCCTTCTCGTTCTGCCTTTTTCTTAATTTTATCAATAGAAATCATACTCTAGATAATATACTGATTTGTATATTTTGTCAAGCACTAAAAAGGGGTGCCAAAGGTATGAAAGTAAAAATCTAAATGGCTTCTAAGATGGTATTAATTATTTTTGGTTTGTTAAGAGTGAAAAAATGAATCTTTCCAACCCCATTTTTCGCCAAATCTTGGCATTGTTTTATCGTAAAATTAATCCCAGCCTCTTCTTGTTCTTGAGGTTTGTTAGCAAAACTAGCCATAGCCTCTTCAATATGTTTAGGAATCGTGGTATGACAAATAGAAGCAAATTGTTTAACTTTAGCAATATCAGTTAAAGGTAGGATTCCCGGTAAAATTGGAATATTAATACTCTTCTTCTGCATCTTATCTAATAATCTATAGTAATGAGTATTATCAAAAAACATTTGAGTCACAGCAAAATCAGCTCCAGCATCAATTTTCTGTTTAGCATATTCTAAATCATCATCAAGAGAAGAAGCTTCAATATGTCCTTCAGGATACACAGCTACTCCAATACAAAAATGCCCATATTCTTTTATCGACTTAACCAAATTTACAGCATAAGAAAAATCTTGGCTTGAAAAATTAAAGTCACTAATACCTTCTGGAGGATCGCCACGTAAAGCCATAATATTGTCAATCCCCTTGAACTTATAATTATCTAAAAGTTCTGTAAGGCTTTCTGACGATAAGCCAAGACAAGTTAAATGAGGTACGACCTCTAATCCTCTCTCCTCTAAAAGCAAGGAAACTGCATTTTGAGTTATTTCTTTAGTAGTTCCACCAGCTCCACAAGTCATAGAAGTATACAGCGGATTAGACCCTTTTAAAGCCTTAACTGTTCGAATAAGCGCATCCCTACCCTTCTCACTTTTAGGTGGAAAAAATTCAAAAGCTACACCTTTGTTGTTTTGTTTAAGGATATTACTTATCTTCATATTTAAATTATCTTAGTATCGAACCTTATTTTTTACAAGAAAAAGCACTTCTATTCTCTAGTTGATAAATAGACTACTTCACCTTTTGCTGGTACTTGAACTTTGATATTCATCTTTTTAATATTAGTTCTTAAAACATTTGATTGTTCCTCTTCACCATGAACAATAAAAACTTCTTTTAATTTACCTTGACATCGTTTTACATATCCAATGAGTCCATTTTTATCTGCATGCGAACTAAATGCATTTAAAGTAATTACTTCAGCTTTTAATTCTCGAGGTGTTCCAAATATTTTAACCTGTTCTTCACGCTCTACAATACGTCTTCCTAAAGTATTTTTTGCCATAAAACCAATCACAATCACCATATTAAGAGGATTTTCAATATTATTCTTTAAATGATGAAGGATGCGTCCACTCTCACACATTCCTGAAGCTGAGATAATAATCATTGGTCCCTTTTGATCATTGAGTTTCTTAGAATCCTGCAACTGTGTAATATAGGTAATATTATCGTAACCAAGAGGATCCTCTTCTCTTGAAAAAGATTCTTTGGTTATATCATCAAAATACTCCCAATTCTTTCGAAATACTGTTGTTAAATTAACTGCTAACGGACTATCAACATACATAGGAATCTTCTTAATTTTTTTCTTTTTTATTAACTCACTTATAAAAAATACTATTAGTTGTGTCCGCTCTAAAGCAAAAGAAGGAATAATGATTTTTCCTCCTCGCTTCACAGCTCGGTTAATAGCCTCAGACAACTTATCTTCAGCATCCTCAATGCTAGTATGGCTTCTTCCTCCATAAGTACTTTCAATAATAAGATAATCAATGTCTTTAGGTATTTCAGGGTTTCGCAAAAGCGGCATTCCATAGCGACCTAAATCAACGGCATAGGCTATTCTAGTTGACCCTCGAGAAGTTTTAACATCTAAAACTGGCACTGCCGAACCAAGAATATGGCCAGCTTCAAAAAAAGTCAAATCTATTTCTTTTGAAAGAGCAAATTTAGTATTATATTCAAGAGATCTAAGATATTTAAGAGAATCCTCAGCTTCTTGTTTGGTATATAATGGTGATCTTAATGGTAACCCACGACGCCTATTAATTTTATTTACATACCTTGCATCCTCTTCTTGGACATAACCACTATCAGGAAACATATACTGACACAATTCTTTTGTAGGAGGAGTCACAAAAACATGTTCTCTGTAGCCTTTTTTAACAAGATTAGGAATATTACCACAATGATCTATATGAGCATGAGACAGAATACAAGCTCTTAAACGTTGAGGATTAAATGGAAAGTTAGAATTAACTTCATAGGCTTCATCACGACGTCCATGGAAAAGCCCACAATCCAATAAAACTTCAGATCGACCAGCTGATACAAGATGCATTGAACCAGTAACTGTTCTGGCTCCACCACAAAATTCAATAGTTAATGCCATCTAAATTGCTCCTAGTTTATCTAGCTAAAATATATCTTTTTGATTACATAGATAAAACTAATTCCTGGAATTATTATTCATTATACACCAAGATGTTATGAATAAGCAATTATTTTACAAGAAGAATAGTACCAAAATTTATTTTTTCATGTTATACTATTTTAAATAATTTATTATATTAAAAATGAATTTACTTATTACTTGTAAAAAAAGTTACGAAAATATATTAATCCGTGAAACAACATTAAATAACATTAGTGTTAAAAGTAGCGGCCTAAGCCATGTTTTTGCCTCTTCCAGCCTTAAAATTTTAAAACCTGAATTTTGTTTTGCCGAACTTATTCTAAGAGACTCCTTTGAAATTTCAGAAAACTCAGTAAATGCTTGGTCAACTAAACTTAGTAATTTATTCACCGAATATATCAAAAATAAAAATATAAATCTCTCGTTGCCACTTATTTTTACCTCTAGTCCCAAGAATAAGCTTAACTTAAGAGTTAAAACAATTAAAAAAGCCTGGTTTATGAAAATAAGTAAAAAAGTCTCGCGAGTATCAAAACTTCTTGATGAAAACTTGACTCTTACCAATGATTTTCAAGGAGGATTTTTTGTTTACTTCACTGATTTTAATATTGCTTTTGTCTCCTTCTTTGCTTTGGCACAGAACCAACAGCGTATGCAAATGGACCCTTTAGCTCCTTCACGTTCGTATCTGAAAATCGAAGAAGCTTATTATGTATTAGATTGCCAACCCAAGGCAAATGAAACAGTAATTGACCTTGGAGCAGCTATTGGAGGTTGGAGTTACAGTGCACTTAAGCGTGGAGCTAAAGTAATAGCCATTGATAATGCCTCTCTTAGAGAACCAGTAAAATCCCATCCTAACCTTACTCAACTAAGGGAAGATGCTTTGAAATTTAGACCAAATAAAAACAAAAGCGCTGATTGGCTTTTCTGCGATATAATTGAAAATCCAGAAATAATCCTAAAACTTTTAAGCACTTGGTTAATAAATGCCTGGTGTCGTAAGTTTATTGTGACCTTAAAAATAGGTCATAGCGACCCAATAGCCCTGATAAGAAAAATTAAAGATGAAAAAACTAGAATTACTCCTTATTGTTCATCATTAAAAATCAGGCACCTTTACCATAATCGTGAAGAAATTACTCTTATCGGAGAACATATTTCTTTCTCCCAATAATCACATATTAAACTTATCTTTAGATATTTCAAAGTGAAAATAATCTTAAGCCAAGTACAATAAGCAAAACGATTAAAACTAACAACAATAAAACTTGGCGACGCAAAGATGAATAATCGAATTCTTTTACAAACTGTGCTAAAACATCTTTGCGCTCCTTGCGTGCATCTTTAGGTAACCTTGGTGTATGAGTAAAAATCCGTCCCAAAATAGCGCTTAGCTTCATATGAACATTTACTGCCCAACCCGAAGCTTCCAAAATAACGCTCATGTCTCTTTTACCTATTTTAATAAACCCAGCAATTATACTTGGTAATAAAATAATAACTACCATTCCTGCTAATGCTAATAAAATATGTGTTGGCTTTACTTGAGAAAGGGCTTTAGTAATATAGGCAAAAGATGATCCTAAAGCTGCAATCGCTATACCACCACCTAACAGGATATCTCGAGTCATACCGGAAGCACTAGGAGTAGTAAGACCTTTTTCTAATTTATCTTCTTGAGATTTAGTAAATTTATCTACTTGTTTTTTGATGAAATTTGTAAATTGACGAAAAGGTGCTCTAATCGATTCATAGATGCTGATAGGATTATCCACAATATCCACCACCTGAGCATCCCACTCTTGACCATCTACAGTAAAAAAGATACCACGTTTTCCAATATGTAACCCTCCAGCAATCCCAGAAGTTACTGCAGCCACAATATCAAATTTAACATCCTTATCATAACGACCAACAATTTCTACATACAATAAATACATACAACTTTTTTCGGCTATTTTTCTATGTTCTTGCCTATTCTGAACCTTGATTGTAAAAGTAATTTGTCTCCCATCAATGATTAGGGTGCCCTTTTCAAAAAGAGACCTTTTTTTAGGATTATAAAGATTTGGGAAACTTACAAAATTATTTGCTAATTCCATTAACCATCTTTGATAAAGAATTAACTTTTCCAAATTATGTACTTGATTTAAATCATCTGCCACAGCTAGATCTTCTGCAATAAGCTGACTTACTTGTTTTCTGTAAGGTCCTTTTAAATAAGCATTTAGTTTATCTACACCCAACTTTTCTACTCTTGCTCCTTGCTTATTTTTTAGCCACATTTGATAAAAAATAAAAATACTTTTTATTTTATTCCATTGTTCTTGGGTAAAATTTTTAACCGAACCACCAAGAGCAGGCTTTAAAACTATCTCCCTAAGCTCAGATAAACTCTCAGCATATGCTGGATTAATTACTCCTTCTAAATCTAGAACACCTTTTGAATTAGGTAAAGCTAAAGGAAAATTCTTAATTCGATCTTCAATTGCTGACTTATCTGTAAAATCAATTTCATCAAGTTCATTCTGACGAAGTTGCATCTTAAGCACTGTTCTTTGATCAAGCTTAACAATTATACACTGCATAAAGTACTGCTCAATCTTCTCTTCTAAAGTACTTATTAATTCATAAGCTTGTGGCGTTTGCTTTCCCCACGGCATAACCTCTGTAGAATTACTTCCTTTAAGAATTTCACCTTTTTCTTTCCAAGTGAGATAGTTTTGGGTCTCACTAAAAAACATTTCAAGTTGCTCTTGACCAATCCCAGCTTTACCGCTAGCATCAGGAACAGAACCAATAGTCTCTATAACTGAGGTAATAAAATCAACTAAATTAGGGTCAAATGTAGCTTCTGGAGGAATAATGCCATCGCCATTATTTGCAGCATTAGCCATAATACTCTGAATATCACGCACTTGACTCAAAGTAATTTCATTTGCTCCTGAGGAATTAAGATTAGTTAAAATAAGTTCTGCTACTTTAACTAATTTTTGACCCTCAGAATGACTAATATCAATATCATTCAAATTTAGAACATCACTACCAACAGATAAACGATCACGATTGCTAAGAAACCGAAATAACCAAGCTTGAGCCGCTTTAACTTCATTAGTCCTAATCCGTCCATTTTGATCAGTATCTACATAAGAAGTAAATACTGAGTCACAATTAAGGCTGCTAACTGGAACGCTAGTAGCCGCCCAATGCACCTGATCAAGAATACTAATCTTCTCTAAATCCTGAGCATTCTGGATTCTAAGTTGATAACTTCCACCGTAATTTTTAAATATTAATTTAGACACGAACAAAACTCCTTAATTACAATTTTCTTTTTACCTATCTAGTGTCTCTATGAAAAACCTCTCACCCACGCCAACACTATTTATAGTATATCTTTACCAAGCTTTAGCAAGCTAAAATTATAACCCTCTCTAAACAATAACTTTGTATACTTTATCATTTGTATGAAGTACTTGGGCAACTTTTATACCTACTTTATCTCCTTCTCCAGCTTCATTTACATTATCAAACTCTATTCGCATAGACTCAATCTGTTGAGAAAAATCAGTGTCTTTCCCTTTAATATGAATAGTTTCTCCGACCTTAAGTGCACCACTTAATTTAATCATTCCAACAGAAATCTTATCAAAAAAATGATCAACTACCCCGATCTCTTGCTCTTCCATATCTAGCCTCCTTTTTCCCAATTATGCCACTATAAAAATTACTGCTTTGTTTTAGAATGGTTCATTTTATAAATCTAATCTTCTTTTTTAATCGTAATAGGAATTTCCGGTGTCCCGGCATAGAAAACTATAATTTCGGCTGGCAGATCACCTTCATTCTTTCCATAATGCCATTTGTCAACAACTTCAACAATTGTTTCTCCTGCTTTCAAATATAATATCTCATTGTCCTCAGTTATCACGGTTAATTCTCCACTTATTAACACACCAGCATTTATAACTGGATGATAATGTAATGGTAATTGAGTTCCTGGAAAAATCGTAATCTTTAAAATTGTTATTTCTGGATTTTCTAATGGATAATTTGGAAGCATATTCCCATCCCAACTTGAGGTTGTTTTTGCCAAGACATCAACTTTAATACCTTGTTCATCTTCTGCTCTAACATTAAAGATTATTAATAAAATAATACCTAAACTACAAAGTATTTTTTTCATTTTATTTTGCATATTTACAAAAGTTCAATATCGCTTTTCTTGACCCAACCTTGTTTACCATCAATGCGACGTATTTTGCACCAACCATTTTTATCTTTAGTTATAAAAACACTTTCACCTTCATTAAGAGTAAAAAAAGTAGTAGCTTCGCTAAAAGGTTCAAATTTAGAATCTGCAGAGTTAACAATAACAACTGCTTTTTCTTTAAGCATTGTATTTTGAAATTGCATAAAAAATAACAGAAAACTAATTAACAATAAACTCCCTACTCCAAAAATACTATACTTAAAAATATTATTCAAACTCTTTCTTAAAATAAAACCTATAATCATAATTGCTAATAATAAATATAAAATTGCACTGATTAAAGTTATACCATCAAGGCTTATTGTCTGATTTATATTAGACAATGCCCTCTTAAACCAAGCTTCTTTAAGCTTGATTGTGCGATTCTTAACAAATGATTGTGCGTAATACAAATTAGACTTTAGATCTGCATCTTTAGGCATAATTTCTTGAGCCCGTAAATAATTTAGGACTGCTTTACCTAATTGTTTGTTTTTAAAGTAAGCATTAGCTAAATTATAATAGAAAGGTCCACTCTCGTAACCCGAACTAAGAGCTTTCTCATAAGTAGTTATTGCCTTAGCATAATCAGCCGTGCTGTAATAATTATTGCCTTGATAAAATAATGAACGTGTCTTCTTTAGGTCTGCTGCATTTAAATTTATGCAAAATATAAATACAAATAAAATAAGTAAAATGCTTGACTTAAACTTCATATTTTTACCCTTTGTAATTGATCAATAATCTCATCTATTAAATGACCTATCTCTTCCATATCTTCTTGTTTAATGCTTGCCGGTGCATAGCGTGCTAAATCGCAACTGTCAAAGCACTTTTTAATCTTGTCAATAATTTGATTATCCAAATTATATCCTTCTAATTCCTCTACTACTGCAGAAGTTATACCAGCTGAAGCTAAATGAAACTTATCCCCTAAATACTCTTGTAAGGTTTTAAAAACCATATCAAAAAATTTATTCTTATTCCCCAAATTAAGTAATTGTTTCACTTTCCTTAAATTTTTACGAGCTGACTTAGGAGCCTTAAGGCTTCTGGCATAACGAATATCTGTTTGAAGACGTCTCCTTCTCCTAGATAAGAACAAAACCAATATAACTAAAGATATTGGAATAGACTGCCAAAAAATAAATAATTTATTTTTATATAAAAACTTACCCTTTTTCCTAAAAGGCTCAGGACGATCCTTAATATAGATGATATCCCTACCTAAAATTTCCTTTTGAACCATTTCACTTTTTGTAATTTGACGAGGCTCAAAAACTTTAAATTCTTCACCCTCAGCAAGTGGTTTTACTATAATTGGAATTGGCCCTTTAGCGATTGTTTTGTAACTTCCTGTTTCGGGATTAAAAAAACTAAAGCTAATCTCTGGAATTTCAACGACTGTTTCACTTTTAGGAATAACCACCTGTTCAATCATTCTTCGATCTTCTGCATGATTCACTTGAGGTTGATAAATCTTAAAGTTATCGCCAAAATTAAGCTTCGGCGATTTTACAGTTTTTAAATTTCCCTGACCTTTGATAATCATCTTCAATGTAATCGGATCCCCTACCTTAACTTCTCGAGGTTCAGCAACAAGATAAAAATTATAATTTCCTAAAGCACCTTCAAATCCGCTTGGAATATTTTGGTTAGGTAAATCTATAACTGTAATTTTAATATCTGGTGATTCTAGATTTAAGGCATATCTCTCATAACCACCAAAGAATCCGCTAAATATATCTGATCCAAAAAAGTCATCATTAGAAAACCTACGTTTTTGGGATTTTCTTAAAAGTAAATTGCATCCAACTTGAGCTGGACCTAAAGTTAGTTCTCCTGTAGTCAAAGCTGAAACTTTAGTTTTAAATTCAATTACATCATGAACAACGCCACCTAAGACATCCTGATACTGTATCGGCTGAGAAAACTTCTCAATTAAAAAACCTTTATCTACTATTTGCGGGTATTGAATATCTCTGATGCTTAATTGATTTGCATAAAACTTAATGGTTAAGTTAATACTTTCATTTACATAAGCTTTCTTTTTATCAGCTTCTATTGTAAGAAATATTTTATCTTTAATATCTTGAGCATAATCTTGGCTACTGCCCTCTCCTTGCGATAAATCCACTGGTCCGCTAATGACTTCTATTGGCAATGGTTGCGAAGAATATTTTTCCCCATCATATTCAACAGATAAAGATGGTATTTCAAATTTACCAGTTTTTAAAGCAACTATTCGATAAATATGAGTAACTGATGAAGAAGTTTTACCATTGATAACAGACATTCGAGTAGAAGGACCCAAATACTTAAAATTTAAACCTTCAACACTAGGAAGGTTGGGAACAGAAACATTCCCAACACCATAAAAATTAAGATTAAGTTTAGTGCTTGTCCCTAAAGAAATTTTATCTTTATCTAGGGTTACTTTAAAGCTCATCTCTTGTCCATAAGCTATGCTATTTATGCTAAAAGTTATAGATAAAAAAAATAATATAAAGAAATAAAAATTAATAAATTTATTATATTTAACTAACATAACATAAATAATTCTATTTTTTCACCAATCTCTTAAAGGCTCAGCTAAGCCTCTGACAGGAATCTTTTGCCTGTATAAAGATTCTGGTTCTTCAGTTTCACGATAATCATCTAAAAGCATCACTGCTTGGTCTTTTGACATTTGACCCTGGTTTTCTTCATCACCCTTAGAATTATCACTTTTGTCGCCTTGTTGTTGTTCAGCTGCAAGCTTATCTTGCTGATCTTGGCCTTCTTGCCCTTCTTTTGATTTAGCTTGATTTTTATCTTCCTGAGATTGGCCAGATTGATCTAATTTAGACTCTTGTTTTTCTTGTTTATCTGAATCATCTTTTGGTAAATCACAATTATTCTGTTGCTTATTCTGTTCTACTAATTTTTCTTTAAGACGGATAAGCTCTTTTTGAACAAATTCATAGTTATATTTTGCATCATCATCTTGTTCTTGTTCATCTAAAATATGTTCATAATGAACTAACGACTGTTCTAACAAATTGACCGCACTATTTAAATATAGATCCTCTTTGGTTATTCCATACTTATACTTACTGTTGCCTAAATTAAAACTAGCTTTTGCTTGAAGCAACTCATCATCTGAAAGTAAACTTTTTTGAAAATAATTAATTGCTGACTCGTAATCTTCTAGCTTATAAGTTGCAGCTCCGAGATTAAAATCAACAACATCTGAATCAGGAAGCTCCTGAGATGCTTTCTCGTAATTCTCTAAAGCTTTGTTGAATTCATTTTTATTATATAACAAATTACCCTTTTTAACTTGTTTTTTTACACTTTCTGCTCCAAAACATAAAAAAGGCATAAATAAACTAATAAATATTGATAAAATAATATTTTTCATATACTTTTTTTATCGCTTATAAATAACTCTAAGATCAAAAGCATTAATGCGATTGCTAAAGGAATTTGGAATCTTTCATAATAAACTTTACTCATCTTTGATCCTGTTTCTTTTTTCTCCATTTTAGAGAATTTTTCATCATAAATTAAATCAAGGCCAAACTTAGCCCCGCTTGAACGAACATAGATTCCACCAGTTGTTAAAGCAATTGTCTGTAAAATTGATTCATTTAATCTTGATTTTACAACATTCCCAGATTTGTCTTTTAAGAAAGATTTGTTTCCTTGACTATCTGTTAGCTGAATTAACTCACCTTGATTGGTCCCAATGCCAATACAAAATATCTTGATACCTTTTGCTTTTAATTCTTTAGCTAATTTAACTGGATCACCTTCATGGTCTTCTCCATCAGTAATAATAATTAAAGCCTTATTTCCCCCTTCTTGACCATCATAACCCTCTAAAGCAACTTTTATTGCGCTTGAGATAGATGTCCCTCCTTTAGGAATAATGTCAGTAGTCAAATCAGCTAAGGATAAAGCAAAACCACTATAATCAGCGGTTAAAGGACATTGCAAGAAAGCTGTACCAGAAAAAGCTATTAATCCTATTCTGTCACCCTTAAGTTTCTTTATCAAATCTTTAACTGCTAATTTTGATCTAGCCAACCTATTAGGCAAAACATCTTCGGCCAACATACTTTTAGAAGTATCTATTGCAATTAGAATATCTAAGCCTTTTCTTTTTACTTCTTGCAAATTAAATCCCCATTGAGGACGCATTAGAGCTAAAATACTAAATATTATAGCAATAGCAATAATGCTAAATTTCAAAACTTGAAATTTAAAATTAACCTTTGATATTAATTCCGGTAATAATTTAGCCTGTACAAACTTACCCAAAGCTTGTTTTTTATTATGCATTGCCCAAACAAAAAACAAAATTAATGCTCCAACAACCCATATCGCTCCTAACCAATTAATTGCTATAAATTTCATTTATATTTATTACTTATTTACCACCTAAGGTATCTTTCTTAATACTGTATTTGATAGAACAATCTCAAATAATAACAATATTAAACCTAAAATTAAAAATATAGGGAATAACTCTTTGTACTCTCTAAACCCAGATTCTTCAATAGAAACTTTTTCCAATTTATCTATTTCATTGTAAATGCTTTTAAGAGATTCTGTGCTTTTTGCCCTAAAATATTTACCACCAGTTACATCAGATATTTCTTTTAAAACATCTTCACCAATATCAATTTTCACCTTTTGATAAACAGTTCTACCACGAAATCCTTTCATCGGATAAGGCACCAACCCTTTAGTCCCTATACCAATAGCATAAATCTTTACTCCTAATGCTTTTGCTGCCTCAGCTGCTACTGCTGGTGAAATTTTCCCGGCGTTATTGACTCCATCAGTTAAAAGAATAATAATTTTACTTTTAGCCTCAGTATTTTTAATCCTATTTAGCGAAGAACTAATCGCTGAACCAATAGCAGTTCCGTCCTCAATATTGCCAATTTCAACTCTTTCTAAATTTTTTAAAACCCAAGCATGATCAAGAGTTAATGGACAAACCGTATAAGCTCTAGCTGCAAAGGTAACTAAACCAAACCGATCATTTGCCCTAGTCTTTATAAAATCATCGATAACTTCTTTTGCTGCCTCAAGTCTATTTTGCCTATTACCAGCTATTTTAAAATCTTCAGCCAGCATACTACCAGATGAATCAACTGCTAAAACAATGTCAATTCCTTCCACCCGAACTTTTGTATCATCAATTGGCGCACGCAACCTTGCTAAAGCTAAAATAAATAAAATTAAAATAACTAATCTTAAATAAATTAAATTTTTAGCTAATAACAATTTAAAACTTTGTTTATAATTAGTTATTAACTCTAAAGAAGAAAACTCAATAGCAGATACTCGATCTTTTTTTCTTAAAAAGAAAATAAAACCAAATACAATTGGTATTAATAATAAAAATAAGTAATCCTTAAAAATCATTTTTCAATATTTTCCTGAAGTTTTGTTTTATCAACAAATTTTACAGCCACATCAAAACTTTTTTCTATTTCCTCTTCTGTTGGACCATATTTAGCAAACTTTACAATATCGCAAAGAATTAAAAACTCTTTTAAAATAATTTGATAATCTTCTTTTAAAGTTTCAGAATTTTTAATAGAAAATAAAAATTCTCCAGTGGTCATATCAGGCGCTTTCAAGAAAAAACGATCTTCAATATAACGCCTTATAATTATAGAAAGTTGATAGTAATATTCTTTTACCTTGCCGTTTAAGGGCAAATTCTTCATACGAAGTTCATTTAAAGCTTCATAGGCCTTCTGATCAGCAGACTTAATAAAAATTGAAATAATCTTTTGGGTTTTATTTTTTTTCTTAAAAAGAAAAATAACTAAAAGAAAAACACCTAATAGAAAAATCACACTTATAATAATAATTAAAAGCTTGTAATTAAAAGGGAAATAAACTGGTGGTTTTATATCACGCATATCTTGAGCATAACCAAAAGGTATAAAAACAAATATTAAATATATGTAGATCAATAATCTTTTCATTGGTTACCTTAAGCGTTTTTCCCGATTACGGAAGAATTTTACTAATTCTTTTTCATATTCACTATCAGTATTAATATCTATTGAATCGATATTTATTGAACGAAATAATTTTTTGCGTTTTTGAATACGTTTTAAAGCATCTCGGTTGTAATTCTTGCGCACCTTTTCATTGCTTGTATCAATAAAACTAACCTTCCCTGATTCAGAATCTTCTACTTTAACAATACCAACATTTACTAAATCTATTTCCCGAGGATCAGTAACAGTAACCGCTATAAGATCATGACGTTTATTCGACAAAGAAAGAAGCTTTTCAAAACCTTTATCAAGAAAATCTGAAACAATAAAACTTATTGTTTTCCGCCGCATAATACGGTTTAAATACTCTAAAGCTCCAGATATATTCGTTCCCCTACCTTTAGGTTTAAAATAAAGCATTTCTCTAATTATTCTTAAGATATGCCGTACTCCTTTACCAGGCGGTATAAACTTCTCTATCCTATCAGTAAAAATCACTAGTCCTACCTTATCATTATTGCGTATTGCTGAAAATGCAAGTACTGAGCAAACCTCAGCCGATAGCTCACTTTTTAATTGTTTTGAAGACCCAAAATGACAAGATTTAGAAGCATCCAAGAGAAACATTACTGTTAACTCTCTTTCTTCAATAAACTTTTTTACATAAGGCTGGTTCATCCTAGCTGTAACATTCCAATCAATCGAGCGTATTTCATCTCCAGGCAAATACTCACGTACTTCATGAAACTCCATTCCCTGGCCCTTGAACACACTTTGATATTGTCCAGCAAAAACATTACTTACTTTACGTGAAGTAGTAATTTGGATTCTTCTTATTTTCTTTAAAATTTCTTTAGAAATCATCTTCTTTTAATTTTAGGGAACTTCAACTTCATCAAATATTCTTTTTACAATATCTTCTGAAGTTTTTTCTTCAGCCTCAGCTTCATAGCTAACAATAACTCTATGTCTTAGGACATCCATACCAATGTCTTTAACATCTTGTGGAATAACATAACCTCTCCCTTGAATAAAAGCATAAGCCTTTGCGGCAACTGTTAAGTAAATACTCGCCCGAGGAGATGCTCCATATTGAATAAGCGGAGCTAATTCATCAAGATTATATGATTTTGGGTCTCTTGTTGCAAAAATAATGTCGATGATATATTTTTCTATCTTCTCATCCATATACACTTCATCTACTACTTTTCGTACTCGAATAATATCCTCAGGAGTTATAACTGGATTAACCTTTATTTCTTTGCCGGTAAAGCTCATTCTCTTTAAAATCTTATGTTCCTCTTCTTTGTTAGGATAAGTGATGTTCAATTTAAGCATAAAGCGATCAATTTGAGCTTCAGGCAAAGGATAAGTTCCTTCTTGCTCAATAGGATTTTGTGTTGCTAAAACTAAGAACGGATCATCTAATTTGAAAGTACTTTCACCTATTGTAATCTGCCGCTCTTGCATAGCTTCAAGCAAAGCACTTTGTACTTTTGCTGGAGCACGATTTATCTCATCAGCTAAAATAATATTTGCAAATATCGGACCCTTTTTAATAGTAAAATTACCATCCTTAGGGTTGTAAACCGGAGTTCCAATTAAATCTGCAGGTAAAAGGTCTGGAGTGAATTGTAATCTTTGAAATTTAGTTTTAATCGCCTGTGATAAAACTTTTACTGATAAAGTTTTAGCTAATCCAGGAACACCCTCAATTAGAATATGCCCATTAGCAAGCAACCCCACAAAAAGCCGGTTAATAAGGTACTTCTGCCCAACAATGACTTTCTCAATTTCGGCTTTTAAAACTTCAATAAAAGCACTCTCTTCTTTTACCTTTTCGTTAATTGCTGTAATTCCTTCTTTCATTTTAAACCTCCTTAAAAATTTTAAATTACAATATAATAGGTCTATAAAAATTACTTTATAGTAAATTTATTATAGTATTTTTTAAAAAAAAATCAAGGAATCTACAAAGCTTTTATCTTCTAAAGATCAGACAAAGTATCTAGAATTGTTAATTTTTGTTAGAATCGAATCTAGATTGGCGACTCAGGCGGGTTCTATCTATTTCCTTAACTATCTCTTTTCTAATTCGTATATTAAGAGGGGTAATTTCAACTAATTCATCGTCATTAATAAAAGTAAGCGCAAATTCAAGAGTTATTTTACGAGGAGGTATTAGATTAATCGCTGTATCACTAATCACGGAACGCACATTACTCAGTTTTTTCTCTTTTTGAGGATTTACAACTATATCCCCAGCTCTACTACATAAACCTATAATCATGCCTTCATATACTATATCACCTGGCTTAACAAATATCTCTCCTCGTTCTTGTAAATTAAAAAGTGCAAATGCCACCACTTTACCATTGCTATTAGATACTAAAACACCTTTACGCTTTGAGGGGATATCACCTTTATACAATTGATACTCAAGAAAATTCTGACACATAATTGCACTACCTCGAGTCATCAACAATAGTTCACTTCTAAAGCCTATTAAAGCTCTAGAGGTGATATTAAATTCCATTCGTACATTATTATCATCTAATAATTTTAAATCTTTCATTTGAGCTTTACGTTCTCCTAAAGCTTGAATGACTGCGCCCTGATATTGGTTATCCACTTCTACAACCACAATTTCTACAGGCTCAAGAATTTTATCACCCATTTTCTTTAAAATAACCTGTGGTTTTGATACTTCTAATTCATAACCCTTACGCCGCATTGTTTCTATAAGAACCTCTAAATGGAGCTCCCCTCTACCGGAAACTTTAAATCTCTCGCCTTTGCCGATTTCTTCAACTCTTATCCCCACATTAACCATTGCCTCATGCTCAAGATATTCACGAATATGGCGTGAGGTTAAGAATATCCCTCCATCTTTGCCTGCAAGCGTACTCCTGTTGTGAGAAAAATTCATCGATATTGTTGGTTCATCAATTTTAACGGCAGGCAATGCTTTAGGATTATCAATATTAGCTAGTGTTTCACCGATTGATACCCCCTCAATTCCAGTTATCATTATAATGTCACCAGCCATAGCTTCAGTCACATCTATTGGAGTTAAACCCTTATACTTCATAATTTTGGTTACTTTAGATATTACAGTTGAATTATCACGCTTTATAAGAACAATTGGATCATCAACATGTATAGCACCATGAAATATACGTCCAATGGCAATGCGCCCAAAATAAGAGTTATGGTCAATCATAGTCACCAACATTTGGAAAGGTAATTCTGGATTAGCAATTGGTGGTAACACTCGATGCAAAATAGTATCCAACAAAGGTTTTATGTTATCGTTAGGTTCATCAAGATCAAGAGTAGCATGTCCATTGCGACCAGATGCATAGACTATAGGAAAATCAAGTTGTTCGTCAGATGCATTAAGCTCACAAAAAAGATCAAATGTCATATCAGCAACCTTATTAGGTCGAGCATTCAGACGATCCATCTTATTAATAACAAGAATTGGCTTTAAGTGTAACTCAAGCGATTTCTTCAACACAAACTTAGTCTGGGGCATAGGCCCATCCACAGCATCAACAAGCAAGAGTACACCATCAACCATTTCAAGAATACGTTCTACTTCACTTCCAAAATCAGCATGCCCAGGAGTATCTACGACATTGCATTGTACGCCTTTATAATTAAAAGAAGCATTCTTTGAAAAAATCGTAATCCCCCTTTCTTTTTCTAAAGGATTTGAATCCATAATAGTCGTTTCACCATCTTCAAACTTATGGGCACCTGTGTACTTAAGCAATGCATCTACCAAAGTTGTTTTTCCATGATCAACATGAGCGACTATTGCAATATTACGTATGTCTTTTCTTCTTTTTTGATTTGGCATTATTTTCAACCTTCTTTAACTCTAACAAAAATACAAATAACTTCTTTAAAACAAGTTAGTCATCTTACCTGATAACCATTAAAAATGCAAAAATAAATTTACCCAACATAGAGTATGATATTTTTGATTATGAAATCAAACAATTTATCGTTATCGATTTAAAAGAGAGGCCAATCAACAACATTAACCAGAACATCAAATGAAACTGTAGTGCTCACTCAAACCCTGCCCTTCATCAAAAGCAAAAATCGTTACAGTGCCTACTTCTTTTTAATTATTTCTTTATTTACGACTGAGCCTTCTTGGTAGGTGATAAGACCTTTAAGCACACTTACATTGCCAATTAAATTTGATTTATTTTCCATATTTTTTCTTTCTGTTATTCAAAGCATCTCTTTTTTTGCTTCTTCCTGCATTCTTGATCGCATTGGTAGCAAATTTCATTTTTCAAAAAACCACCTTCAAAATATTCCTTAATATTTTCCAATGTTGTTTTCGCAATATTTCCTAGGGCTTCTTTTGTAAAAAACCCTTGGTGCGATGTAATTAAAACATTAGGAAAAGTTAAAAGTCTTGCTAAAACGTCATCTTCAATCATCGAATCTGAAAAATCCTCGAAAAAATACTCACTTTCCTCTTCGTAAACATCAAGACCAGCAGAGCCAACCATCCCATTCTTCAATCCCTCAATAAGGGCTTCAGTTTTTATAAGTTTTCCTCTTCCGGTATTTATTATCATTACACCTTTTTTCATCTCTCGTATACTTTCCTGATTAATCAAATGATTTGTTTCTGAATTAAGAGGACAATGTAAGGAAATAATGTCTGACTCTTTGTACAATTCTTCCAGCGAAACGTATTGAAATGCTTTTTCTTTCGCATAATTCTCATCTTCGAACTTATCATAAACAACAACTTTCATACCAAACCCAAAGGCAATATTAATTAAACATTTTCCTATCTTTCCCAGACCTATAACACCAAGTGTCTTTTGATGCATATCAAAACCCAATAATCCATTTATAGAAAAGTTCCCATCACGAATACGATAATAAGCTCTGTGAATTTTCCTGTTCAAACTAAGCATTAAAGCAACTGCATGCTCAGCAACAGCATAGGGAGAATATGCTGGAACCCTAACAACATGGATGCTCTGGTAAGCAGCCTTAAGATCAACATTATTGTAACCAGCACTTCGCAAAGCGATTAATTCAACCCCACAATCCTTTAAAGTATTAATATTCTTTCTATCAACACGGTCATTAACAAAGGCACAGACAGAATTATATCCTTTGCTTAAAGATGCTGTGCTGTTATTAAGATGCCCATTGAAATATTCAATTTTGAAACCATAATCTTTGTTTACCTCGTCAAAAACTTTCCAATCGTAAGGCTTAGCATCATAAAATAATATTTTTTTATCACCCATGTTTTCCCCCTCTATTTAACTAAGAAATCCTTGAATAATTATGTTTACAGCCTCGTCATAAGTAATTCCAAGACTCATTAACTTGATTAATTGGTCATCTGCGATTTTACCAATTGAGGCTTCATGAGTCATTTCCGCGTCCGGATGCAGCGCTTTAAGAACAGGAGTCGTTATATTTACGCCATTATCCATGATTATGGCTTCGCACTCGATATGCCCAAAGGATTTAGCGCGAGCCTCTAATTCCATATACAACTCTTGTCTGGAATTACCCTTAACCACAGATCGCGATATCATATTAGCTTTGCTGCCTGGCCCAGCCAAAACAAATTTATTATTCGAAGTTGCAAGCTGTACGCCATCTGTCATAACACGTTCAGTCATCAGCAACGAGCTACCAGCTTCCAAGTGAGCCTCATTAACCCGCTTGACTAAGAATCACGGGAATATGCACAGACTCGTTTACAGTTCCCGGCGCGACCCGTACGATAATCCCATCACGATCTTTATCAGACTCAATCTCAATATTAGCCGACACTTTACGTGAAAGAAGTTTTCCGTTTTTTCGAATGTTAAAAGCGCCTTTGGGAATGTCTTCGAGATCAGCTACAGCCTTGAGCAATTTCTTATCGATAGCATTCAGCATCATTTTCTCCTTCACACTCATTTTTATAATTACAAGCACTTAAATCTTCAAGTAACAGACGAGCGCCATCAAAATCGCCAGAGTATACAATCTTACCATCTCGAATAAGCAAAAGCACGTCGGCCGCCTCCAAAAAAGCCTTGTTATGACTGATCACTAAAGTCGTTGTTCCATGTTGTTCTTGTTCACGCTTGAGCCTCACAACCATTGGCGCAATGGTCCACAGATCAATACCTGTATCCGGCTCATCATAAATAGCCAACTTAGGAATACGGGCCATTACTGATGCCAATTCAATTTTTTTTATTTCCCCTCCAGAAAGCTTACTATCAACAGGCTTATCGAGAAAATCACAAGAACAAATCCCGCAAGATGAAATGGTCTTCACTAATTCGGATTCATCTTTATTCCCACTGGCAATTTTCATTATATCGCGAAAGGTGACGCCTTTAAAACGAGCCGGGTGCTGAAATGCATAGGCAATCCCAGCTTGCGCCCTTTCTGTAACACTCATACCTTCAATCGACACGCCATCCAGGATTATGTTGCCGCCTGAGACAGGTATGATCCCCATAATTAACTTAGCCAACGTTGTCTTGCCGCTACCATTGGGTCCAGTAATGGCATAAAACTTTCCCGTATCAAAACGAAAATTAATCCCTTTAATAATCGGGTAAAGATCATTATTGTTTTCTGGGTCAGAAACTTCATACCGAATGTCATTTAGCTCAAGCATATCAATCCTCCCGAAACCTATCGCAACTTTTTTCCCGCGTAATCCATGAATTAATCTTTGCAAGCATTATACCTTTTTTAGCGAATTCTTTTACAAATCTTTTAACAAATAATTTGTACTACGCCCACCTGCAGAATCTTTGATAAGGATCCCCTTCTCAACAAGATCAAGGATATCCCTCAACGCCGTATCCTGCGAACATTTTGTAATCTTCGCCCATTTGGAAGAAACAAGCTTTCCTTCAAAACCGTCAAATAACTTGTTGATCATGACTCGCTGCCGTTGATTAATCAATTCAGCCGGATGAGATTCCCAAAAGAGAGCTTTTTTAAACACATCAGCAAGCGTGTTTTCAGTTGCTTCAAGTGCCCGATTCAAACAATCCAAAAACCACACGAGCCATACCGTAATATCAATTCCAGCTTTTGCAGTATGAATATTTTTCTGCGCCTTCTCAAGAATACGATAATAAGTATTCCGTTCTTGACGAATCTGAACGGACATGCTGTAAAAACGCTCTCGGCTGTTATCGGTACGTGCAAGCTGCATATCCGTGATTGCACGAGCAATACGCCCATTGCCATCTTCAAAAGGATGAAGGGTCACGAACCATAAATGCGCAATACCCGCTTTAAGCACTGGTTCTAAGTCCGCTGCTCCTTTAAACCAGCTTAAAAAATTCTTCATTTCCCCTTTAAGGCGATCAGCATCCGGCGCTTCAAAATGCACACGCTCACGACCAATGGCACCGGAAACAACCCTCATGGGGCCTTGAACATCATTGCGCCAAATGCCAACAGTTATTTTATGCATCCCACTACGTCCCGCTGGAAATAAACTCGCATGCCAGCCAAACAGCCGATCTTTCGTCAATGGCTTATTGAAATTCTGAGTAGCATCCAACATCATCTCCACAACACCGTCAATATAACGGTCAGAAGAAACAAGCCCACTAATTTTCATCCCCAGCCTACGCGCTATCGATGAACGCACTTGGCTTCTATCAAGGATCTCCCCTTCAATTTCACTACTCTTTAAAACATCAAGAGTAAGAGTTTGCAGTATGGCCTCTGACCGTAAGGAAAAACCTAATGTCTCCATGCGACCGATCAATCGTCCCTGGCGATTGCGCACAATCCCCAGAGGGGACGCAATCTTTTCATGATCCCATATAAATTTTGGCCAAACCTTTAGCTGATGTATATATTCCATCCTATTCCCCCTTTTATGTCTTATGCGGAGAAAGCACTCTCTAATCTTCGCATCTTATGCGTAGAATATAACACATATTCTCCGTAGGTGCAAGCTGAATTTTTATCAAATTCTTCATTCGATCAAATATCTCTGTTTACGCTTACCCGATTCCTAGTTAATGTCCCAAATATTACTCAAATTGCTTAGAATATCGACGATAGTGCCCTGCATTAACTAAACCACGATTCAGAGATAAAGAGATTGGCATCTCTCTATTCAAATTTAGAGAGATTAAACTGGCTCCCCCAAGAAGATGATTTTCACAACTAGATGACATCAAGCCCTATTGTTTAGGGTCTACTTGGTAGCTTGTTCAGACTTTGCCTCAAGATACTTGAATCGGTAGGATGCTTTTGACAATTTCTCAAATAACTTTTCTTCTCGAATAAAAGCCGGTGAAGTATCAATAAGCTTAGACAAACCTTCCCAAAAGCCAAACCATCCTAATGGCATAAGAACGATAGCACTCATATCAAGCGCTAATTTCGTCAAAAAATTAAAATAGGTCGCCAAAGTCAGGAAAGTCAATGAAAATATGCCAACCACCACAAAAATCAATCCCCGAACCCGCCTTCTTGTAAGATTTTTCTTTTTGAGCAGAAAAACATAACGAAAATGTTTTTTTAATCTCTGGGTTACCATACGTTCGGAATTAGAATCCTTTAAAAAAAGCGGTGCATAAATAGAAATTATGAAAATTCCCCGTTGTGTCTCCCTATAGCGCTTCTTTAACTCTTCCACAAAATCCCCGGAGACTGTCCGTTCATTTAAGGGGCTGGGATCAAAATCAGAAAAAACATCATCCCAAGTATCAATGACAATTGCTATCTCTTTTAAATCTTTTACTCTTTGCTGAAATTTCTTCGAATTACTCATATAGTTATCTTTTAAACCTTCTTTCTAAAACCACTTCTGCAATCTCTCTGCCTTCAACTTGACCCTTTGTATTTAAGCCAAGTCATTATCCCTCCAATACCAATAAGAAGAGGTATAACAAAAAGGATAACAACCACCATTCGTTTTTGCTTGCTCGTCAAATCGAGCCGTTCGACTTTAATTTCCTTCTGATTGATAAAAATCTTATATTCTAAATCTGAAAGCCAACTAATAACGTTCAACCCCATCTGGGCATTACTATATTTCTCAATAAAACCATTCGATAAAAAGTCTGTATCAGTGAAAACAACGATACGGGTATCAGAAGATTCATTCTCTTGCTTTGGCTCCAAAATAGCAAATGCAATGGGAACCGGCCCTGGAACATCTACACCTTTATCAAATTTAACATTGAGAGTCCGATCCGTTTCGCCCCAGCTACTTTCGTCTGAAGCGGTTAAAACCACTGGGGCTACCTTAATTAATTTGCGTCGATTTTCTAAAATAGAAATTGAACGAGGACGGATATAAAAAGTATAATCCAAATCTTTAATAATAGCTTTGTGCGGCGGGTAATTGCGGGTAGCCGGGCACCCTACATCCTGCCCAATATGATTAGCTAAATCTACAACAATATCATCGGCAATCTTTATTCCCCAATGGTTAAGAATGTTGTTTAAAGAAGGGTTCTTGCGCTTTTCTTCTTCTGTTAGTGGTTTATCGGGTGTAGTAATAGGGGTATTCTCAATTAAAAAGAAAGCGTCACCGCCATTCTCTAAGTACTCTTTAATAATCTCTTCCTCTTCTTCTATTAGAGGATTTCGAGGCCCAGCAACAATAAGGACATCACAGTCTTCGGGAACTTTTTCTTCTACTCCCAACATCACCGTTTTTACTTCTATATTATTGGCGATTAGTATCCGCGTTAGAATACTCAAGCCATTATCACCATCATCAGAAACATCGTATTCTCCATGTCCGGTTAAAAAGTAAACAACGCGCTTATCTCTTGCTACTTGAATAATGGCATTGGTTACCTGATCTTCAGATAACGGTTCGTTGGTAAAATCAATATCCTTACGCTCACTACCAGAGAGAGCTATGACCTTTCTTTCTTTTCCGCTTATTACGCTACCAAATTGAGCAGCATAACCAATCCGCACGATAGGATCAATGATTTCGGCTTTGATCCTTCCTTGAGAACACCTTTCATATTCCTTAAACAAGTCTTCTAAATACTTTGGCGGTATTCCTACATAAAAAGCGACAATTTTAACTTCCCGTTGAAGATCATTAATAACTGTGGAAGTACTTTCCGATAAGGTATGTTGTTTGGCTTTAGTTACATCCCAACGCAGATTGTAACGATACGCTAAATAGTTAATCCCCACGAGAAGAGCTAAAAGGAACACAGTTACCAATACACTAAACCCATACTTCTGCCATTGAAAACCGCGCGCTGACTTTTTGGTAAATTTTCTTAACTCAAAAAGAAAAATCAAAACACAACTTATACCAATTAAAGAAATAATGATGGTTAATTTACTGAAATGGTTTTCTATATAAGAAGCTCCCAAACCATATAAAAGACAAAACATCCCCATTGCAAATAGTAAAGAGAGATTTATAAGTTTTTTCTTTAACGCCATAATCGGTTCTCAATACTAAGCCTTGTGAATAAGATACAAATAAAAATACCGCTTAGATAATACACCAAATCCGCCATAGTGATAAGTCCCATGGTAAAGTTCTCGGCATGGCTCCAAGTGCCGATATATCGAATCAAAGTTTCCCCATGGCCGCTGAAATACTTGATAAAGCTTATTGAGAAGTACAATAGGAATAAGATTACATAAGAGCTTATCGCGGAGATAATTTGATTCTTTGTCAATGAAGAAGCCAGAATGCCAATGGCAATAAATAAAGCACCCTCCAACCAAACACCTAAATATCCTGTCAGTATCGCCAACCGTTGGGGTTGACCAAAAAATTCGAGAATGAAATAATAGCTCGTTGTTAATCCAATAATCAGCGAGAAAAATATTAGACTGCCCAAATATTTGCCAAGAACAATTTCAGTGTTTGTCGTCGGGGTAGTCATTAAAAATTCCATAGTGCCGGAGAATTTCTCCTCAGCAAATGTTTTCATAGTTAAAAGCGGTACAATGAAAATAAACAAAAACTCCATGATTTTGAATACATCGCGCAAGCTAGCCTCTTGGTCTTGGTCAATTATCAAAAAAAAGAATATGTTAAAAACCGAAATAGTAACAATCAAAACAATATAAGCTATGGGAGATTTAAAATAGGCTTTTAGTTCCTTTGCGGCAATAGCAAATATTTTGCTCATAACTACTAGTTCTCCTTAACAGAATGTAATCTTAAAAATATATCTTCGAGATTTGTCCCGAACTCTTTTACGAGGTTTTCTAAAGTTTCGTTAACGATAATTTCACCGGATTTAATTATTAAAACTCTCTGGGCAATCTGTTGAATCTCAGAAAGAATATGTGTGCTTAAAATCACCGTTCTTTCATACTCTAAACTTTTAATAAGATTACGCACTTGAATAATCTGGACCGGATCCAACCCAATCGTCGGCTCGTCCAAAATCAAAACTTGAGGATCATTAATTATGGCTTGAGCAATACCCACTCTTTGTTTATACCCCCGAGAAAGGATATCAATGGTTTTACGCTGAACGCTTTGGAGGCTGCACGATTCTATTACTTTATCTATTTGAATACGCTGTTGTTTAACGGGAACATTTTTTAGTTGAGCGGCAAACTTAAGGTAATCCCTAACCGTCATATTAGAATAAAGTGGCGGCGTCTCAGGCAAATACCCTATTTTCTTACGAATAGCCAAAGAGTTCTTAGATACTTCTTTTCCAGCAATAGTAACCTTGCCAGATGTAACAGGAAGGTACGAAGTCAAAATACGCATAATCGTGGTTTTCCCAGCACCGTTCTGACCTAAAAACCCAACAATTTCTCCTTTGTTAATTTCAAAGGAGATATCCTTTAGGGCCTGAAATCTACCAAAATATTTTGTGACTTGTTCGACGACAATCATGCCTTAACTCTCTCTTGAATTATTTTTTCATATAACATTTCATACTGATCCGTAATTTTTTCCACAACCTGTCCACGACAAACTAACTTACCACCGCCAACTTTTATTACCGTAACAATGTAGAAATTATACCATAAAATAACCCTAGCAAAAAGAGATTTGAAGTTTTGAATCGTCGATAAGGGGAGATAAATTCCTCGCCTAGCTCTTTGACCTGACAAGACATAAAAAATGCCCTGGACTACATTGAATTCAGGGCACTATTTATTATCTCGAACTTGAGTTCGAGGTCATTTACTGGCTCCCCGTATTGGACGACTTTCGCAACTGGTATATGACGGAGGAGGCAAAAATAATGTGTAAAGAACTGATTATAGTTGCTTAAACTGCTCCTTAAAACTATCTAATGAATAAAATCTTACATAAGAGATCTCACGGAAGTTTCCCTGCACAACTTTCTCATCAAATATTATTGTGGGGCCGTAAAAATATCCACGTATACCACTTTAAATTTCCCGATATTATCCACTTCGAATTTCATAATAGCTCCTATTTAGCCGCGACCTTCTTAACTTTACCATCTTCCCATACCGCAAGCGGACGACCATCTTTTTTGTGCTGAGCAACAACCTTCTTGATGGCTTTCTTCATAGCAGTCTCGGCTTTATCTTGTATCGTCATTCTTTTTTTCATAAATCAACTCCAACCTTTTGGGTAATCTTTTCAAATAAATCCTGATCAATAACATCTATATGAACATTTTGTTTTCTTGCGATAAGTTTTGGCTTGGACTCTGAATTATTAAATAGCATCCATTGATCAGCCAACAAACGATATTGATTGAAAAATTTTTCTGTGCTTCGCTCAAATCTGCGCCTTATGTCAGCAATTGGCACATTATGCCCACCTTGAGCTACACGATCTTTAACGCGAACAATAGCAAGCTGTGAGCTGGGTATCCATAGAAAATAGATATGAATCTTATATCCCTTTTCTTTTAACATTTTGAAATATTTCAAATACGTTACCCCTGACATAGTCGTCTCGAAACCAAAATCAACACCGTTATTTGAATATTCCTTTATTTGCTCCAATACCAGCTTGCCTGACTTAATAGCGACTTGTTGAGGAGAAAAAGGCGATAGTCCAGTTGCAATAAGATCAGCATTAATAAATCTATCACATTTTGCATATTCAGGTAAAAACGTCCTAGCAAAAGTCGTTTTACCTGAACCGTTGGGTCCCGCAATTATATAAACATTCTTGTTTTTCATATCATCCTAAACAAAACCCCACAAACTGAAAAACAGTCTGTGGGGTTTGATTATTAATCAGACCCGATCCTTTTCAGTTTCGGCTGATTGTCATATTTGGCTCCCCGTATTGGACGACTTTCGCAACTGGCTCTACACAGCAGAAGCTAATAAAGTATGCTCAAAAGGCTATGTTTGTTGAATTACTAACAATCGTGGGGTTTCAAGCAATTTGTAGCTCTGCTATCATATTGACAGGCAAAGATTTGGTATGAGACGAAGAAAATCTCTTCTGAAAATCAAGTATGGTAATGCCTAAAATCTTATTAGAATGAGCAGGGTCAAATTCAACAATTATACCCTCGTTATCCATTTCACCTATAACCTCTTGAGGCATACCAATAGACATATACAGAACGTCTACATCTGTATCATACGAAAATCTTAAATTATCCTTATCTGATTTGTCTACCATATCACTTTTCCCCCTTTAAGCTTATTACTTATATAAGCTGTTACTATCACATTTTTTTTCACATTTACAACCACAACTCTATAATTCTTATCTGGCAACTTCTGTGCGTAATAAAGCACAACTACGAGCATGGTTACTCTCTATTATAGTAGAGGGTTTCAAAAGGGTATCTCTTATAAACTCTTCCAAATGATATATTCTATGTCCTAAAACAATTTTTTTCGCTGTATTTAAATAGAGTTTGTAAGCTTCACCATTAACATCTTTAAATACCATATCAGATTTAATTTTTAAAGGTGGTATTGTCGAATCCATATGGGCATTCTATTTTAAGGATTAAAAAAAGTCAAGGGCTAATTTCCCCGGGTAGGACTCGAACTTATTTACTTAATCCTGTTTAATCGTGTTGTTGTCTGTTGCTGTTTAGCCTTGTTTACTCGATATCAATATCGATCTCTATCTCTGCTTCAGAATAACAAATTAATCTTATGAATTCTAGCATTACGGCTAACTAGGTTTATTTTAAAGATACGAGTTGTAACTTAATGTGAATACCCAAGTCAGGCTCGAAAATAAACATAAAACTGATTTAGCAGCTGATTAATCAAGATGCTATCATAGAGGATGGAGAAGAGAAGATTCGATTAGGTGTTTTCTCAATACTCCTTATTTATCAATGATAATACAATAAATGCTTTTATTTTTAAACAATAAAAGATTCTACCTATCTTACAATTTTTTCTTCCTTTTTCCTGCATTTTCGTCTTGGATGGGCACAAGGCTAACAAGATAATCTCTATCATTCATCTATCAACCGAACGTCTTAATATAGACGTGAGGCATTCTTTGGGCAAAATTGTTTGATTTTTCTAACATATTTTCTTTCTTCTTTTTTTGGTATACCCTATTCAAAGCTTCTTATACCAAACATTCATGCTTTCAATAGATCCTGAGATGTTGGTATTGTTAATAAGTGTTCCAGCATAGGTGTATCCGCATCGAGCAAATGTTATGTTTATTCCTGGTGACATAGCTCGGGCAATAGTATAGGACATCCGAAAGTCTTTTTCTTTTATGTTTCTCTCCATTTCATGAAGTAATTTCTGCGCTATTCCTTGTTTTCGATATTGAGGCAATGTGGCAAAATCAGTCATCTCAACATTTTTAGATTGTTGATCCATTTCTGCTGAAGAAAGCGCAATAATATTTTGACCGTGACGCACAATAAAATAATCTATATGCCTTTTCATCGTCTCACGTAAATACTCCGGATCATGAATCGGAAAAGGATACGACGGAAATACTTCTCGATATACTTTGCTCATTGCGCCTGCATCGGACTCTTTAGCCAGATAAATATTATACCATTTGAATTTATGATTCTCTTGAATTCTATCATGAGCTTTCTTTTGTGCTAAAAAAATAATGTCTTTTATTTTCTGCGAATATATGTTTTCTTTTCTTTCTTTTTTATAGTATTTCGAAAGAAAAACTCCATCTATCTCTCCGTCAAAGAAAAACGGGATTACCGCTTCTTTCTCATATCCATGGTTTTCAAATTCACTTACAACTATAGCTGAAACCTTCACGAAAGCTTTTGAGTATCCGCACTTAACTGCCAAATTATCAATATCATTCAGAATGCTAGACATATCCGATAAGTCTAATTTCATTAAATAGACTCTATCACTGCGCATCCCATGCTGGATCACAGAATTACGCATTTTCTCAATAGAGTCAAAGGTCTTGCTCACTTTTCTTTTCTCCTTTTAAGACGTTCATTGCTTGAAGGCGTAAGAGAGATGGTCTTATCATAATCAGAAAATAACTTCCCTATTCCAACAGCGGCATTTTCTTCGGCTCCATCTAATTTTAGTTGTAAAGTACATTGTTCGCAATTGCGATCACAAAAAATAGGTTCATAAGAATCAGGCTCTTTATATGTTGTAATAACACCTTCGTAATTGCGTAGAATAACTTTATTAGTTGACCAGGAAATAAGATATTGAGGCATTACTGGAATTTTTCCTCCTCCTCCGGGAGCATCAATCACATATCTTGGGACTGCTAGTCCACTCGTATGCCCAATCAAACTTTCTATAATCTCTATCCCCTTTCCCACTGGCGTACGAAAATGTGCTAAACCTTCAGATAAATCACATTGGTATAAATAATACGGTCGCACGCGATTCTGCAAAAGCTTATGTACAAGCGCCTTCATGATTCGACAGCAATCATTTATTCCCGAAAGTAAAACAGTCTGGTTGCCCAAAGGAATTCCCGCGTCTGCTAATTTCTTTAGGGCTTCTTGTGAAGAATGTGTTATTTCACGGGGATGATTGAAATGTGTGTTTAACCATATGGGGTGATATTTTCTCAGCATGGATACTAACTTATCTGTAATTCGATAAGGCAGCACAACAGGCATTCGTGTGCCAATACGAACAATTTCAACATGCTTGATCTTTTTTAGCTCGATAAGCAGCCACTCAAGATATTCATCGGAAAGCATTAAGGGATCACCACCAGATAAAAGGACGTCTCGTATTTGGGGATTATCTTTTATGTACTTAATTCCTTTTTTAAGAGTTGTTTTATTCGGGATACTATCTTTATCACCAACTTTTCGCTTTCTCGTACAATGTCTGCAATATATAGAACATATATTACTCACTAAGAACAACACTCGATCTGGATAGCGATGTGTTACCCCAGGCACCGGGCTATCTGAATCTTCATGCAAAGGGTCACTCATATCTCCGCTGCTACTTTTCAGCTCTTCGACGGCAGGAAAAGCCTGTCTAAAAATTGGATCTTGCTCATAGTCTTCTACATCAATCAACGAACAATAATAGGGTGTGATTGCCAAAGGAAACCGTTCTATTGTCTTCTGCAATTCACCCCTTACATATTTATCAAATACAATCCCTGTATTTTTTTCAAATGTCTCAATATCACGAATAGTATGTTTAATCTGCCATTGCCAATTATACCAATCAGAAACCTCAAACCTTTTATTGAATGCATCTTTTATTTTCGACTTCTTTATTGTCAATCGTGCCATAAATATTCTCCTTTTAAATTGTTTCTTTCAAGAAATTAGCTGTTCCCATAATTATAAAAATAGCTTCAAAATCATCCCGTGCAAACATAGCCATCAATCAGCCGAAAGTTCGGATGTAGATTTTCATAGGCAAGTATCATAGCACTAATTTCAATAGCCAGTTTACTCAAAAATTTAAAATAGGTGGCGAGGGTGAGAAAGCTTAAAGCCGCTATCCCGATGCAAACAAAAATAAAACCACGCAGGCGCCTACGCATCAGGTCTTTCTTCTTCTGCAAAAAGATAAGCCGAGAATGTTTCTTCAGCCTCTGGGAAACCATTTTCTCTGATTCTAAATTTCTTAAAGACTGAGGAGCATAAATAGTTATAGTAAAATCGCCTTTGCGGTTTTCCTGATAACGTTTTTTCAGCTCATCTACGAAGTCTCCCGATACTGTCCGCTGATTCAGGGGACGAAGATCAAAGTCAGAAAAGACATCATCCCAGATATCAATAACAATGGCTATTTCTTTTAAATCCCTTACTCTTTGTTCTATCTTCTTCGCATCATCCATCTATTCATTACTCTCTTCCCCCATGAATACTTTGTCAATATCTCCGTTAGGCCTTAGCTGCATTACTTCTTTTATTTTGATCTTGAATATATTGACCACCTTTAAAGAAATAAGCTCACTGCCTTTGCTATGTTTTCCTTTGCGCACCCCTGAGACCAGACGTTTAGTAACAAAACGCACCTGCTGTTCATGAATTTCGTGTAAGAGTTTCTCATATTCCGAACCCTGATGCAAAACCTTTGCCTGGCCATAAAGTTGATAACCGATTAATTTATCCATATCAATGAAGGAAAGAGAAGCTTTAGGGTTTAAACCTAGATTCTTTGAGGTACGGCCGATAATATAATCCACTAAATATACTGAATCCGACTCCAATTTTAAAAGTGGTTTAGCTGAGGTATGCGGCCTATTCTTTAAATCGGCAGTACCAATAAAAATAAATTCCTGAGATTTAAGAAAATCAAATACATCTTCAAGAAATAGCTTTTTCATTTCTTGCCCTTTCTTTTTCCTTTTTTAAACTCTTTCTTCACTTCTTTTACCGGGGGACGAGTTATTTTCTTCGGCATTTTATTCATAAACTCACCTTTCTTTATTCAAATTTAGCTGAAATTATTTGAATATCTTTATTAATATTCGCGGCTATCTGATCAATATCATTGGCTAACTCCTGCCATAAACCTTTACCGGCAAAATCAATTACCTGAAGCCCTCTTTGGGCCTGGTTTATATTATCTTGAATCTTTCCAATTGTTTTACGAACCTCTACCTTATCAATATTCTCTGATAGTTCGACTTCTTCCTTAAGTTCCTCAACTCTGTTATTCCACTCCTTAAGCTGAAACCCCATTTCCTCCAAATATAGCTCTTTTGTTTCGTTATCCATATATTTTAAATTTATAAAGTGATAAAAAATATCCGGCTCTATCGAAAATATGAATGTTTATTTTTCCTTATCTCGCTTACTACTCTCTATAAATATCGGACATTTAATATAGTCTTCAGTCTCACAAAGAGGGACAATCGATCCTCCCAGATTAATCTCTGAAAGATACTCCGAAACACATCTATTATCATCGAAATATGGACAGACTTTTTTAAAAACAGAATTGTCATTCATTAATTATTTCCTTACCTCAAAAGGTATTCTCTTAAGCTTTCCCAGGTTTTAAGGCCAACTTCTCCATCTGCAAACAACCCTTCTGACTTTTGAAAGTCTCTAATAGCTTTTTTGGTCTTTGGTCCTAGCTTATTATCCAGAACTCCAGGGTTAAATCCTGCACTTTTCAATGTCTTCTGTACTTGTGAGACAGTAACTTTTTTCAGCGCAAACAACTCCTCATGTAATAATTCCAACTTCTCCCAGGTTTTTTTACTTAGATAACCACTCATCTTTAAATCGTATTTTTTTTGAAATACTTTTATCGCACTTCGGGTCCGAAAACCTAACTTTCCATCAATTGAACCGGCATTATAACTCAGGTTCTTTAGCATCTCCTGAAGGTTTTCAACTTTAGGATTGAAACCGTAAACCTTGCCTAAGATCTCTTTTTCTTCAGCCATATCTTTATTTACAACCTTTAATAATAAATTGCACCCTCCACCAACCATACAATACCCCAGCAGAAAAACTACAAGAATTAACTTTTGATTCCTCATAAACTAAATTAACAACACTTACTCCTTTAATAGAAAATATAATTTTTAAGCTACTTATGCCTATAGGTAATTCTTCCTTTACCTAAATCGTAAGGCGATATCTCAACTGTAACTTTATCGCCGGGAAGCATTCGTATATAACATTTCCTCATTTTTCCACAGGAATAAGCAAGAACCGTATGGCCATTCTCCAATTCTACCCGAAACATAGTATTACCCAAGGCTTCACTAACCCTACCCTGCACTTCAATCGTTTCTTCTTTAGCCATAGTTTTTACCTTAAAAATCGATCCATTGTTCTTTAAATCAAAAATAAATAGCTGTTAACTTCTAATCGGTCAACAACCAAAAGCTCCTACCTTACAATATTAGGAATAAAAGCCGATAGCTTAAGAGGTTTTATGCTTTTGCATCTAAATATCTCTAAAATGTCAGGCAACACATCTACCGTAGCCTTGCGACTAGGAAAGAAAGATTTTTCTGAACCATCATGGAATAAAAGCACTTCCCTGGAATCGATCTTAGCATTAAAAATTTTGTGTTTAATTACCTTTTTCATACCCAGCCAATCCATACTAGAAATAGACCAGCGTAAAGAATAATAACCTAATTCTCTGGGCACCTGATTCATTTTCCGGGCATGAAAATCCCAGGAAAGCCAAGTAGGCCGAAAAAGTTTGGGGATCCTTCCGGTAATTTTATGAATCATATATTCAGCCGCTTTTATTTCTTTTTCCATAAGGCTATATTTTAAAATCGGACTTACCGGATGAGTAAAAGTATGGTTACCAATATCATGTCCTTCATTAACTATCCTTTTTGCAATGTCTGGATACTGCTGAACTCTTTTCCCGACTACAAAAAAGGTAGCCTTAACATTAAAGCGCTTTAACTGATCTAATATTTTCGGTGTGAACTTTTTATCGGGCCCGTCATCAAAGGTCAAAAACACACGCTTAGCTGTCGACTTTTGATGCTTAGTTTTTCGGCGCAAAATCCTCTTCCCAGCCCACCTAACACTATATTCTTTTAATTCAATATTACTGTTCATGAAACTTCTTCCCGTATTCCATGTAATAAAGCGGACTCTTACTTAGCCACTTCTCCCAAACTTTAACTCGCCTGCGATCAAAAAGCTTAAAACCGTATTTCTCAAAAAATGAAAATCTTGACTCTTGGCGTAATGCTTTAAAGCCAATACCTTTAGTTTTTTCTTTAAGTTTACCGTATAAAGCATCAAATAATTTACTGCCTATACCTTTTCCGCGAAAACCATATTTTATATTTAGGTGGATGTGTGCGGGGAATTCATTTCGATTTAACTTTTTAAGCTTTCCATTACTGGTAATCCAGAATAAAAAATTATATACTATTAACCGCCATGTCCTTCTATCCCAAATTTTGCGCCCACACAACGCCTTAATAATGCTGCAAGGTATAATCTTTAACAACATGAACCTGCAGTAACGCGACTCACTCAAACCTGCAGATATATATCCAACAACCTCACCATTGTAATCAGCTACCCAGATATGTTCCGGTTCATAATCGGTATAATAGCTCATAATTAAATCAGCTAACATTTTACGATCCGGGAAGAAAACTTCGCAAGGGTCGCCAAAGTAAGCAGTATCACAACTAAGCTTACGAAGCACCTCACGGTCATCAGGCTGATATTTACGAATAATTATATTTTGCTCCATTATTTTTTAGCCTTTTGCTCAATACCGCGCAAAAAGACGTTCCAAAGAGTATTAAACTTAGTAATCGGCGGCACCGAATAATTAGTAAGAGCATATTGGACTATAGCGGCTTGAATAAGCCCGAAAAAAGTTAAACCTACGGCATCTAAATTTATATCTTCCCGTAAAAAGCCTTCTCTTTTAGCATCTAAAAGAATTTCCCTGATCTTTGACTTATATTTCTCTATCACTCCTAAAATTTTACGGCGCAGAAAATCATCGTTGAAATGTATAGACTCAGCAGTAATACCAAAAAGCACTCCCTTCTTTTTTTCGGTGAAAACCATATGGGCTTTCATAATTTCTCGTAACCGCTCAAGGGGATTCTTATAGATCCGTACCGGTGCATCAATAGCCTCCATAAGATTATGCTCCAGATCATCTATTAAAGCCGCCAGAATTGCCCGTTTGTTTTTAAAGTGCCGATAGACGGCTGGCTCAGATATTTTGTTTTTTCGGGAAAGGTTTTTAATAGTTAGGGCCTGTACACCCTCCCTAATCACTAAATCTCTGGCAACATTTATTATCATCACTTTTCTCTCTTGAGAAGTCTTTCGCCTCATTAATAAACTCCTTATCTTTTGGGTAGTTTTGATTTAGCAAGTTAGTTAATACTAACTAACTTAAGTATAACCCATTCTAAAACATTTAGCTATTCTGTCAAGGTGTAAATTAAAGCATTAATAGATTTCTCTTCCCGCTTAGGGAAAAAGACTAGCCCCCTCCTTTGCTAAAGCTACGGTGGGTAAACTCCGCGCAAGAGCCCCACCTGTCCGCCGAAGCCTTAGCATAGGCGGAAGCACCAAGACAGACTTTGGGTAGATGGGACATTTTCACCCTTATGAAATGCTTTACCTTAGAGATAAAGAGATAGATTCTGTTTTGGTTTTAGGCATTGTGATTAAATGACTCAAGGGACACTTGTAGGATTCGAGCTAGATCCCAAAATCATTTGCCTAACTCTTTGACATGACAAGACATAAAAAATGCCCTGAACTACATTGAATTCAGGGCATAATTTATTATCTCGAACTTGCATTCGAGGTTATTTACTGGCTCCCCGTATTGGACGACTTTCGTAACTGGTTATATTCTGAAGAAATTAAAATGGTAACAAAGCAAATACTTTTTATTGCTTAGATGATAGAAAATTCTTTTTTTGGATAATCTACGGTAAGAGTAAACTTTGCTAAAAAGCTTTTCACGCCCAATAAGACTACATCGAGGTTTGGCATGAAATCAATCAATATATCATTTATCCTAATATCATCTATCTCAAGCGACATAGTATGTGAATAAGCTATAGTTTCTCCATTGCCAGTATTAATTCTCTTTTCTGTCCCTTTTTGCAAGTCATGTCCAAGAATGGGAGCAAATGATGCAGGCAGTGCACACTCATCCGCACCCGTATCTATCAACCCATAAGTCCTCATTTCTTTTCCTGTATGGGGATTCTTAATAACTATTCTAAGCCAAGGACGTGGTATACCATCTCTGCTTAATTGAGTGAAAGGAACATTAGATAATGCCATTAATAAATTTGAACGAGATCTTTTAGTGGAATGAACATTATAACCGGGTTCATACACTTTTTGAAGATAGCTCTAGTGTAAGCTTCATATGGAGTTTCACCAGCAGCCACAACCTTAGAACTGTCGAAATCGTTGATTGCGACATACTTACCAGCATACTTTCTGTCTTTTACCAATACTTGAACCATACACACACCCTTTTATTATGATATACCATAATTAGTACTTTTTTGCCAATACACAAAAACCCTAAAAATTACCTTGATAAGCTACTGGATAGCTAAAGCTAAAGACTGGCTTGCTTGAGATTAACATCATGTATACATTATATCATGAATACACTCTGTCAAGCATTTTTTCGTGATGGCAAATTACCCTTTGTAGCTAAAAAATGCTTGTTTCTCCCCGTATTGAACGAATTTTGCAACTGGTTGCACGTTAGAGAATTTGAACTATCAAACAAATATCTTGAAGTTCTTGAAAATCGGGGGACAAAATCGGGGGACACAATACTTATTTATTCCAGCCCATAAACAGAAAAAGACAATCCCCTTTGAACAAATAGAAAAATCCCGTCCAAATTAATGGACGGGATTATGAAAAAGCTCCCCGGGTAGGGCTCGAACCTACGACCTATTGGTTACACACTGACTCACATTACTGTGAGAGTCGGACTATACCTTTACCATATCCTTTACGAACTTAGGCAGCAAGTGTCTAGTCTCTGCACCTTCCCTTTTGGGGCTTGGCTCAGGATTGCCCTTACTTTTAAGGGTTTCCCTGAATTTACTCGCTTTTTCCCGTTTGCGCTATTCATCATTACCATGCGTCATTCGGTTTACACCTTGTGATTTCTCGCAAGAGCTGCTAACATGGGCATGAATTTCTCGATGACAATTGGCACAGAGCAAGATACACTTATCCAATTCTTCTTTTACCCTCTTCCAACTACGAGTATAGCCTTTAGAGGAAATACTAAAATTTTTTTCAGAAGAAATGGTATGATGGAACTCTAAAGCTTCCATGCATTGATTGTATCCACACCGCTCACATTTATCGCCTTTATATTCAAATGCCATCTCTCTTATCTTCTTCCTTCTTTTAGAAACTGCGGCTATCAAATATTGTCGACGATCTGCATATCGGCGTTTATCTCTCCTTACCAATCTCACCTCATTCATTTACCCTCGGCACAGCCAACCGCTCTACCAATTGAGCTACCGGGGAATCATTCTATCTTTTAAAGAGCTTCTATCTTTTGTTCCTAAATCTAAAATTTTATAAATTATAACTTATTTAGCATCAAACGTCAAGTAACAGCTTTACGCTCTAAAAAAGCCTTTCCTAAGGTTGCTGAATCAACATATTCTATTTGAGCACCTAAAGGTATTCCTATGGCAATTCTATAAATCTTTACCTTATAATCAGCTAATTTTTGAATAAGAAATTGAGCAGTTAATTCGCCATCGTTATCAGGATCTGTAGAGATTATAATCTCTTTTATCCCCCCTTGTTCTATGCGACTAATCAATTTTTTTAGATTTAGATTTTCACCACCTATCCCTTCCATCGGTGAAATTGACCCTAATAAACAATAATAAAGACCATTATAGCGAGAGGTTTTCTCAATAGCCATAATATCTTTGGGTTCCTCAACTACACAGATAACATCCTTCTCTCTCTTAGCGTTTGAACAAATAGAGCAAATATCCTTAGTAGAAAAATTATTACACATCTTACATGGTTTTATATAATTATGAATCTCCTCCATCTTGCCAGCTAATTCCTTTACTTGATCTGGTTGCATTTTTAATATATGAAATACCATTCTCTCAGCGCTTCTCCGGCCTACTCCTGGAAAGCACGAAAGGCTTTTTACCAATTCATTAAAAATCTTAGAAAAACTACTCATCGTTATGAAATTTACCACCAAAAGTATCTAAGAGCTCATTAAGAAAAGTATCATCCTCAACACTTTCATCCTTAGTTTTTTCTCTCTTAGATGTATCTTCTGTTTTTTCTATTTTCTCTACCTTATTATCATTAGAACCACTAAAAGCAACTGGAGAATGACCATCAGGCAAATCTTGTAAAGCAAATTTTATCCCGATTGCTATATTTATAAATTTAGAAATAGCATCTTCAATAAACTTTAAATTCTTGTCACTCTCAACGCATTCCTTATGAAAATGATCTCGAGAAGAAAAAGCAATAGTGATTAGAGACCCTCGAGAAGATACTGGTTGAGCAAAAGAAAGATGTGAAGCAAGAGCAGCTCTTTTCTTTTGCATAGAAAAGATTATTTCCTCCCATCTATTCTTCAACTGCCCTAATACAGTATCATCACTTGGAGAATCATCCTCAGTATCACCACTAAACTCATTTTTGACATCTTGTTTACTTTCTTGCTGATCAACGTCATCTTCTTCAATATCAAAATCACTCATATCTATGTTAACTTTTAGCTTTTCATTATCTATTGTCTTAGGCTTAGCAATTGGATCACTCTTACTAGAATTATCTACACTAATTGGTTGGGCATACTTTATCAAAGCTAACTCTAAAGGTATTCTAACTGTATTAAGCCGCTGAGATAAATCCTTAGCTTCAATAAGCAAATCAATTATCTTTAAAACATCCGAAGCTGAAACTTTTTCAGAAAGTTTAGCAATAAATTCTTTGCTTTGAGGTGAAACATCACTCAGTTCTTCAAAATTTTTCAAACTAATCTTGGCTAAAAGAAGATTCCTTATGTGTTCAATAAAAGCATTTAAAAAGATACCTAAATCTTTACCATCTTTTATCGTCTTATCAACAAAACTTAAACAAGCTGCTAAATCTTTCTCAATCAATGACTTAAGAACCTGATTAAGGCTTTCCTCATCAATTATTCCTAAAAATGAAAAAATATCTTCTAAAGAACCTTTATCTAAAATAATTGGAGTGAGTTGATCAAGCAAAGATTCAGCATCACGCATACTGCCACCAGCAGCTCGTCCAATAGTGTATAGTAAATTATCTTTTACTTTAATTTTTTCTTCAGTAATTATTCTTTTTAGCTTACCAACAATCTTCTCTAAAGATATCAAATTAAATTGAAATTTCTGACAACGTGAAAGAATAGTTGGTATAATCTTATGAGGATGAGTGGTAGCAAAAATAAATTTTACATGAGCTGGTGGTTCTTCAAGAGTTTTAAGCAAAGCGTTAAAAGCTTCTTGAGTCAACATGTGTACCTCATCAATAATATAAATCTTATAACGAGAATTAGCTGCTGATAATTTTACATTTTCTCTTAATACTCTTATATCCTCAATTCCTCTATTAGATGCACCATCTATTTCAATTATATCCAACGACTGGCCCTTAGCAATCTCAATGCAACTAAGACACTTTCCACAAGGAATAAGTGTAGGACCCTCAAAACAGTTAAGAGATTTAGCTAAAATTCTTGCTAAAGAAGTTTTACCAACTCCTCGAGGGCCACTAAAAAGATAAGCATGGTGAACTCTTTGGCTACGGATAGCATTCTCTAAAGATAAAACCACGTGTTCTTGCCCTACTACTTCACTAAAATTTTTAGGACGATATTTTAAAGCAAAAGCTAAATAACTCATATTCTTTTAATTATTAAAGTAATTATAAATGTTAAATACCCTAAGAACATAACTAACCCCTTGCTACGACTTATTCTATACCCTGTGCGCATAAATGCAAAAAGAAGTAAAGTAAAACCAATTAAAGCTGGAATCTCGAAGTTCAACATTAAAGGATTCAAATTAATCGGTCTAATAATTGCAACTAACCCTAAAACAAAAAGAATATTGCATATATTACTTCCGACAACATTGCCAACACTAATGCTTGGAACTCGTTTAATCGAAGCAGTAAGTGAGGTAGCTAATTCCGGTAAAGATGTACCAATAGCAAATATAGTAATACCTATAATCCAAGGACTTAGACCAAACACCTTTGCCAAACCTACTCCACCTCTTACCATTATGTCAGCTCCGCAAACCACACCAATTAAAGAAAACAAAATAATTAAAAAAACTGGTGAATTAGAGGTAAATTTATTTAAAAACTTATTTACCTTAAAATTTTTAACTTCATTAGAATCACATGCTTCCTTAGCACCAAAATATGAAACAAAACAAAAAGCTATAAATACTAAAATAAAAATTATACCGTCAAGCCGACTAATTAAAAGATCAAGACTTAATGAACAAAATAAAATTATTGAAAGCAACAAAAAGGGTACTTCTCTTTTAAAAATACTCTTATCTATTTTTAAGGGCTTAAGAATCGCACATAACCCCAAAACTAAACCAATGTTAGCTATATTACTACCAAGGATATTACCTAAGGCTAAACTTTTTTGATCTCTTATGGCTGCCATTATCCCTACTCCAGCTTCAGGCGCACTAGTACCAATAGCAATTAATACCGCACCAATAAATATTGGAGTTAGCCTAAATAAAAGAGATAGTTTTATTGAAGATTGAATTAACCAATTTGAACTTACAATTAATACAATAAGACCAACAATAAACAGTAACACACTAAAGGTTATTCCCATTTCTTTTAATACTCCTGTTGTCTCTTTGTATAAGCTTAAACAAGGAACAAAATAAATAAAAACTGGCGGAGAGGCAGGGATTTGAACCCTGGGTACGGGTTTTCACCCATACAGCGGTTTAGCAAACCGCCGCACTAAACCGGGCTATGCGACCTCTCCGAGAATTTTATGAAATAAAATTATCGGACTCCGAACCCCGTATTACAGGATGAGAAGTCTTTCTTCGCTTTTTTTTAAAGAACATTTGTAAAATATGAGCACACTCTTCTTCCAAAACTTTTCTCTTAATTTTTATCTTATGATTAAGCCCTAAGCTATTGATGTCTATTTTTGAACCAAAAGCTCCAGTTTTAGAATCGTTAGCTCCACAAAATACTTTATCAATACGACTAAGAACTAAAGCTCCAGCACACATCAGGCACGGCTCTATTGTAACATAAAGTTTACAACCTTTAAGCCATTTTGATTTTAAATAACTTGCAGCCTGAGTGATAGCAATCATTTCAGCATGAGCAGTAGGGTCTTTTAAACATTCTATCTGATTATGAGCTTTAGCAATAATTTTATCCTCATAAACAATAATAGCCCCAACTGGAACCTCATCTTCTCTAAAGGCGAGCTCTGCTTGCTGCAAAGCTTTACCCATATAAATCTTATCTTTTATCATTTACTTTCTTTAATTATATAGGTAAAACGAACAAAACAAAGTTTAAATTCTTCCTCTAAAGCACTAAATTTTAACATGTTCTAAGGTTTTTTACAAGCAAAATGCCTCTTAAAGCAACGGAGAGGGGGAGATTCGAACTCCCGAATCCTTACGGATTACGTGTACTCCAAACACGCGCACTCGACCGAGCTATGCGACCTCTCCAAATTAGTTCATAGTTGTTAACTGATAGCTCATAGTTTATGAGCTACGAGCTACGAGCCATGAGCTAGATTTTATGACAACCAAAACACTCTGCCGATAAATCTCCCACTACTATTAAATGTTTTTCTACATCAGCTAAGCTAATCTCTTCCCATACTCGTATAAATTTTTTCACTTTTTTCTACCTTTTTTCTTATTATAAAAGTTCTTTATAGCAGCATGAACTTCTTCCTCAGTTTCAACAACTGTAAATAAATTTAAATCTTTTTTCCCTATAGTCCCTTCCTCTATTAATCGTGTGTGCAACCAGTCTAATAATCCTGACCAAAAAGATTTATTAACCAAAATAATTGGGGCTGGTTCAATCCTTAAAGCTTGGACTAAAGAAAGATTCTCAAACAACTCATCAAGAGTACCAAAACCACCAGGGAAAACAACAAAAGCACGTGAATTCTTAGTAAACATTACTTTTCTTACAAAAAAGTACTTAAATTCCATTAAGTAATTTATATAAGGATTAGGCATCTGCTTTTGAGGAATAAGAATATTTAACCCTACTGACACTCCTCCAGCATCCTTTGCCCCTTTATTGGCAGCTTCCATTATTCCGCCTCCAGCACCAGTGATAACCGTATAACCCCTCTTGGTTAGAGTATAAGCTGTCTTATAAGCTAATTTATAGTGCTTATGGGTCTTAGGAGTAGCTTTTGAACCAAAGATAGATACTCCCTGCTTAACTTGAGATAAACCTTCAAAGCCTTCAACGAACTCACTCATAATCCTAAAAATACGCCAAGTATCAGTAGAAATAAAATCATCCTTAAATGTCGTCTTTGACTGTTCATCTGTAAAAGGTTTACTCTTAATAGTAACTCTTTTTCCCATTTATCCTCCTTTTCTGTTATTTCTGTTTGGGTCAGGCGTTTAAGTCCAGCCTAAACATAAGTCCTGAATATGTTGTATGGTTATTATACTTAAGTTTGTAATAAAGGCAACCTTATTACTTACGTTTAATCTACGCAGACGTCTGCAAACTGTCGTTATCCTTGCACACCGGGTGTGCATGGATGGTCTGTAGGTATAAAAGGGAGTTGACCCCCTTTATTAAGTACCACCGCGGGGGTGGTACTTTTGCTTCACAAACGCGCAAGTCTCATAAAAAAACCCCGTACCAATTAAGGTACGGGGCTAATTTGTTAATCTAAGTTGGGTTAGAAGCCTACGTTGATGCCGCCTCTTATAGAGTAAGCAGTGTTGTCATTAGAATTGTCAAATGCATCGCCTGGCATAAACCAACCGGCATTAAGGCTGAGTTGAACATCTTCAGTGTAATCATAAAGAGCACAAACATCAACCTCATTACCAAAATCTTTCTCATCTTTCATAGTGTAAGTACCAGAATCAACACTTAGACTACCTAGTTGTTCATTTAATCTGGCATAAGTGTAAACTAAAGCTAAGGTTATATCCTCTTTAGGCATACAAGAAGCTGACGCGGAAATGAATTGAGCATTGCTGTTAGTTAACAAGATGTTAAGGATTTCACCAGGAGTTTGATCCTCATATATCGGATCCCAAGCTTTATACTCATTGTCATCACTACCATCAGCATCTTCACCAGTTAAGTAGGTGTAAGATACACCAATTTTAGTATTGTAGTCATTTAAAAATCTATACTCACCAATTGCTTGAGCTGCCCAAGCATTTCTGTGAAAAGTATCAGTCCCATCGTAATAATCACCGGACTGATGAGCAGCTTCCATTCCTAAAGTCAAATTGTCATTTGGGTCAAATTGAACTCTAGCACCGACGGTTAAGGTATTATCTTCATCTTCTGCAGTTTGGAAATCATCTCTTCCGTCTACATTTACAACGTAAAGTTCAGTTACGCCGTTGTAAGAACTCCAATCATAAGCTGCATTGATTCCCATCATGGTTTCATCATCATCTGCAACAAGATCATTCTCGTCAACCTTAACATAGAACAAGTCAATAGTCCAAGGTACAAAATCTAAAACACCTCTGACAGCATCAAAAGATTTTCTTAAAGATAAATCTGCGATAGATGTAGGAACCTCACCAGAAGCAACTTGATTAGTGTCGGGGTCACCGATAATCAGAGCATTACCAAAACGAAGATTCTGACGACCAACAATTAAAGTTAGAGGATCATAAAGAAACTCCTGTAACTTTATGTAACCAAGATCTAGCGTTAATTCAGTACTGCCATCATCATTCCCTGCATCTTCCTCTCCCCAGATTCTTTCACTAAGTAAGCTTACTACTGCACTTACGCCTTCGGTTAAATCAGCATCAACTTTCAACCTTATCTGAGAAAAGATACCACTTAGGGAATCATCATTCCCTGTACCTGAAGCACCAAGATCAAGGCTTCTGGTAATTGCTTGAGTGTTTATGTCTCCACTAACTTTAATGTTTTCTACAGCAGCAAAAATTGTCCCAGCAAATGCAAAGGACAATATTGCCATAGCTATAATTAATTTTCTACTCATTGTAACTCCTCCTTTTCTAATTTTGTAAAAATCTTATACTACAGTAAAAGGATCTATTCCTCAAGGTTTTCATTCCTTGTTATATACACATCTATAGGTTATATCATTCATGTTAGTGATAATCTTCGGCGTTAATCTTTGTCATCACCTCCTTTTTTGCCAAATATAAGATTACCTTTGAATGCATAACTTCATTTGAAAACGCTTACAAAGAACCTATACCTTTTTTAACAAAAAATAAGCACATTGTCAAGGGTTTTTCTTAAGTTTTTTTTAAATCTAATTGCTTGCAGACTAAAGACTTAGGTAACCGCTATCGCCAATAAACATCAATCCTTTCAATTTTTTGTTTTCTTAAGTCTAAATTGACTAAAGACTTAATAACACTTGAGGAACAAGACACTTTCCCAGCGTTATTGGTAACTTCTATTTTTTCAATCCGACAATCTTTAGCAAAGGTATCTTTTCTCTTAGGATTATGATAACAAACTAAAGTTTTAGAAAATAATTTAAAACTAAAAGTATTTACAGGAAGAGTAACTTTTTTACCTCCACAATCAATAGTTTCTTTAGTAGTAGTAAAAAGTTCCTTTTTTAGAATTGGTGAAAAACGTAAACAAAGTTGATTATTCTTATTAAGATAGAATGGTTCTTTACCCAAACAAAGAACAATCCAAATATTAATTAATTCAGCTGTAGCTCCACTTAAACGAGCGACAAACCCCTTACCCCAAAGACTTTTATCAGGGTAAACACTACTTACAATAAAAGAAGAATTTTCTAAAGGATTTCTTCCGTAATCTTTAGGGTCAAAAAAGCAGACTCCACATTTATAGAAAGAATCATAAAACTCTTGATTAAAGCCATTCTTCAACAATTCTAAGAGATATTTATATTCCATATGTAGCCAAATTGACTCATTTTCAAGCCAACCAGGAGTAAAAACACGACTTCTACCAATTTCTAACGACTCCTCTTTAAGCGAAGCATTAAGCTTATACATTTTTAATTTCTTGTCAAAAAGATCAGATTTTTTTATCCTTTGAGGAAAATCCTTTTTAGCTTCAACCCGCAAAGCATGAACAACTCCTTCTAAATATAATGGTAAATTTTTCTTTGCAAACACACGTGGAATAATATTTCCATTCTTAGTATCGTAATTTTTAACAGTATAGGTGAAATAAGATAGTGGCAATCCGGTTTTCTTATCATGAGCTTTGCTTATTCCTTTATTTAATTTAATAACTAAATTGCTTAAAAATTTATCAAGCTTTTTTAAAGAAAGTTTTCGCTCTTCGCCACTAAGACATCTACAAGTTTTTTCTCTAAAGGTCTCTTTTAGAAAATTAGATTTATCCCACCATAAATAATCTTTGTTCTTAGACTCTGATTGAAATAAATTGCTCAAAAGAGAATTTAACCCTTCAAAAAATAAAAACACCTCTACAGGCACTAATATGCTATCAACTTTATCCGAAACTTTTCCTAAAACATTTTTTAACATTAGCAAAAGCCTTTTTAAAGCTAAAGTTTCACAAAGAGATGAACCAAGAAGAGCTGGTAAGCCATTCAAAGAATCACACCAACCCGGTTTATCAGCTTCCATTTCAATACCAATTCCAGCAGGATCTAAGGTTGCTGCTTTATTTAAAACTAAAGTCAAAAGCTTACAAATAAGATTGGTATCGTAGACATCACCCTTATTTGTTCTTAAAAAATTTCTCGGTCTATCTCTTTTCTTTAAACCTGCTCTCTTATCTTTATCAACAGCTAAACTATCCGCCTGATAAACCTTCCCAGTCCTTAACACATATCGCGCCTTTCTTGGTTTAACCGAATACTCATCATCCCAAAATAAAAATCTCTCTCTTAAAAATAACTCTTCTAATTTATCAGGATAAAAATAAAGAAAACTCTCTATTAAATCTAAATTATAATGCCAATGATCTATCCAATAGCCTTCACTATGAATAGCATTGGGTTCTCGTTTACCTCTTTTTAATAAACAGGCAACTAATTCGTCTCTTGTTTTTGATTCCATTTTTTCTTCATCTAAAAACTTAAAAAAGTCCCCTAAATAAAAACCCTTAACCATAAGGGAAAGAAGTTTTTGATCTCTTATACCAAACTCTTTTAAAATTGCAGAAGCTTTAGCTTTAGCAAAATATAATTTCTCTCCTCTAATAACTAACGGGTTATAGCCATCTATTTTAAGAAAATTAAGAAAATAAATAATATTTTTACTTCCTAACTCTGGTTCAAAAAATAAATCCATGCGCCGGTTCTGATTTATATCACGATAATTTGCCTGACCTTCAGAAAAATAGGATGGTAATAACTGAAATTGATTATAATCTCTTTCTAAGTCTCCATGCTTACGAGAATATATATAATAAATGCCTTTACCATTATTCTCTGTCTTAGTAGAGTTATTTACCCGATAAGGATAACCACCTCTTAAAACATTGTCTAAATAAGTACTTTTTACATATTGGCTAAAATTCTTGGAACCTGAAACACAAAGGCAATTATTTTTTACATCCTCAACAATTTCTTGGTTTTCTAATTCTTTTTTATTTAAAAAATCAGCGCTTACCCTCTTAGTAAAACTTTCAATTAATTGATATTTAAAGACTGAACCAAAAATACTATAAAATGTGCAACTTTGCCCCTTATTGAGTTGATATTTAAAATAACTTAAAGCTGAGGGGGTTTGGCCACAATTTATTTGAGATAATGGGAGCTTGAAACTTTTTTTAAGAAAATTTACTGGAGCAGAAAAAGAAGTATCATGAGAAAATACTGCTCTAGGATCAACAATCATGTATGCTAATTTCTTTTTACCGTTATCTTCATAAAAAGAATAATTAAAATTCGCACCTTTAATATACTTTGTTTGACTAACATCCCTAGGATCAACCTTCAGGCGAAAAAGAGCTAAGCCATCTTTAACCTCAGCCCGCATCCAAGCTTCCAGAGTACGAGACATATCTTTTAAAAAATAATTAGCTGCTCCAAAAGGAACAATTTTACTAAGTCCGTCTATTACTTCTAAATCCAAAGCTGACTTAGTAGTATTCTCTATAGTTACCTTTCTAACTAATCCAGCTACAGGAACATTAGCTAGGGTATAGTACTTAACTTTTATTTTTAAACCTTGCTGAGGTAAAACTTCTTCAATTTCTAGAGAATCGCTTCTTATTGTCATTGAATTTTTGATTTCAGAAGAAGAAATTACCTTAAATGGTTCAATGAATTCCTTTTTATTAATCTTTAAAAATGTACGAAAACCTAAAGAAGAAGCAAAAGTATAAGCTTTGTTGGCTGGAAAAAACTCTGAAATCGCATGATCTTTGTCTTTAATACCAAAACTTACCACTCCTTGTCCACGATTTACATAAAAAACCCAAAGAGGAACTCCCCAAACCCCAGAAATACCAGGGAGAAAATTAGAAAATGGTTGAGTGTGATTGTAGCCCTTTACAGTAAAACTACCATCACTTTTAAGTGAATAATTTTTACTCATAGATAAAACCTTTAAGGGTTGATTAATCCTCCAGAAACAATTAATCTTATTGCTTCCTCCACGCTTATTTCTAATGCTATTAAATCCTTCTCCTCAATAATAATAACAAAACCTGTTATTGGGGAAGGTGATGAAGGCATGAAAACATTACAAAGTTTTCTAGACCCTTTTTCCTTAAATTTTATAGTATTTTCGTTAGTAAGAAAGCCTAAAGAATAGACACCTTTACGTGGATATTCTACTAAAACAGCGCTACGAAAATTCTTCTGAGGCGGAAAGAAAAGAAAATCAACTATTCTTTTTACTGGAAAATAAATTTTGTTTACCAAAGGAATTCTAAAAAATAACCTCTCGGCCCATCTAAAAATCTTCATCCGAGAAAGACGAAGTAACAAACCAAGAAAGAAAATAAGTAAAACAGCAATAAGAATTCCTAAGCCAGGGACTTGGGACCCCACAGAATCATAAAGAAAATCATTTATATATTTGCCTAAAATTCCATCAGCAAAATGAAAAAGGCCGTAAACAACATAAATAGTGATTACTAAAGGAATAATCGCAGTTAAACCGGTAATGAATATTTTCTTTAACATCTTATTTTGAATTTTCAGTGAAGTTTACTTTTCTTAACACGGCAACAATTTTACCATGAAAATTAGGAAAAATAAAGAAGAATAAAAAAGGGACAAGTTATAAAAACCTGCCCCTTAAATAGCAATAAATTAAATTATTCTTTAGCTATAGCTATCGCAATAGCTCCAGCCATAATCAATAGCAAACCAATACACCCTTTAATCAAAACTACAAGGTCCAATCTCCACTTAATTGCTAATACTAAACCGATAATAATAAGCACTATACCTAAGATTACTTTAGGATTTAACTTTAGACCTGCACAACAACTCTTTTTTTCTTCACCTTTTTCATCATTAGTTTCTTCTGACATTGAATACCTCCTTCTTTTTTAGTACTTTTACCTTCTACCCTCTCCAATTTATCTTTTACGTATGTTATCCACCACTTTGAATAATTTAACAATTTCAGGAAGTGCTACTACTAAAACTAACAACAAAACCGGTAGAAATTATTATAGCAAATATAGAAAAATTAAGTATTCCTCTTCTTTTGACAATACTAATAAACCCACCATACACCTAAATAATCGTAAAATCAATTAATAAATAATCTTAATTGAAAAAACGTCTTATAATTAAAAATTATCTTTATAGGGTTCATACTCCCAGCGAACTAAATTTTCTTTTTGATTAAAATAAAGATATACTCGGTCAGATTTAAAATACTCTGTGGGGTGACGATAAAGTAACCTAACTCCGCCTGGAGGATCAATTACTTCTTTAACTAATACAGGCTCACCATAAAGATTCATAAAACTTTCTTTAGAAACACCTTGCTCTAAACATTCCTTCTTTAAATTAATCAATAATTTATTGAAAAGCTTAGTCTGGTTAGCTAAATAAACTTCAATCTCGTCTTGACTATCACCAACACTTTTTAGAGTCTTTAAACTTTCAGGTAGGAAAAAACAACCAGACACAAAAAACAAGATTAAGCAACTTATTATTATAAATCGAAGCCTCATATTACTTCAATCATATAATAAAACTCAATAATAATCAAGGTTTAGATGTCTAGAATTTAAAGTTTATGAAAAAGGACAATTTTATTTAAGTTTAAACTGTTTTTTCTTAAAAAGATTAATACAAGCATCTACTACTTGTTTATCGTAAAGAATGCCTCTACCTTGTTTAATTTCAGCAAGGGCTTTATCTATACCTAAAGCTACTCGATAAGGACGATAAGAAGCCATAGCTTCAACAACGTCTGCTACAGTTAGAACTTTTGTTTCAAGTAATATATCCTTACCAGCAATCCCCCTAGGATACCCTGAACCATCTAACTTCTCATGATGTTGGAATACAATCATCGCAATCGGCCAAGGAAATTCTACTGGCTTTAAAATATCATAACCAATCTGAGGGTGAGTCTTTATTATGCTAAACTCTAATTCACTCAATTTACTAGGCTTACTAAGTATTTCTGCTGGCACATAGACTTTTCCAACATCATGAATAATTGAAGCCATTCGTATGCCTTCAACTGTATCTTTATCTAAATTCATTTCTTTAGCAATTGCACAAGCTAGGCGTGCTACTCTTCTCTGATGACCAGCTGTATAAGGATCTCTTCTCTCAGCTGTTGCTGCTAAAGCAATAACTGTTTCCTCTAAAATTCTATGAGATTTATCAATACTTTGTCTATGTTCCAACTCTATTTTTTTCTTAATAGTTATATCAGATATAACTTCAACAACACCAGAAACATTCCCCTCTAAATCTTTAATTGAATGAGCTCTTATGAACCAAACCCTACCATCTGGTAAAATTATCTCTGCTTCATTATAATCACCGGTTTTAAATACTTTTACTACCGGACAATTTTTACAAAATTCTTTATGTTTGTGCCAAACATCATAGCATCGTTTCCCTACTAATTCTACAGGGTTCAAACCCCTAGAATCTCCAGCAACTTTATTAGCCCAAAGAATTCTCATATCTTTGCCATAGTAAACAACCATCTCAGATAAGCTATCTAAAATCCTAGTCTTCTCTTCTTCAGATCTTCTTAGAGCTCTTTCTATTCTCCACCGCTCAGTTATATCTCTGGCAATAGCACAGACATATTCTTGTCCATCATATTCCATATATTTTCCATGAATTTCTACGGGAAATGGCTTACCTTCTTTATCAATAAAATTAGTTTCAATTTTACCAATCTTGTTTTTTTTCATTACTTTCCAATGCTGAGACCAATTCTCAGGATTAAAATTATTATCAATATCAAATACCTTCATTGTTAAAAGCTCTTGATGTAAATAACCTAATGACTTGCAAGCGGCATTATTAACATAAAAAATCTGTCCATAAGAATTAATCCAAAGAGCAGCATCAGCCATATTATCAAAAACAAATTTAGTAATTGATAATTCTTCTTCGGTTTTTTTACGCTGGGTAATATCAACCCAATTCGCCACGTACCTTTTATCCTTTTTACCGCCTTTTAACTCTCTGGAAGTTATCTCAACATAAAACTTTTCTCCATTCTTTTTTTGAAAAATTTCCTTTAAGAAATTGGCACCATTTTTAAAAGCATTTTTAAGATCATTAGCAGTTTTGGGTATTGTATCTTTTGTCCACCAAGGATAAGGAGGCTTTACTCCAATAACCTCTTTGGAGGAAAAACCAGTTACCTTCTCTAAGGCAGGATTTATGTATTTAACGGAAGCATCTGCCTCAATAACTATCATCGGATAAGGACTACTATCTAATACGCTTTTATTAAATTTTTGGCTCTCCCCTAAAGCTTTTACAGCCTCTTTAAGTAAATGTTCTGCTTTTTTACGAATAGTAATGTCCTTCCATACGCTTTGGACAAAAGTCATTTCACCTATAGTCACAGGACGAGAACTTACTAAAACATTATGTACATCTCCATCTTTAGACTTCTGTTTTGTTTCAAAAATATCTCCGCCGTTATCAACAATCTTCTTAAGATGTTTTTTAATGTCTTCTGGGGATTCAGTAATTTCGAAGTCAGATATTCTAAACTTTGCGAATTCTTTCCGAGTATAACCTAAATTTTTATAAGCCCTCTCGTTGTACTCGACTAACGCTCCAGTTTCTGGGTCAAGAAGCAAAGTAGCGTCTGGTCCCTGGTTGAATAAGACACGATATCGTTGCTCACTCTCTTTAAAATTTTGTTTTGCCTCCTTTATAGCAGTAATGTCTCTCCATATGGCGTGCCCACAATCCTTTCCTCCAAGGTTAATCACCTTAAAGTTCACAATAACATCTCTTAATTTTCCATTTTTCGCCTTATATTTAGTTTCAAAGCTATCGTTGTTTGAGATTTTAAGTTTTTCAACGCGCTCTTTAAAATTTTTAAAAGATTCCTTAGTATCAATATCACATATATTTAATTTTCCAAATTCCTTACGGGTATACCCAAGACTTATACAGGCAGCCTCGTTAAAATCTACCACCACCCCGGATTTAAGGTCAAGCAAGATAATCGCTACTGTTGCTTGAAGAAAAATGAAATGATATTTTTCCTCGGATTCTTTAAGCTTTCGCTCTATTTCTCTGCGTTCGGTAATATCTAACCCTGAACTCAAACTACCAATTATTTTGCCTTCCTCATCCTTAAGCGTAGTATTGTGCCAAGATATTAAATGTTCCTCGCCTTTTTTAGTTAAAACCAAATTCTCATAACGATTCACAAACTTTTGGCCGCTGAGAAGACTTCTCAGAAAAATATCTTTAATTTCGTCTCTGTTTCCTTTCGGAATAAAATTACTAAACCAATTCTTACCGATAATCTCTTTCTGAGAATAGCCTAAGATCTCGGCTCCCTTTTTATTTATTAAGGCTACCTTCCCATTCTTATCAATAATTACTATTACTACCCGGGCAATATCAAGATAGTTTTGCGTTCTTTCTTTCTCCCCTCGCAGCCTTTTTTCAGTCCACTCATACTGCCGCTTCATTATTCCAAATTCAGCAACCTGCTGACGTAAGCTCTCTAACTCTTTAAACATTTCTTTATTTGATTTTTCTTTTTTCATATCTTTCTTAAAAATAAAAAGACAGCTTTTTCAGAAAACTGTCTTTAGAACCAATCTGTTTTTCTCTTTTAGATAATTTCATATAACACTTATTAGCTAATTAACTGGCATTTAAATATAACATATTATATATTCTTTGTCAAAATTACCCTCTGCTTTATGTACTCATTCCTTGGTTATAACTTTTCGATTGCTTTGTTATTTGATAGCAAAAAAGAGAACAGGAAATAGCCACATTAAAAGAAAGTGGAGCACCTTGCATCGGAATATGGACTTTAAGATCAAGATGTTTTTCAACTCCATAACGCATCCCTTTGCCTTCAGACCCTAACACAAAACATAACGGAAAAGGCAAACTAACACCACTGATGTCTTTTCCCCCTGATGGTGCTGTACCAACAACCCACCAACCTTTCTTCTTTGCTGTAATCAAAGCATTAGTAAGATTAGAAACCATAGCCACTGGAGTATAATTTTCTCCTCCTGAGGCAACATGCACAACAGATTCAGTTACTTCACAAGCTTTATGTTTAGGAATAACTACTGCAAACTTACCAAAACAAGCAGTAGTACGAATTATAGCTCCCAGATTTTGAGGATCAAACACTCTATCAAGAAAAATTAAAGACAATCCTTTATCCTTGGCACTATTTAATAAATCTTCTAAGTCGATATACTTAAATTCATCCACCAAAGCCACGATACCTTGTAAAGGGTCTGCTTGCTTTACCCTAAATAATTCTTTTTTGGAAACGTGCTTAACCGTAATCTTTTTGGTTTTAATTAATTCTTCTATTTGAGGAGCAGAAAAATTTTCTGCTAAAAATATCTTCTTAATACTCTGAGGATTAGTATTTAAACGTTCAAAAACTGAATTTTTTCCATAAAGAAACATAAAAAAAATAGATATACTTAATTATGCATCTCATAACTAAGCCCATCTCTTAACTCCTCATTTTCTCTAGCTAATCTTTCGAGCTCTTTTTCATTATCTGAATATCCAACTTTCTCCTTAAATAAATCAGCTCTTAACTTTAGCTCTCCAGTCTTAGTATCACTAAGTTCCTTAATACTTTTTTTTAATCGTAATTTTACTTCTTCCAGCAATTTTTTAAGCTGTATCTCTTTTCTTTTTAGCCCATCAATACACCAATCTTTCTTCTCTCCTTCTTCTTCTAATCTCTTAATCTCTAAGGTCAAATCTATCAATTTATGGGATAATTCCTCTATCTCTTTTTTAAAAAAATCTATTGCCTTTCCCTGCTCTTGGGGTTTCTCGTTTTGCTGTACCGGTAAAATAACTTTTTGTTCAGAAACTTCTTTTTCCTTTAAAAGCTTAATAATAGAAGCTAAGTCATTAGATTTTAAATTGAATAAATCTTCTTTTATCGACAAACATAATTTGTTTACACTACTAGACTCACTCTCCAAAGAAAGAACTCTTTCCTTTAATTGGCTAATAGCAAATTCAGTCTTATTCTGAAAATTAACTTCAAGATCATCTACTGCTTTAGCCTTTGGCGGTAAAAAAGCAATTATCACTAAAACCACAGCTAAACTAATTAAAATCAATAAAAACCAAATCATACTATACTAATCCTTTATTTTAATATTATATTAATATACTTAAAAATATTCACAAAATTAAAAAATTACCAACCAAAAAACAATGGGGGTCCCTGTAATATGAATCGAGGAAAAACCTCTCCCCTATGCCAGCATTTATTATAATGGGATTATGAGCTATTAGCAAGAAAATTCAATTACTGAAAGATTATGAGCTATTTTTAGCTTATTTACGCGAAATTCAATTTTTCAGCATTTAAAAAGGGGACGGTTCTCCTGCTTCTATCACTAACCAGCACAATGAGTTATAAACACTCCATTATAAATTACAATTCTATTAACAATTGGCATTTTTCTTTATTTATAAAGATAACAAAATAATTGTCTATTCATAACTGCTTGGTACGTAATGACTTTGAAGACAGAGAACCGTCCCCTCTGTCAGTCCCCTCTGTCACTTCTTCGCTCACAGACCTCTTCGATTCCCGCCAATTATCAACGCTTGCACTTCGAAGCTCTTCGAAGTCCAAAGGACGAAGAAGAGCGAAGAAATGGGGTGGCTAACGGGAGTTGAACCCGTACTAAGAGAACCACAATCTCTTGTGCTGCCGCTACACTATAGCCACCATAGAAATAACTTTTTAATATTTTAGTACACCAAAAAATAAATACATTCTATTCTTGAGGAGCTTCATCATCTAAAGAAGCATCTTCTTTATCTTCTTTAGATTATTCGGGGCTATCAGTTTTAAAAATGTTTTCTAAATTTTTAGTTATACCCTTTAAAACTTCACCAACGCTATTTCCGGTTGTGTTTTCTAAATCCTTAATTTTCTCTTTTATTTTATCAACAGCCCCTTCTATTGCACCTAAAGGTCCAATACCTGCTGCCTCCATGAATTTATCTTTAAGTAAAGAAAAATCTAATTTAGGCGAATCCATACTTGTTATTAATTTAAAACGAAGAGTAGGCTTATCTTTATCTCCTTTAAGAAAAGAAATAACTGTTTTTACGGTCTTAGCTTGGAAAGATTCCTCCTCACTCTCTTCTTCAATAAACTCTACTCCTTCTATAGTTAGTAAATTATCAATAGCTAACTCATTCTCCTCAGATTTAAGATTTGACTTAAAAGAAAGAACTGCCTCTTTTAATCTTAAATTATTTGGTCTCCAAAAAGGAGAGTAAAATTTACTAAAAGTAAAATAATCAAAATCATTTATATCTATATCTACATCCATATTCTTATTATTATGATCAACCCATCCTTTAACACCTAACTTACTTATCTTTTCACTTTCCTGAGAAGATGAACTCAAGGCAGTATCTAAATTTACATAAAATCTACTTAAATTAGGATAAGTAAAGCCTTTTACCCTCAAAGAAAGATCACTAAAAACAATATTAAAAGGTCTCTTCTTTATAAGATAACTTACTTCTATTCTAGAATTTTTAAGATAAAGGTTCCCAATAGCAATAGAAAAATTTTTATCTTTAGACTTAGACTTATCTTCTTTTACCCCAGATTTAGTTTCAGGATTAGACTCATCAAGGTCTGGATTATTTTGGTATAAAACCACTTTCTCTTTATCTTTAAGTTCATCTTTAGAAAATTGGCTTATAGAGATTCCATCTCTATCTTTAACTATCCTTAAATCAAGGCCATCTAAATAAATCTTGCTTAAACCTATGTTGCGAGTAAAAGGATTAAGGAATCCAAGAGAAACATTTCCTTTCTTAAAAGACAAAGCTTCACATTTGAAATTATTAACTTCTAGATTAAAAGGAAATTTAAGAGATAAAGAGTCTATAGTTGCTTCCAAGCCAAGATTATCCTTTAAGCCCCCGATAATCAGATCTTGTCCTTTCATATTAATAAAAGTAAAAAGCGCAATATGAAGTATAATTACAATAATTATTATTGCACTTATTGTAATCAAAATCCTTTTTACTACCCTCTTCATATATTTCTCCTCTTTTTTATTTAGCCTATCGATTTAGACCTGACCTAAACCGGCGATAGAATGTACCTTTGCAAGACGTTTACAAGCATATATGCGCCTGGTGTGATTCGAACACACAGCCTACGGCTTAGAAGGCCGTTGCTCTATCCAATTGAGCTACAGGCGCATTAACCAAAATTTTATGAATACGTCGGGGCGAGTGGATT
>Ga0208769_1000051_pt1 | contig 60511 bp, 70 predicted proteins | sample AntAceMetag02UKC_FD_184768 | JGI IMG/M metagenome (GOLD analysis project Ga0208769, IMG submission 184768) | Saline lake microbial communities from Ace Lake, Antarctica- Antarctic Ace Lake Metagenome 02UKC (SPAdes) (version 2) | ecosystem: Environmental > Aquatic > Non-marine Saline and Alkaline...
ATAGATGAACCGAATAAACCAGTTAATAATGGAAGAAGTGGTTCTTTGACAGGTAAGTTTAAAACAATTAATCCTAATATTCCGGTCAATAAGAGAACAAAGAACGCTGTGGCTCTTTTCTTTTCTAAATAAATTAAAAAGCCAATTATTGCGAGAAGGAGATAAGGGAGAAAATTTAAAACAAATCCGTAAATTTTTGAAAGGAGTAAAACAGAAGGAAATGCTAAGAGGATTAGGATAATACTTGCAGCTAAACTTCCGTAGCATGTGAGAATAACTGCTTCATATCCTTGCCCTTGTTTTAATAATTCATGGCCTGGAAGAATTGAAAGTTCTGTGTCAGTATCTGGGCAACCTAAAAAGATTGAGGGAATGAAATCAACAAAAGTATGTGTAATTGCAGCAGAAACAATAAAGACCAAAAGATAATTTGGGTTGATTGAAATGAAAAGGGAAGCAGAAAGAGAAATTAAGAAAACGCCGATTAAATTAATGTGGATTCCGGGGATTAGTCCAGTGAGTGTGCCTACGAGAATTCCAAGAAATAATGCAAGCATAATTTCTATTAACATTTAACAAATACTTTTATAAAATATATATGGATTATTGTGATAATGGATGTTCAGAAGAGATTTGAATTAGTGAAGAGGAATACAGCAGAGATAGTTACTGAAGAAGAATTGAAAGATGTGTTAAAAAAGAAAAAACCCCCAGTAGCATATTTGGGAACAGCAATTACCGGTAGACCCCATATTGGATATTTTGCTTGGGTTTTGAAAATGGCAGATTTGATGAACGCAGGATTTAAGGTAAAAATTTTGTTAGCAGATTTACATGGGGCTTTGGATAATTGTCCTTGGGATATTTTAGATAAAAGATTCAAATATTATAAGAAAATAATTCCCTTGATGTTTAAGGCATTAGATGTGGATTTATCCAAGTTAGAATTTGTGAAAGGGTCTGATTATGAATTAAGTAAAGATTATTGTTTTGACATTTTGAAGATGTCAAGTTTGGCTTCTGTACGTGATTGTAAAAAAGCTGCTTCGCAAGTTGTGAAAAATGTTGAAGGAGAAGGAGCAAAATTAAGTGGTTTGATTTATCCGATTATGCAAACTCTTGATGAAGAATATTTGGGTGTGGATATGCAAGTTGGTGCAACAGACCAAAGAAAAATTTTTATGTTTGCTCGGGAGAATCATCCTAAGATGAATCGTAAACCAAGAATTGGTTTGATGGTTCCAATGATTCCTGGGCTTGTTGGGAAGAAAATGTCTTCATCAGACGCGGGATCTAAAATTGATTTATTAGATTCACCAGAGGTAGTCGAGAAAAAAGTAAAAAATGCTGAGTGTGTTGCTGGAAATCCAGATAATGGTTTGATGGCTTTTTTGAAATATGTTATTATGACCTTGAAGTTAGATGATAAACAGAATTTTATCATTGAAAGAGATGAAAAATATGGTGGAAATTTGGAATATAAAACTTATGGAGAAGTTGAAAAGGATTTTATTTCTAAAAAATTGCATCCCTTAGATTTGAAAAATGCTGTGGCAAAAGAGATTAATGATTTACTTAGTTTAATTCAAAAAAATAAAAAAGAATTAGAGAAGTTATCTAGAGAAGCGTATTAGAATGGAAAAAATAATTACACAGGAAATTACAGTAAAACGTCTGGAAAAAATTGCAGAAAATAGAGTAGAAGTTATTTTTGATACCCCTCTTGGAGAATATGCTGTAACTACTTTGCCTGCTCCTAAATGGGTTATTTATGAAGGGAAAAAATATACAGCCACCTTTGAATTAAATGAAAAAGAAAAACATTATGTTCTCAAAGAGTTTAATACTCCTGGAGTTTCTGGGCTCGTTGAGGAAAAGTTTGAAGAGAAATATCCTATCTTGTTTTAAATTCAACAATATCTAAATCTTTTACTTTGTGAGTTAATCCTACTTTTTGTCCAGGAAATTTTGAAGAAGGCCCCCAGATTTTTGTCTCCTTGAGATATTTTAAGTTTTTAATGATTTTATTTGCAACATTTTTGATTGTGCTTCCGGGGTCTAAGATAAGCGGGCGTTTTCTATCTGGTTCTTTGCTTGGTTCTTTTGTGAAAATTCTTATTTTATCAAAGCTTTCAAAAATTTTAGATTTTAATAAGTTTAAATCTTTTTTGGTTTCTAAATCAACAAGAATAAAATTATATTTTTTAGATTGAAGTGTCGCAGATATTTTTCTCAAAAGATTTTTGGGTTTTTTAATCATAAAAATGAGTATTCTTTTTCCAGGAGCATTTTTTATTTTGTTTTCTATTTTTTTAATCTGTTCTAATCTTTCAACTAAGAGAAGAATTGTATCTGCGCTGTTTGTTAGTCCTTTGTCATATTCGGTAGAAGCGATTGCTGGATTTTCAATTAACTGTATTTTTGTGCCTAGATAATCCATAATGCCGATTACTGGTTTTTGTGTTGTGTTTTCTGCAAATTCCGAACCGATTTTAGGATGAGCGTTTGTTAATTTTGCGAGGAGTCTGGACTTTCCGATTCCGGTTTGTCCAACGATTACTGCTTGCATATCTTCTTTTTTGATTCCGCCGCTGGTTTTACCTTTTTTCTTTTCTTTTTTTTGATTGTCTTTTAATTTTGCAAGTCTTTTTTTTAATTGAGCACGTAAGTTTTCTGCACCTTTATGCCCTGGTGCATGCGAAATCATTTTTTTTAGAGCCTCAATTTTTTGCTCGGTGGTTTCTGCATCTATGTAAACCTTTTCTGCAGCTAAAAATTCTGGATGAGCATTAATTGGCATACATATTTTAAAGATAAAGAACTTAAAAATTTAATGAACAAAGAGCTTTTACAAAAGATAACTTCAAGGAAAGAATATTCTCAACTTCCTCGAAAAGAAGTGGAATTGGCGTTTCAAAAGTTTGACAAAGAAAAGTATTCTGACGAGGAAAAAGTGAAACTTACACGTAAATTATTAAGGGAAGTGTTTTCAAGTTTTACGAGTCCGAAGCTGCTTTCTTTAAAAGATAAAAATCCAGAGTGGATTTTAAGAAAACATTTTTCTACAAGAGAACGCTTACCTTATTCTGAAGAAGTTTATTCGAAGTTGTTAGGGGGATTAAATAAAAATTTAAGTGTAATAGATTTGGGCGCAGGAATTAATGGTTTTAGTTATGAAATATTTAAGAAAATTGGATATAATGTAAATTATCTTGCTGTTGAAGCGATGGGGCAACTTGTTGAATTGATGAATTTTTATTTTGATAAACAGAAAGTTTCGGCAAATGCTGTTCAAGAGAGTTTATTCGAGTTAGAAAAAATAAAAGATATTTTGAAAAAACAAAAAAAGCCAAGAGTTGTTTTTCTTTTCAAAGTAATAGATTCCTTAGAGATGTTGGAAAAGGATTATTCAAAAGAATTTCTTTTAGGTATTGGGGAATTTGCAGAGAGAATTGTCGTTAGTTTTGCTGTTAAAAGTATGGGGAATAGAATACGTTTTAGAGCAAATCGAGATTGGATACTTGATTTTATCAAAGAGAATTTTAAGATTATAGAAGATTTTGAGATTGGGGGAGAAAGATACTTGGTTTTTAGCAAATAATTTATATATGCTTCTTGATTTTGAAGGTTATGGAACCTAAATTTTACAAAAAAGTTTTGAAAAATGGCATGATAATCTTATTTGAAAAAAGAGATTTACCTGTAGTAAGTGTTGCTTTTGCAGTGAGGCAAGGGGGCATTAATGAATCTGAAAAAGAAAAAGGGATATCTCATTTTATGGAACATATGCTTTACAAAGGAACTCCCACAAGAAACACTAAACAAATTGCAGATGAAATAGAGGGACATGGTGGAGCAATGAATGGATTTACTGACGAAACAGTTACTGCATATTGGTGTAAAATGCCGAGTAAACATCTGAATTTAGCACTTACTGTTTTATCTGATATGGTGAAGAACCCTTTATTTGACAAAAAAGAATTAGAGAAAGAGAGGAAAGTTATTTTTGAAGAAATTAAAATGAGGAAAGATAATCCTAAAATTTATGTTTGTGATAAAATTCAGAGTTATTTGTATGGGGGTTCTTTGGGTAAGAATTTAATTGGGACTCATGAAACAATGAATTCAATTAGTAAAGAGCAACTTTTTCAGAAATTTAAAGAAGCTTATCAGCCAAATAATTTGATTTTAGGAATTGTAGGAGATGCAGATTTTGATACAATAGTCAAATTTGCAGAAAAGAATTTTGGTGCAACTCAGGGTAAAATTACTAAGCAGAAAATTTCTACAAAGAATGAATCTAAATCTGAGAAAAGAAAAGGTATTGATCAGGCAAATCTTATTTTTGCGCATCATGTTCCTTTAGCAGGAGACAAAAAAAGTTATGCTGCAATGATTTTGGGAACGCTCATGGCTGGAGGAATGTCTTCAAGATTATTTTCAGAAATAAGAGAAAAAAGAAACTTGGCTTATGCTGTGACCGGAGATTCCGATATTAATCAAGATTTTTCATATAATGTAATTTATGTTGGAACAACAGCAGAGAATGTGGATAAAATAAAAAAACTTATTTTAGAGGAATTTAAAAAAGTGGCAGAGGGATTGACTGAAAAGGAACTAAATCAAACCAAAGAGCAATTAGTAGGGAATTATAATATCTCTATGGAAGATTCACAAACGCAATTGCTTAATTTGTTAATAAATGAAATAAACGGAGATGCAAAAGAGTTTTATGATTTTGTAAAAAATATTTCTGATGTTAAACTTAGTGACGTGAAAGATTTAGCAAAAATAAAAGACTATAGTTTCTTTGCATTGTTGCCAGAGTAAAATCTAAAAACCTTCATTCTTAACGTTTTTTATGTTAATTGTAAAAGTTCCGAGAATTAATGGATTGAATAAAACTGCTGGGTGCGAACGAGCAGGAAATGCTATTTTGGAATCTTTGAAATCAATCGGTTCAAATGAGCAAGGAGTTCCAATTGATGTTAATCTTTTGGATTTAGAAGAGATTCATGTGGATAATTCTAATCTGGAAAAATCACAAGAGCTTATTTATAAAAATTCTTTGAAGATGTTTGAAACTCAACCAAAGACTATTTTTCTGGGAGGAGACCATTCTATTAGTTATCCAATTGGAAAAGCCTTTTTAGAATATGCTCAACAGACAAATAAGAAACCTTGTCTTATTATTTTTGATGCCCATGCAGATTGTATGCCTCCGATGAAAGAGCCCACACATGAAGAATGGCTTAGGGCGTTAATTGAAAATGGATTTCCTGCAGAAAATATTCTTCTTATTGGTGCAAGAAACATTTGGAAAGACGAATTAAGATTTTTAACAGAAAAAGGAATTAAACAAATTAAAATCAATTCTGTAGTAGAAGATATTGATAATATTGCAGATACGATTATGGAGTTTGCTAATGGAAAGGAAACATATGTTTCTATTGACATAGATGTAATTGACCCGTCTTTTGCCCCAGCGACAGGTTATCCTTCTGCAGGGGGATTAACCAGTAGGCAAATGATTTATTTAATTCAGAGGATTAGGAAAATAAAAACATTGAAAGCAGTAGATATTGTTGAAATAAATTCAGAAAAAGATAAAGATAATTTGACAGTACAATTAGGTGCAAAGATTTTGAGTGAATTAATATAGTTATATCAAAAAATATGTTATTCAGAATAATAATGCTCAATGAGCTTTTTCAGACTTTCTGCTTTTTTTCCGAGAACTTTTTTTAATTCTTCTTCTGAAGCATTCATAACATTTTTTATTGTCTTGAATTTTTCTAAAAGTTTTCTCGCAGTTTTTGGTCCAATGCTTGGAAATCCTTCAAGGATAAATTGTAATTGTTCTTTTTGTGTTAATGATTTTTTAGTAACATTTAATGGGGGTTCGGTTTCTTTTTTATTTGCAAGGAGGTAAATGAACTTAGCAGTATCTTCTGCGTTTTTTGTGAAAATGATTGGAACTTTGTGTTTGAGTAAAATCGAAAGAAGAAATCCTCGCACAGAATTTGGATTCATCCCAACCTTCTCTCCTGACTCTGTGTATAATTCTTGTTCATCAATACCTTCAATAATCAAAAGTTTGTCAGGATATTGTTGGAGTTCTTCTAATTGTTTGAGAAGCCGTCGGTTTATCATAGAATTAATAAAATCTGAAACAGTTTTCCTTTCTATAGCAACATTTTTCACAATATAATCTGCAACTTTTAATTCTTTGAATTCAACATTTAATCCGAGATTGATAAGTTCTGAAGGTACTAAACAATTTTTCTCTCGATAATCTACGAGCACAGTTGTTCTAATTTGTTCTTTTTGCGAATGTATCTTTTCTTTTTGTTCTGGAAAGATATTGAATATTTCTTTCATTTTATTTGAATAATGTTTTTTGTTTTTCTTTTTTATTGAATAATTCTTCTTTTATTGAACTCATTGCAGAGTGCATGCTTTTTTCTTTTGCCCGAGAGACATAATAAAAAGTTTCATCTCTTGTTCCTTTGGTTATTAACATAATTAATTTTCCCTTCATTAATCTTGCAGTTCTACCACTTCGTTGTATCTTTCTTATTGCTGATGGAACTGGTTCGTAAAAAATTACTGTGTTAACTTCTGGGATATCTAAACCCTCTTCTCCAATGCTTGTTGCACAAAGCACATTTATTTCTCCAGAAGAAAATTTTGCAATAATTCTTTTTTGTTCTTTTTGACTTAATCCAACACCGTCTTTTTTTGTTTGTCCAATGAATACTTCTGATTTGAGTCCAGGTATTTGATTAAATTCATCAGAAATAAATTTGGCAGTGTCTCTGAATTGTGTAAACACAATAATTTTTGGATTTTCATATTGTGATTTTTCTTTTTGAATTATTTCTTTTATGACTTCTATTTTTGGATGTTCAACTTTTTTTGCTAAAAGTTCATTTGTTCGTATGAAGACAAAATTAAATTCTGGTTTTGCTACGAGCTTGACTACCCCCTTGCTCTTTTTTTGTCTTGCTTGATTAAATAAATCTTTTAAGTATTTGTTAAAACTGAAAAGGGTTTGTGTTTCTAATAATTCTAATGCGTGTTGGATTTTAATTGCTTGTGCACAAGCACTTGCTCCGAGCATATAATTATAATTTTTACTTCCTTTTGATAAATTCGTCATTATCTTTTTTTGGAGGTTGATGAGTCCTGTTTTGGAAGACGGGCCCCATAGAACTTTTCTAAATTTTAATTCTTCCACATACCTTTCAAAAAGTTCTTTGAGAATATGTCGAATCTCTTCAAATTCTGGCGGAAAAGTTACAAGAACTTTTTCGAAAGTTAATTCTTGTAAATATTCTTTTACGTCTGGACTATTTCGAGTTCTCACTTCAACAGCTTCTACGAAAAGGTTTCTGCAAATTTCTTTAATTTTAGATGTATTACTTCCTGGCGACGCAGTAAGCCCCAAGATTTGAGGGTGGTTAGATTGTTGTTTATATTCTCTAGCTAAGTAATTGTAATCATAATTTCTTATACACCTATGAGCTTCATCTTCGACAAGTAAACAAACATCTTGTAAATTGTAAAGTCTTTTTCTCAAGTCATTTGCTACGCATTGAGGGGTAGAAAAAATAATGTCTGCGGTGTTCCAAATTTTTTGTCTTTGTTTGGCAGGAATTTTCCCAGTGAATAATTGTATGTCTGCAAATAAATCTGGAAGGTGTTTTGTGAATGTGGCTAAGTGTTGTTCTGCAAGTGGGCGCGTTGGCGCAACAAAAACTATCTTTTCTCCAGGGAATGTTTTCGACCTTTCAATAGCAATCATTAGAGCAATTAATGTTTTTCCTAATCCTGTTGGAAGCACAACTAAACAGTTTTTATCTTTGCATGTTTCAAAAATTTGTTCTTGGTATTCTCTTGGGGTAATTCCCTCTAAAAATTTCATGATGCCTCCTCATAGAATCTAATCAGATGTATACTCTTGCGGATTGGTTTTTAAATAATTTTATATGATAAGAATTGAAAGTAAAAATCCTAAGAGCGTTAAAGAAGCGATAAAACTCCAAAGAGTAATATTTCCGAAGAAAATTTTATTTCCATCTAAATCTGAGATAGGGATTATATTAAAGAGAGCATAATAAATGTTTAATTGTGCAAACGTGTGAAATCCAGAGAGATAGCCCACAATTGCTAAAATAAGATTGATTATTATTCCTGTTGCAGCGATGAGTCCGATTTGATATTCGGTTATTTCTGAGAAAGAATAAAGTCCGTGTTTTCTTGCAGCTCGATAAACCTTTGGTTTTATGTCGAATACAAGGGAAGCCATCCAGATAAAACTAGCAAAAGGGAAGAAAAGCAATTTAGAAATTAATGGAAAAAAAGCTCCTGCGGGAAATGGTTTCTTGAAATGTTGTTCTGCTCTGAATCCGAATCTTTTAATTTCCCAAAGTTTTACTTCTATTTCTGAATCTAGATAATAAGCAAGGATTTTTTTTACAAATATATTTGCTCCGATAACTAGGAAGATAGATAAGAGAATTGTTAAGAAAGAATCCCAACTTTTGAGTAAACTTATTGTGAAAGAGAGAATTATAACTATGAGTGCAATTATAATGGCTTCCTTTTTGCTAAGCATGTTTTTCTTATGCAAGGATTTTTTATAAAACTTGTTATCAAATTATCATGGAAAATTATTTAAAGAAGATATCCTATTTTTTATCATGCGAATAAAAAAAATAACAGAAGTTATGGGTAGTAAAGTTTATACCGATTCTGGAGAATTTTTCGGAGAGGTGGAAGAAGCGAATTTGTCTGAAAATAAGATTGATGGATGGAGAATTCGTGTCGGAGGAAGTGTTATGTCGTTGATTGGAGGAGCAAAGGGAGTTATAATTCCTCACCAATTTGTGAGAGCAATAAGTGATGTTTTTATAATAAATAAATCTGCTTTGCCAAGCCCAGATTCTGAGATACAAGAAATCCCAGAAGATTTGATATAAGATGCCAGATACGATTTTGCAAAGCCCAGTTTTAACAAGGTTTATCTTACCTTTTTTATTAGTTTTTTTCATAGTTTTTGCTATTCTTGAAAAAACAAAACTTTTTGGAGAGGGCAAGAAACAATTAAACGCACTCATTTCTTTTGTGGTTGGATTGATCTTTGTAAGCGTACTTTATCCTACAGAAGTAGTAAGTAATTTAGTTTTGTTTTTAACAGTAGCATTAGTTTCAATTTTTGTTATCATGCTAATCTGGGGATTTATTTTTGGAGATGCGAAAGAGGGATTTAAACCTACAGGGTGGATGAAGATAGGACTAGCGATATTTGCAGGAATTGCATTTCTTGTTGCACTTGTATGGGCAACAGGTGTTTTTGGTAAACTTGGAGAATTATTATTTCAACAATCTTGGAGCGATGCTTTTTGGACAAATCTTGCGTTCATTGCAGTGATTGCAATTGCGTTGGCATTAATTCTTTCATCAAAGGCTAAGAGTAGTTAATTTTATTTTTGATTTCAACGAAACATATTTAAATATCTTCGTACAATTTCTTGTATGTTAAAGGGGTTAATTTCATTGGTTTCTTATACTACTAATAGTGAAGGAGCGTTAGGAGAATTATTTACTCAATGGGAACAGATTGGTTTCTTTAGTTATCTTTTGCCATTCTTATTAATTTTTGCTTTGGTTTTTGGAATTCTTGTAAAAGTTAAACTGTTCAAAGATAATAAAGCAATAAATGGAATTATCGCTTTGGCCGTGGCATTGATGGCAGTGCAGTTTGATATGGTGCCTGCATTTTTTTCACAAATATTTCCAATGATGGGTGTTGCACTTGCAGTAATTTTAGCATTATTTATTTTGGTTGGTTTATTTATAGATCCTGCTCACCCCGTCATGACTTGGATTTTATTTGGAGTGGGAGCAATTATATTTATTGTTGTTTTAGTTAGTGCAGCAGGCAATTTAGGATTGACTGCTGGAACTTGGTGGCAAGACAATTGGGTAACAATTATTGGAGTGGTAATTGTAATTTCATTGGTTATTGCAGTAATTGCTGGTTCTGCAGAGAAAACAAAGAATCATCCCAAATCAATTATTGCAAGAGAATTTTTAAGCGATAAATAATTATTTTTTCTTAGCTTTTTTCTTTTGAGTTTTTGAAGGAGTGGTCTTGTGGATAATTTTGTGGTGTCCTGGGACTATTTTAGAAAAAGAATCTTCAATCATGGTCATCTCTTTTTTTATGGTTTCTAAATTTTTACCGTAAGAACCAACTCTTTCAAGAATCGCTATTTGTAATTTATCCATTACAGATTCAATTCTTTTTAGTTTGTCTGTAGCATGTTCTGTTTGAGTTTGTAAAATTGTTTGAATTTCATTTAATTTGTCAATTTGTCTTTCTATTTTTTTTATTTTCTCACTGAAAACCTGTTCAGAAATTTCAATTATCATATCTGAGCTTTGTCCTGTTTCCATTGGCGGTGTGGCATATCCTTCTTGTTGATACATTTCTTGAGGAGCTGCATATTCTTGTTGGGGTGGGGCGGTGTATTCTTGTTGAGGGGCATAGTTCTCTTGAGCAACATCCTGAGTGTTAGGTGCATAGGGTGCTTCTACATTTTCTGGCATGGGCATTGGTCCAGCAGGAGGGGCATGGGGATCATAAACAGCTTCTTTAATTTTAGATTGATTTAGTGCATCGTTTATATCTTTTGGAGAAACTCTTTGTTGTTGTAATCTACTCACAATTTCTTGTTCAGGTATCCCCTGACTTTTCATTTGTGAAACTTGTTCTAAAACACCCATTTTATATTTTGTTTAGTCCTGGAAACTTTATAAAAATTCCCTTTATGTTAATATTTCTTTTTTTGTAGAAAATTTTGTTGGTCTAAACATTTTTGATTGTTTGTATAAAATTTCTAAATCTTCTTTTTTTGCGAATTTAGAAAATTCTGTAGATGCAGATTCTAAAAAGGAAATCATTCTTTCCATGCCGTTTTTTAATAATTCAATATCTTTTTTTATCTCTAGCATTTTTTCATTTGTTTTTTCTTTCATTTCAATAAGATTTTGTCCAATTAAGAGTAGCCTATCTTTGAGAATTTTTTGTCTTTCTTCTAAACTTCTCACCTTAGAATTCATGTCTCCCATTTGCTGTCCAGCCTGAGGATTTGTTTCTTCCGCCATAAAATGAAGATGTTAAACAACTTTAAAATTGTTGTGTTTGTTTTATACAAAATATTTTAAACAGACGCCACTTTTTTTATTCATGGAATTTGGACAGGAAACTCCTCTTTATTCTTCAGAGGTGCAAAGAGAAGGTGGTGAAGATGTTCTTTATATTAATTACCTTGGGGCACCTTATGTGCCGGGGTTAGCCGAGTCGCCAGAAGTTATGGGGAGGACGATTGACGCCCTTATAGAAAATCCAAATGTGACGAGGATTGTTTTTGTTCAGCAAAAAAATTATAATTATGATTTTAAAGAAACGGCTTTGCTTTTAGAGGTAGCTCAACTTTATATTTATTTTTTAAAGCAAGAAGAAATTCTGTCTCAGGCAAAGTTAATTACAAATCAACCGCAATTTTTTACACAGCGTTATAATTCTGTATTTTCTTTTTTGTTTTTGTTGAAACAAGATCCAATTGCTTCCAGGAGTGAATTAGTGAAGTTAATTATTGAAGCAAGAATTCTTTTAGAGAAAATTGGGGTGGATGCGCAAGTAGACCAGAGGGGTTATATTCATTTTTTAGAAAGATTATTAAGTAAATTGGAATCAACAGGATTGATACAAGAAGCGCTCCCGCATTTAGAAACATATCAAAAAGGAAGTCGGGGAATTTATTCTAGAATTTTCCAAGCAGATATCATTCCGAATTTTACTTTTACAAGATTAGTTTCTGATTTGCCAGAAGATGTAGAGATTATTGACCAGTATGAAATTTCAGGAGATAAAGACGATAAGTCGTTTGTAACAATTTTGAAAAGAAAAAATGAATCCAAATTGGTTTATCATCTTAACCCCCCAGAAAATACCTTGACAGAAGAGCAGGGAGTTTTGCTTAATCTTGCGAGGGGAGTTTTAATTGAGCACCAGCCCAAGGCAGAGGAGTTTGTTGATACAGAAAGAACACGGCAAGTTTTTTTTAATATTTCTAAAGATTTGTTGCAAGATTTGGCTCAAGCGAAAGGGATTAAATTGGGATATTCTGATTTGAATAAGTTGGCTACTATTTTGGTAAGGCACACTATTGGATTTGGATTGATTGAAGTTTTGCTTCAGGATAAAAAATTGCAGGATATTGTTTTGAATGCACCAATTCCATTGCTTACAATCTTTGTAAGACATCAAGATTATGATGAATGTTCAACGAATATTTTGCCGAGTCAAGAGGATGTTGATTCTTGGGCTGCAAAGTTTAGAATGCTTTCTGGGCGCCCATTAGATGAAGCTAATCCGATTCTTGATACCCAATTAGAGATTGGAAAGATAAGGGCGAGAATTGCGATTATACAAAAGCCACTTTCTCCAGATGGGTTGGCTTATGCTATTAGGAGACATAGAGATGAGCCTTGGACTTTGCCCCTTTTTGTGAAAAACAAAATGATTAATTCTTTTACTGCGGGTTTGTTAAGTTTTTTAATTGACGGTGCAAGAACACTTCTTGTTGCAGGAACGAGAAGTTCCGGGAAAACATCTTTATTAGGAAGTTTGTTGTTGGAGATTTCTCCAAAATCTAGAATTATTGTAATTGAAGATTCATTGGAATTGCCTGTAGAATCTTTGAGGAAATTAGAATATGATATTTTAAGAATGAAAGTTAGATCTGCTTTGTTGAAAACAACCACAGAAGTTTCTGCAGATGATGGAATAAGAACTAGTTTGAGGTTGGGTGATTCTTGTTTAATTCTTGGTGAAGTTAGAAGTGTTGAAGCTAAGGCATTGTACGAAGCGATGAGAGTTGGGGCGTTGGCAAATGTGGTTGCAGGAACAATTCATGGTGCTTCTCCTTATGGGGTTTTTGATAGAGTTGTTAATGATTTAGGAGTTCCTGCTACGAGCTTTAAAGCTACAGATATTGTGGCGGTTTGTAATCCGATAAAATCCCCAGATGGTTTACATTCTTGGAGACGACTTGTGCAATTAACTGAAGTGAGAAAGCATTGGCAAAAAGACCCCATGGAAGAAAAAGGATTTGTAGATTTATTAAAATATAATATTGATAAAGATGAGCTTGAACCGAGTGATGATTTGATTAATGGAGAGAGTGAAATAATTAAAAATGTGGCATCGAATGTTCGGGGTTGGGCAGGAAATTGGGATGCGGTCTATGATAATATTCTTCTCAGAGGAAAAATTAAACAAGAATTAGTAGACACAGCTGAAAAAACAAAAGATTTTGATTTGCTTGAGGCTAAATTTAATACTCTTGCTAATCATGCATTTCATGAAATTTCTAGCGAAGTGATAGCAGAAACAGGTCTCCCTTTGAGTGAAGATGTTTATCCTAAATGGAAAGATTGGCTTTCTAAGCAGATTAAGGGTAGAAAGATTTAAGAAAATTTTTTAAAGAGGAAAAGACTTGATTGAAGATGGCAAAACGTTATGGGATAGATATAGGAAATACGGGGTATGAGGATGCTACTTCATTATACAGAGAAGCAGTATGGGATGCAAAAAAAAGTAAGCGGTCTATAAATGGGCCAGCACAGATAGATGTAATTAGAAAATTTACTGGTGCTGCAGGATTATTTGAGGAAGGAAAAAATTATTCTAAAGCACAAAAAGCTTTAGAAGGTGCTAAAAATTATTTAAGTGATTCTCATATTGGGGGGGAAATGAATATTCGGTTAGAAAAAAATATAGAAAGTAGGTTAAAAAAAATAGAAGGAAAGATGCCTTCTAAACGAAAAGGGATATTTGTAAATTCCCCTTTTGTCTTTGCAACTTTTGCAGTTGTTAGTTTGTTGAGCGCATTGTTTTTTATTTCATTTGATTTAACAGGAAATATTATTTTAGGAGATGCTCAAACAAATTTGGGATTCTTGGCAGCAGGGTTATTTATGCTGGGTTTAGTGTTTGTATTCTTATATTTTAAAAGTAAAAACAAATTTTTAATTAAGAAATCCAAATAATTTTTCTAAACATTTATTAACCTTTTATCCTTAATTTTAAAAAGATGGTGAGCTGGGTTGGTTTTGCATGGCAAGTAGAAATTATTGCAGTAGCAATTTTAATTTATGCTTTGGTAGTGTTTTTAAGAGCGATAATAAAATTAGATAAAGAATTTAGATTAGCTCTTTTATTGGTTTTAAGTTCTGTGATAATTAATGTGGCTTTGGGGCTTATGATGGGGGTTTTCATAACTTCTGGAGCTGAATCAGAACAATTGATTGGGCTTTGGGTAATTCGTCCTATTGTTACTCTTGTTGTAGCAGTTTTAATTTTGTTCGGTGCAAGAAAATTTGTGTCTGCAATGAATACAAGAAACGAATAATTCTAAACATTTATTAATTCTATTCTGATTTTATTTAAAAGAGGAAAATGCCAAAGAAATTAACTGTTGAAGAGGTTCTTAGGAAGCATGGTGGAAAGATAGAGCGCCAGATTGGAGCGATGCCCAAGAAGACGAATTATAGTCAAGAATATATTAAATTTAAAAAAGAAATTTCTCCAGAACTCGGGCGTTATGAAAAATGGTGTAGAAGTTTAGGGCAGATTATCAAACTTAAAGTTTCTAAAAAAGATGAAGATAAAATACGGAAACACCTTGAGATAGCACATTTGAATGTTGAACCTTGGCAATCTTTAACCCTTAGTGTAATGGGTTTTTTGGCAATGTTCTTGTTAAGTTTAATAATTTCCATAGCAATAACTTTTATTAATGGAAGTTTAGCAGCGTTTCCTTTTTCCTTTTTCATTTTAATGATTGTATTTTCAATTTTTATTTTTTATTTTGTGAATAATTATCCAGAAAGATTAGCAAATAAATGGCGTCTTAAAGCATCTTCTCAGATGGTTCCTGCAATTTTGTATATTGTAGTTTACATGCGACATACGCCAAATTTAGAGAGGGCTGTTGCTTTTGCATCGCAACATTTAGAGCCGCCTCTTGCATTGGACTTTAGGAAAATTTTCTATAATGTAGAAGTGAGAAAGTTTTCAACGATTAAGGAAAGTTTAGATAATTATTTGGACTCTTGGAAAGATTATTCTCTGGAATTTGTGGAAGCTTTTCATTTGATTGAAAGTAGTTTATTTGAACCAGATAATGCTCGAAGAATTTCTACTCTTGAAAAAGCATTGCAAGTTGTATTGGATGGAGTTTATGATAGGATGTTGAAGTTTACCCATGATGTTAGAAGTCCTTTGACAAATGTTTATATGTTGGGAGTTGTGTTACCTACCTTGGCTTTGGCATTATTACCTCTTGCATCTGCTATGCTTGGAGGATTATTAACAGGTTATCATATTTTTATTATGTTTAATCTTCTTGTTCCTTTTTTTGTATTTTATCTTACAGATAAAATAATGTTGTTAAGACCGGGAGGTTATGGGGAAACAGAATTGTTGGAAAAGAATCAATTTTATGCAGAATATAAAGATAAAAAACATTATGGTAAGGCTTTGCTGATTTGTTTGCCTTTTTTACTTATTGGACTTTTGCCTTTGATTGCACAATATACGCCGATTATGGAATTGATGGGGTTGCAAAAAGATTTTACCTTTGCAGATATTGGACTGGGTTTATTTGGAGAGGAAAACTTTTTTGATTTTAAAGAAACTGCAATAGGAATTGTTGGACCTTTTGGGGTGGGTGCTTTGTTATTAGGAATGTTTATTCCAGTAGGAATGGCTTTATTTTTTATTATAGCATACAAAGATAAAACTAAAAAATTAATTCAAGCGAGGAGGAAGACAAAACAATTAGAAAAAGAATTTAATAATTCTCTTTTTCAATTAGGGAATCGGATAGGGAATGGTATGCCTCCTGAACTTGCTTTTGGTAGAGTTGCAGAATCTTCTAAGGGATTAATGACTGCGGATTTTTTTAGAAGGGTGAATTATAATATTCAGCAAGGGGGATTGAGTGTTGAGAAAGCGATTTTTGATAAGAAGAGGGGAGCCATGGTTTTGTATCCTTCAAGTATTATTGCGACAAGTATGAGAATTTTGGTCGAGTCTTCGAAGAAAGGTTTGAAGATTGCAGCAATAAGTTTGATGAGCATTTCAGAGTATGTTAAGAATATGCAAAAGATTACTAACCGACTTAAGGATATGTTAGCAGAGATAGTTTCAGATATGAAAAGTAATATGACTTTCCTTGCACCGTTGCTTTCTGGGATTGTTGTGGGCTTAGCGTTTATGATTACTTCTATTTTAAACAAATTGAATCTTGCTAGTTTATCTGGGGGAGATGTAGGAATAGGAAATCTCGGAAGTATTTTGAATATTTTTGATTTAACGAAAATGATTCCCCCTTATTTCTTGCAAATAATAATTGGTATTTACATAATCCAAATAGTTTTCATTCTTACTGGAACTCTTGTTACAATAGATTCTGGAGAAGATAAATTAGAAAAGACCCACAAGGTTGGACAAAATTTGAAAAAAGGAATCTTACTTTACTTTGTCACAGCAGTTTTATCAACACTTGCGTTATTTGTTTTGAGTTCTGTTGTCTTGGGGAACTTAGGATAACATTTATTAATTATCTGTTGCTTTTTGTTTTATGAAAAAGAGGAGTAAAAATAAAAGATTTTCCTACTACAATTTTTTTCCAAAAAATCGCAAGGCAATTATTTCAGAGTATCTTCCCTGGCTGTTGATTGCCATTGCTGTTCTTGCAATCCTAATGATAACTATTTTTTTATTAAAGGGACAGGGAGTTTCTTTGATAGACAAGATTAAGGAGTTGCTTGGGGGAGGCAGATGACAGAGTTAACTACAAGTCAATTAATAAAAATCATTCTTGGAATTTTTGTTGTAGTTGCAGTAGTGATAGGAGTCTTTTTATTCTTTAAGGGAAATGTAATTGATTTTTTTAAGAATCTACCTGGAACAGAAGAACCCTCTGGGGGAGCTGGAGCTTCAAAAGAGATAGGAGAAGAAGTTGAGGGAGAGACTCTAGAAATTCCTGGAGAAGAAGGTGAAGAAGAAACTGATTTGTCTTGCGAAGAATCAGATTGTACTTCTACTCTTCCAGAAGAATTGAGTTGCAGACTTGGAAATGTTTTTGGTTATTTGCATAAATGTTCTCGAGGAGAATGTATTAGAACAAGGGTGAAAAAAAAGATTTATGATTGTGAATTTGGTTGTACTGATGGAGAATGTGATGTTTCTAAAGAAGAAGAAGCTGAAGAAGAAATTCCTGAAGAAGAAGATGAAGAAGAAACTGATTTGTCTTGCGAAGAATCAGATTGTACTTCTACTCTTCCAGAAGAATTGAGTTGCAGACTTGGAAATGTTTTTGGTTATTTGCATAAATGTTCTCGAGGAGAATGTGTTAGAACAAGGGTGAAAAAAAAGATTTATGATTGTGAATTTGGTTGTACTGATGGAGAATGTGATGCTTGTTTGCCTACTGGAACTATTATTGGAAAAAATGTTTTGGTGATTGGAACTCCCAGTGGGTCTTGTTGTGATGAAGCTTATTGTGCTGAAAGAGGGTTTTTGGGAATGTGTAAGGAATATAAGTGTGGATAAAATGAATAAAAAAGGATTTTTACTTGGAGAAGAAACTCTGAAAGTGGTGCTTGCGGTAATTGGTATTGGATTTTTAGTTTTTTTCTTAATGTCTCTTTATTATTCTTTTAATCGTAATAAGGATTTAGAACTTGCAGAATCTTCTTTAAATTATTTAATAGAACAAATTGAGTTAGAGAGCGAAGAAGCAGAAATTTACAATCCCGACAAATGGATATTGGCATCTTATAATAGGGGAGATATGCCTGAACTTTATTTGGGGAGGGATTGGGAAAATTGTATTTGTATTTGTGAAAAAGATTGTTCCAAAACTCAAAATACTGAAATGGTTTGTGTAGAAAGCGAGTATTCTATTTCCCCCGCAAGCATTGAAATTGACTCGCCCTTGAATTTAGAAATTAATCCTATAAATAAAGTGATAACTAAAAAATAAAATGGATATAGATGTTTTAATAAAATATTTAATGTGGATTGTTCTTTTTATCTTGGCTTTGACTGGATTATATTTTATGTTTAAAAAATTGGGGATTATGTAATGAAAAAAATTAACAAAAAAGGGGAGATGACTTCTAAGCAAATAGTTACGCTTATAATTTTGATTACTAGTTTTGTGGTGCTCTTGATTTTATTTTTTAGATTGGATTTGGGGAGAGTAACTGATTCTGAAATTTGTCATAACTCTGTTGTTTTATCTGCTGCAGGTAAAAGTTTGGTAAGTGAACTTGATTGTAAAACAGCATATGTTTGTATTTCTGGGGGAGAAGAATGTGAAGGAATTGTTCCGACAGAGACAGCTAAAATTAATATGAAAAAAGAAGAAAAAATCGTTAAGGAAGAAATTATGCAAGTTTTAGCTGATGAGATGGTAGATTGTTGGTGGATGTTTGGGGAGGGAGAATTAATTTATGCCCCTAACGCCGACGGGTATCATTGTGCACTTTGTAATGTTGTGAAATTTGATTCTTCTATTCAAGAAAAATTTCCAGAATTAACTTATGCAGAATTTTATAATTATTTATCTATAATAGAAAAAACAGAAAATAAAAATTATTTAGAATATCTTTATGGAACTTATAATTTGGAAATGGTGAAAGAAAAAAATAAGAAAATAAACATAGATACAGATAAGATTTCTACTGCAGAAAAATTTGTCGTTCTCACAGGAATTGATCCTAGGATAGTATTGGTTGATAAAGTTATTTTTCCTTGGCTTGTAAAGTATGACCAGATAAAAACAAAAACAAAGTGTGAGGTTTTTGATATTACTCAAGCTTAATTATGAAACATTTATTAATCTTATTTGGTTTTTTGTCTTATGAGGAAACTTTCTAAAAAGGGGAATATTCTAACAGAGTATATTATTTTTATTGTCTTAAATTTATTTTTTGCAACAATTCTTATTTTATTTTTAGCTTCGCGGATGGGCGCGGGGGGGGTTTTGGAAGAGGGATATGCAAAGCAAATAGCATTAAGTTTGGATGCTGCAAAACCAGGGATGAGAATTTATATTGGAATGGAAGGTGCATTTGAGGTAGCAAAAAAAGAATTGGGAGAGGGAAGCATTGGAGGATTGGTAGGAATTGAAGGGAATATTGTGACGGTGCGACTTCAGGAAGGTTTGGGATATTCTTATTCTTTTTTTAATAATGTGGATGTTACAACTTATTTAGATCCTTCAACTAATTTGGGTTATATCTTTATTGTGGACGAAATAAAATGAAAAATAAAAAAGGAGATAAAATATTTTCAGCGTATTGGTTTATAATTCTTTTTGCAGTAGCTGCTGCTGTGGTTTATATGGTTTCTATTTTTTATGGGATGCCTTATGATGCAAGGAATTTTGAAGCAGAAATACTAACAAACCAAATTGCAGATTGTTTATCCCAAGGAGGATATCTTAAAGGTAATTCTTTTTTGGGTTCTGATTCTTTAAGCATGTTTTTAGAAGAATGTGATTTGACTTTTGATGTTGAAGATACTTATGGCTGGGAAGAACAAGGGCAATATTATGTAGAAGTTCATTTATATGATTTTGATGAAAATGCTTCAACAGGAATAGGGGAAGAAGTTTCTAATTTTATTGTGGGAAACAGTAACCTAAAAACTTCTTTCATGATGGAAATAGCAGCGCAAGAGAAAGGAAATAAGGAGTTGGTGGTGATTCATTATACTGCGGGGTATACTTTGGCAGGGGCAATAAATGAGTTTGATGGAAATGAGCATAAAAGTATTCATTATATTATAGATAGGGATGGAACAGTAGTAACGAGAAAAGATGAAGATAAAACTGCTTATCACGCTGGATGTGAATTTGGTAGACCTTATTGTGAAGAAGGTAATGATGTAACCCCTGCTCCTGGAGAAGATTGTTGTAGAAGGGGAACAAACTCAAGGTCTATTGGAATTGAGTTAATTAATCTGGGTTATGCTTGTGGTTGGGAAAATAATAAAGAACTTTGTCAAAATTTAGGAGTGGTTGAGTTAGATTACTTTTTTCTTGAAGCAACATCTGACAAAGAAGGTTTTTGTGGAGTTAGTACAGGAATTTGGGAGGAATATTCTGATGAACAAATAGATGCTTTATCTACTTTAGTTGCAGGAGTGGTTTCCCAGAATAATATTCCCATTGATAGAGAACATATAGTTGGGCATGATGAGATGGATCCTTGTCGGAAGAAAGATCCTGGTCCAGCATTTCCTTGGGAGGTATTTATGGGGAAAGTTAAGGAAAGAGCAAAATTAGACTCTTCTGTTGGAAGAAATTTTTATGTTTTAGATAGAGCAGGAAATCAGTATGTGGTTCAAATTTTAACAATTGTAGATAAAGTAGAAAAAAATGCTAAATAAAATAAATTTAAAAAAAGCGTCAATCGGGGAAACAATGACTTGGGTAGTGGCAACAGCAATTGTCGTCGTCGTTTTGCTTGCTTCTGTATTTATTACTTCTCTTTTAGCAAAAACTAAATCTGTTGATAGGAATTTTTTATCTGGAGGAGGAGAAGATTTGGTGGTGACAAAATCTTTGTCTGCTTATTTGTTAACAGAAGAAAATGGAGAAAACGTTTTTGAGCAATTGATGGATAATAAAGATTCAGAAGATATTGGAGGAATTTTTGGAGAATTTAATGGAAATTTAGCAGAAGATATTTTCTTGAAATTATATGTTGAAGATTATAGTGCAAGTAAAATTTGGTTAGGAACTTATTTGAAAGGATATGGTCATAGAGGAAATAGTTATTTTCGTACATCCCCAGTGGATTTTATTCTGGAATCTGGAATTCTGCTAATAGAAGTAAAAAAAGGGCAAACTTTTGTTGTGAATCAAATAGAACTTGATGAAAAGAATTGGTTTGTGGTGGCGTTAACAAATTAAAATGAAATTAAAAATGAAAAATAAAAAAGCAGATATTACGATTACAATTTTAGTAATATTGATTACTTCAATTTGTATTTTAACCATAACTAGTTTTCTTGTATCTAAGGAAAAAGTTCAATCAAATTATTTGGGGTTGGAACTTTTTGAAGGAATGAGTGCTGATGTAGAAACATTTTATTTTTATTTAAATGCAGGATTTACTGAAAGCGAAGCAGCAGAAAAAATTGGAGCAGAAATGGAAGGGAGCAAGTTGGTAATTGATAAAATTTTTAAAGAGAATAAAGATGATTTAGTTTCTGTGCATTATAACATGAGTGTCGTTAGAGGGTCCTAAAAATTGTTTAAGCAGAAGTTTTATAAATAAAATAATCTTAAATTGAATATGCAGAATAAAAGAGGGCAGGGGTTGAGTACTAATGCAATTATACTTATTGTTCTAGGAGTTGTAATCTTGGTTGTGATGATAGTCGGATTTACTATGGGTTGGTCTAATATTGCACCGTGGATATCAAATGAAAATGTTGATACAATTGTTACTCAATGTCAAACAGCTTGTTCGACGATGAGCGTGTATGATTTCTGTACTAAAAAAAGAGAATTAACTGCAAGCGGTTTGCCTGAGGGTGAAAAGAGTGTTACTGAAGATTGTCAATTCTTTGCCGATACAGCAGGATATGAAAGTTATGGGATAGCAAAATGTCCTAGTTTAACTTGTCCTACAATAGTAAGTTAATTAAATTAATTTCTTGTGTGTTGTTTATGGATTATGCATTTTCTCAAAAAAGAAATAAAGGTAAAAGTAAAAAAAAGGAAAAGAAAAAACATCCATATAAAAAAGGTGGAAGTGCGAGGGTGAGATTGCCAAAAGAAAAATCAAAATAGTTTTATAAATTCCTTTTTCTAATTCTTATTATGTTTGAGGTGATTTTTTTATGGGGTTTGGCTTTAGTTTGGATTATATTCGCAACAATTCAAGATTGGAAAAGTAGGGAGATTGCTAATTGGCTTAGTTTTTCTTTGATAGTTTTTGCATTGGGATTTAGATTTTTTTATTCATTGTTTATGGGGGGTAATTTTTCATTTTTTTATCAGGGATTGTTTGGATTAGGAATCTTTTTTGTATTAGGAAATATTTTTTATTATGGAAAAATTTTTGCAGGAGGTGACGCAAAATTAATGTATGCCATGGGTGCTGTGTTGCCCATTTATGGAACCATTATAGAGAATGCTCAATTTTTTCTTACATTCTTACTTTTATTCTTTTTCGCCGGTGCTGTTTATAGTTTGATTGTTAGTGGGGGGTTAGCGATAAGGAATTTTAAAAATTTTAAAAAAGAATTTGGTAAACAATTTAAGAAAAATAAAAAATTATTTTATCTTACTTTGTGTGCTGGTTTAGGAATTATGCTTTTGGGTTTTGTTGAAGCTTCATTTTTTATGTTTGGAGTTTTGCTTTTTATTACAGCGTATTTATATATTTTTGCAAAAGCAGTTGATGAATCTTGTATGGTTAAGACGATGAATGTAAAAAAATTAACAGAAGGAGATTGGCTTTACTCTGATTTAAAATTCGGAAGGAAAAAAATCAAAGCAACATGGGACGGGCTCACAAAAAAAGATATAATTGCTATAAGAAAGAATTGTAAAAATGTCAAAATAAAACAAGGAGTGCCTTTTACCCCTGCATTTTTGTTAAGTTTAATAATTTTATTTTTATTTTACTTATTGGATATTAATCTATGGGCTCTTTTGTTTTAAGGAATCCTTTTTGGAAGCCAGAGCTTTTCTTTAATTTTTTTTAACATTGGTTTTTCTATTGGTTTTTTTGGTTCTGCTAAAATTTTTTTTAAAGAAGCTTCAAGTTCTTCTGATGAAGCTTTATGTCTCTCTGATTCTAAAGTTTCATTTTTGTAAACAGGAATAAGATTTATTATTCGATGTCCAAACAAACTGGAAGGGGTAACTAAAACATCCTTGGGGTTTAATTTAGATTTTAATAACTTGGAAATTTCTTTTGCTAAGTCTGTTGCTGATTGGGGAATTTCTTCAGAATGTTTTTTTGGGAGAATTAAAACATGCCCTTCAGAAATAGGATTAATTTCAAGAATGGCAATTGCATCTTTGTTTTTTCCAACATTATAAGAGCTTGCTTCTCCAGAAATAATAGAGCAGAAAATACATTGTTGATCCTGCATGATGTTATTTTGTTTTAGAAATTCTTCTAATTGTGCTGCGTTCATAGCAGTAATCTGTTGTTTTGCAGATTCTTTTTTGTCTTCGGGAAAAGTTGTTTCTATTTGTTTTACTATTTGTTCTTTGATTTGGGTAATCTGTTCTGTAGGTAGCATAGAATAAGTTAGAAAAAGAGATTAATAAGTTTTATTGATTTGCGTGGATGTATTCTACATAATCGTGAAGGCTTTTCATTTCTCCCATTATTGCATCGGGTATAGCTATTCCTAAGACTTCCTCAAAATTAAATCCTACTTCATATGTATCTAGGCTATCTAATCCATAACCTTCTTTCAATAAAATTTCTTCCTTAATATTTTCTGGATAATAATAACATTTTCCCCTTTCTTCTAAAGAAAGATGTTTTCCATGTAGCATCCCTGTCCTTTGGATATTATCATTTAAAACTTCTGCTATTTTTTCTTTTCCTACTTCTAATATTCTCTCTTTGTTAATTGTTCCCATATAATTGTATGAGATTGCTTGTTTATAAAAATAATTCTTTTAGAAAATATCTATCCAAAAGCTCTTCGCATATCTAAAACTTCTACAGAATTAACGTTTTCCATTTTCCTTAATCCTTCTTCAATGGGGTCGAGAGGCGTTTCTTCATCAATATCAAAAGAAGTAATTACTGCTTTTAATCCAAATGCGATTGGTTCTTCATCAAAAACACATTTTCTCCCTTGATTATTTTCAATTATTGTTTTTGCAGATTCTTTGATTTGCTCTAAGTCAACTTCTGGAGAGGTTGGCATAAGTTTCAATTTGATTAGTGTTGTTCCCATGTTTTATTTTAATAAAATGAATTTATAAGGTTTGAGGTAGATTAATTGTTAATAATATCTTCTTCCTTGAACCAAAGTTTTATTTCTTTTTCTGCATTTTCTGTTGAATCTGAGGCATGTATAACTGTTTCATAACATCCAGTTAAGCTATTTACGCAACCATACTTTCTCCTTAATGTTTTAAAATCAGCTTCATCTGGATTCGTTGCACCAGCAATCTTTCTTATTTTTTCTATTGCACTTTCTCCTTGATAAACCAATGCAATTACTGCTTCATTATTATGTAATTCTCCTGTTAGGTGTTTAACAAGTTCATTGAAAAAAGGTTTTTCCTTATGAACACCATAATGTGTTTCTGCAAGTTCTTTGGGAACTTTAACCATTTTCATTGCAATTAATTTTAAACTAAGATAATCTAATTCAGAGAGAATGTTCCCTGCAAGCCCATTAGCCATTGCATCTGGTTTGATTAAAACTAAAGTTTGTTCATCTTTCATATATAATTGGGTAACAAATCTTTTTTAAATTTTTTGGAAGAATTTTGCTATAACAATACTTAAAAACATCTAGCTTTTTTTCTAGAGATGGTGGATAATTATGAGAGGGTTTTAGAAAAAATTGCTCAGATTTCTAAAGTAGAAAAAGAAGAGATTGAAAGAAAGGTGGAAGCAAAGCGAGCTAAACTTTCTGGACTCATTAGTAAAGAAGGGGCCGCTCAAGTAATTGCTGCTGAGTTAGGAATTTCTTTTGATAATGAAAGATTAAAAATTGAAGAATTACTACCTGGAATGAGAAAGGTCAATCTTATTGGAAAAGTAATTAATTTATCTCTAGTAAGAACATTTACAACAAAAAAAGGAGAGGAGGGAAAAGTTGTAAATATCTTTTTAGCAGATGAGACTTCAAACATAAAAGTTGTTTTATGGGATACAAATCATATAGCTTTAATTGAAGAAGGAAAAATTAAAGAAGGGAGCATGGTAGAGATTGCAAATGGTGCAATGAGAGATGGGGAACTGCATTTGGGTAGTTTTTCAGAGATAAAACCAAGTGGAGAAGCAATTGAAAATGTTAAGACAGAAAAAATTGTTAAAGAGAAAGATATAGCTGATTTTAAAATTTCAGATAACGCGGGAGTAAGGGCATTTATTGTACAAGCGTTTGAACCTCGATTTTTTCATGTGTGTCCAGAATGCAAGAAGAAAGTTATACCTGAAGGGGAAGGTTTTGTTTGTGGTGTGCATGGAACAGTTAGTCCTGAAAAAAGAGCAATCCTTAATCTGGTTATTGATGATGGGACAGAATCTATTCGTGCAGTATTATTCCATGAAACTATCTCTGGGTTGGGAATTTCGGATTTAGAAAATGCGGAAAAAATGATAGAACAGAAAAAAGAATTGTTGGGCAAAGAAATGTTTTTTTTAGGGAATGTAAGAATGAATAGTTATTTTAATAATCAGGAATTTATAATTGAAAATGTAAAAAATATAGAGGTTGGAGAACTTATTGCAAAGTTGGAAGCAAATTAGATTTCTGGGTGTATATTCTATCAGATATATGTTAGGCGAATAATCTTTATAAATAGGAAGTGGTTTTGTTTTTTATGGTTATTAAGAAAGCTGAGAAGAAAAAAGAGGATGAAGAAGTTTCTGATACAAAAGAAGATTCTGGAGATCCAAAATTAACTGATTTACCTGGGATTGGGCCCGCAGTTTCAGCTAAATTAGAATCAGCAGGGGTTTATGATATGATGAGTTTGGCAGTTATGGGGCCTACAGAATTAGGGGATGCTGCAGGAGTTAGTCCAGCTGTTGCAAGAAAAGCCATTCAAGCTGCAAGGAACATGTTGGATTTGGGATTCAGTGATGGTTTAGAATACGCAAAGAAAAGAGCTAATATTTCATATATCGCAACAGGAAGTCAAAGTTTTAATGAACTCTTGGGGGGAAAGGGTGTTCAGAGTAGAGCAGTAACAGAAGCGTTCGGTGCTTATGGTTCTGGTAAAACTCAACTGGGTTCTACATTAGCTGTTAATGTGCAACTTCCTACAGAACAAGGGGGAGCAAATGGTAAGTGTGTTTTTATTGATACAGAAGGAACTTTTAGACCGGCAAGAATAAGACAAATCGCGGAAAACTTGGGAGCGAATCCTGAAAAGGTTTTGAAAAATATTTTTGTTGCAAGAGCATTTAATTCAGACCACCAAATTTTATTATTGGAAAAAATTTCAGAAATGATTAAAGCAGGTGAGCCGATTAAGTTATTGATAGTTGATTCTTTGACGGCGCATTTTAGGGCAGAATTTGCTGGGCGAGGACAACTTGCAGATAGACAACAAAAGTTGAATAGATATATGCACAATTTAATGAAACTTGCAGAACAACATAATCTTGCAGTTTACGTAACCAATCAAGTGATGGCGAATCCTGCACAGATGTTTGGTGATCCCACAACAGCAATTGGGGGGCACATAGTAGGACATGCATCAACTTATAGAATTTATTTGCGAAGAGGGAAGAAGGATTCTCGAGTTGCAAAATTAGTTGACAGTCCTGATTTGCCAGACAATGAAGCTATATTCTTTTTGAGTGACGCTGGTGTTATCGACGAGTAAATTACTTTTTTTACTTTTGTAATCCTTTTGATTGTAACCTTAAATTTATGAAAAAAAGAAAAAGATTTATAAACAATAAATTTTTATATCTAACATAGTTAGTTTAGCTATATAAAAAAAGATGGTTGATAAGATTAGTAAAAAAACATTAATGAATGTATTCTTTGCAGTAACTTTAATATTACTTTTTGCAGTGTTTGTTTTTGCTACAACTGCTTTTTCAGCAAGTGTGGTAACTCGTGGAAATTATTCTGGGAGTATTTTTTTGAATGCTTCAACAACTCTTAATACAACATTAAATGATTATAATGCAACATATTTTTATAATGCAAGTGGGGGTGCGACAGGCAGTAGCATGACTCTAGGTAATAATTTAACAAGGACACTTGGAAATGAATCTTCAACAGATAATGATTTTAATGTTACTATTGATATAACTTCATTAGGATTAGTTGATGCAATTATATATAATATATCTTGTTATGTTGATAATGGAACTAATCAGGAGTTTACTTCCGTTATCAATGTGACTTTTGATCAAACTCCTCCAAGCGTGAACTTTACAGATACAACTTCTTCAGTGGTAAATAATGGGAATTATACTTCTGCAGAATTAGGAACAATCAATATTAATATTAGTGCTTTAGATGTAATTGATAGACTTAAGGTAATTAATGGTTCTGGTTCTGTTTATATAAATGTTACTTATTTAAATGGAACATATGCCCCAATAGATAATTGGACGAGAGCATTAAATCTTTCTACAACAAACATATTTTTTAATACAAGTGTAAATGTTACTGATTATCCTGACGGGAAATATAACATCACTGTTTGGGCAAATGATACAATGAGTGATACTTTGCTTGCAACCCAGAATGTGAATAGTTCAGAGCACATTCAAATTACTATTGATGACACTGCACCTAGTTCGGTTACTTTAACTCAATTAACATCTAATACTACAACAACCCAAAATGGCATAACTATTACTGCAGTAGATGTGACTAGCGGAATTAATAATTGTATAATTGATGGGTTAGCAGGAGACACAATAACTGGAACGGGAAGTGGAGCCCAAACATTAATTCATGCTGGATTAAATTGTGGAACATCCTACTCTTATACTGTGACTTGTTATGATCAAGCAGGAAATGGATTATCTTCTTCTTCAACAAGTTTTTCTACAACTACTTGTGGGAGTTCATCTAGTGGAGGAAGTAGCACCACTACAACAACATCAACACTTGAAAAAGTTAATGTGATGAGCATAAGTTCTGGGAAGGAGGCAACAATTTCTAATTTTGCTGAAGAAATGGGAGTAAAACAAATAAGAATTCAGGTAAGAGAAGAATCAAATAATGTAAGAGTTACTGTTAGGAAATTTGATAGTGAACCTGCAGAAATTACCACGTCAAAAACAGGGAATGTTCATAGATATTTTCAAGTTGAAACAGAGAATTTAGGTAATAAATTAGAAAGAGCAGTTCTTACAATTAGAGTACAGAAGAATTGGTTATTAGATAATACAATAGATAAAGCAAATATTGCTTTGTTTAGGTTTGATGAATCTGCAGGGACTTGGAATGAATTATCTACAGTATATACTGAAGAAGATGAAGATTATTATTACTATGATGTTGAATTAGAATCATTTAGTTACTTCGCAATTAGTGAAAAAGCATTAGTCGGAGAAGAGGAAGAAGAAACTTCAGGAGGTTCTTTCTGGGATGCTCTTCCTTTGTGGTTATGGATTGTAATTGGAGTAGTAATCTTGGGCGCAGTAATTGGTGGTGGGGTTGCTACTAAAAAAAGAAGATAAGTTTTTAACTTCTTATAATTTTTAATTTGTATGGATACTAATTGGTTTATAGGAGATTTTCATATTCATTCTCGTTTTTCTAGAGCTTGTAGTCGTAATATAACTTTTGAAAATCTTGTAAAATGGGCAAAGATAAAAGGGTTGCATCTTCTTGGCACAGGAGATTTTACACATCCTATTTGGTTTTCTGAGATTAAAGAGAAATTAGTAGAAAAAGATGGGCTTTATTATTATCAAAATTTTCCTTTTGTAATTACTGGAGAAATTTCATTAATTTATACTCAAGAGAAAGGGAGGAGAATTCATTTGGTTGTTTTAGTTCCTAATATTGAAATTGCAGAAAAAATTAATTCTTATTTTGATACTAAAGGTAGAAGAGATTATGATGGGAGACCTATTTTTAAAATTCCAGGCGATGAATTTGTTAGAGATATGATGAATATTTCTAAAGATATAGAGATAATTCCTGCACACATTTGGACACCTTGGTTTGGTTTGTTTGGAAGTATGTCTGGGTTTGATAGTTTGAAAGAATGCTTTAAAGATCAAATTGAAAATATTCATGCGATTGAAACAGGAATTTCTTCAGATCCAGAAATGAACTGGAGAATTCAAGAATTAGAAGACAAAGCGATTGTGAGTTTTTCTGATGCACATAGTTTCTGGCCATTTCGATTGGGAAGGGAAGCAACTATCTTTAAGAAAACAGATTCTTATCAAGGAATTATAGACCAAATAAGAAATAAAACTTTTCTTGCTACAATTGAAACAGACCCTGCTTATGGGAAATATCATTGGGATGGGCATAGGAATTGTAATTTTTCTTGCGAACCTAGCAAAACTCGAGAGTTAGCAGGGGTTTGCCCCATTTGTCAAAAAAAGTTGATTGTGGGCGTGGAAAACAGGGTAGAACAACTTGCTACTAATGTGGTGGGAGTTAAACCAGAAAATGCAAAACCTTTTTTTAAAATTCTACCCCTACATGAATTAATAGCATTAGCTCTTTCTAGTGGGATGCAAAGCAAAAAGGTTTGGACAATATATGATTCCCTTATTGAATTATTTAAAACAGAGTTTAATATTCTCTTGGATGTTTCAGAAGAAGAATTGCATAAAAATAATGTAGATGCGAAATTAATCGAATTAATTTTGAGAAATAGAGCACAAAAAATTAAAGTTAAACCGGGATATGATGGGGTTTATGGAGAAGCTTTGTTTAAAGAAACGCAAGCCACTTTAATTTAATTACTTCGGGATAATTGAAAAAGAAATGTTTTCTTGTTTAGCTTTTTTTTCAATATTATTTAATATTTCTTTAAGTTGATTATCTGCTTCTTTAGCATTTTCAGATTCTGTTTTGATAAAATATTTTCCTGCAGATAAATATTTCACTTCAACATCTTTAATATCGCTTAAAATTTTTTTTATTCTTTCCACACCATTTGGTTCAACGGTGGTAAGGGAAAACTTTTTTTGAACGATTATTTTTTTTGATTTTTGGGCGTTTAATATCTCTAATATTTTTTTGGCATCTTCTTTGCCGACGAGAGTTTCAAGTTCTGAAGGATTTTCTTTTGATTCTGTTAAAAAAGAAAATAAACTATCTTCAGTTAATATTTCTTGGATTATTTTCTCTGCTTTTTCTTTTAAAACACCCTTGAGAAGATTTGCATAACTTTTTTCTTGTTTGGCTTTTTCCAAGACTTCTTTTTTTTCTTTTAATGTTACTCTTCTCAAAGATAAGTCTATATTTCTATCAGACATTCTTAAGACCTTACAGACTATTTTCTTTTTTGGGACTACATAATCTCGTAGGTTTCTGATTCTTCCTGGAGCAATTTCACTCATTACAATGCTTCCTTCACCATATCCTTCTATGTGAACAAATACAATAGTTCCAACTATCCTATCAACAGTGCATAAGACAATATCTCCGACTTCTAATTCCATATTGTATGGAGAAAAATGGGAGTTTTAAACTTTTACTAACTCAATTTCTAAACTCTTTTTCAAACTTTCAATGAATTCGTTTTCTTTTGTTTGTTTTATCATTCCCCCTGCTGCTGCTTCATGTCCTCCGACTTCTCCCCCAATTTTATCGATTACTGCAGATAACATTTGGCGTAAATTTCTTGTAGTTTCTCCCACATTTCTTGCTGAAATTTTTATGTTGTCTTCGTAATAAGCCATTGTCGTGATAATCGTGCCATCTGCGTATAATGCAGAGTTGGATAAGATACTTGCAATGGTTCCTATAATTGTATCTTTGATGTTATCTTTTGCATTGATGATTACAAAACCTTTGCCTTCCACTCTTTCTGCATCTGCAACAAATTTTAGTCCAGAGATTATAAATTGTTTATATTTGACATGGATTGCTTCTGCTTCTTTTTTAGCTTGGGGGATTTCCATGCAGAGTTGAAGTGCGATGTCGCTTCTTCCAAGCCGAGAACAAGCATTAACCATAGCACTTAGTTCTCTTGCATCTTCAAGTTTATTGAAAAATTTTATTAAGAAAATATTCCCTACAATCCCCCGTCGTTTGGCTTGCGGGTTTCTTAACATAATTGAAGTTACTAATCTGGACATTTCTTCTTCATTTAATTCTATTAAACTTTTGTATCGCCCTTTTTCTGGGGTCAATCCTGCTTCTCGTAATAATTCGAATACCCCTTCTGAATTTCCTGTCACGCCAGGGATATAAGGATTGGAGCAATATTCTAAAGTTCGATTTAAGGGCCGTGTTGAAGGATACAAGAGCAATCCTCGTTTTTTCTGAATTTCTCCATCAATTAATACGTCATTATTTAGCCGATTTATGTTTTCATCCATAGAATCTCCCACCATCCCTAAAACTGCTAATTTTGCAAGTTCATTTGCATTAGGGATTAAATGCTTGCAGAAAAGATAAGCTAAACAAGAAGCATTCATTTTATGGTCCCCATTTATTTCCGGATTTATAATATGGATTTCTTTTGGAATGTCTGAAGTTATTTCATGATGGTCTATAATGAAAACTTCTTTTAATTCTGCTTTTGCAATGTGATGCAAACTTCCCGACGCTAAATCTAGAAATAAAATCAATTTATTTTTTGGAAGATTAGAAATGAATTTTTCATCCAAAGTTTTAACAATTTTCACAGAGAATTTTTTGTCAAGTTTTTTTAGAGTTTTAATTAGTATTGTTGCAGAAGTAATGCCGTCTGTGTCAAAATGACTGATGATATACACTTCTTGTCCCTCACTTTTTTCAATGAATAATTTTGCAACGTTTTCTATTTCAGATTCTAAATTGTTAACCCCTTCCCCTTTTTCCATATTTTAAATAGAAATTTATACTTTCTTAAAGTATTTCTTGGCTCTTCGTAATTGAGCGAAAATTCTTACCTTTTCTCTCATAGCCCTTCTGTCTTTTTTGTTTTTTTCAGAGTGTTTCTTAACCCGTTTTAATTTTGTTTCAATGTTCTTTATATCTGGAATAATATATTTATCTCCAAGAATCTGAGATATCTTTTTTTTGTGTTCTTTCGGATGGATATTTTGTTTTCTTAATTCTTCTCCAATCTTTTCGCTAGTAAGTCCTTTCTCTGCTAGTTCTAGAACCTTTTTTTCAAATTCTTCTTGAGTTAATTTCTTTGATTTGTCTTTCGTTTTAGTAGGCATTTTAGTAAATCGCAATTTAATCTTTTAAACTTTGCTATACCCTCTTTAATGAAAATTATTTAAACAATCTTTATTTTTGTATGCTATGGGGATGACAATTGGGGTGTTGAGTCTGAAGGGAGGTGTTGGAAAAACTTCTGTTGTATCTTCTTTAGGAGACGCTTTGTCTGGTTTTGGAAGAAAAGTTTTATTGATTGATGGAAATGTTTCTGCTCCGAATCTTGGTTTGCACTTGAATGTTATCGATCCAGAGGTGACTATTCATCATGTTCTTATGAGAAAAGCTAATGCCAACAAAGCAATTTACAAAGTAGATAACCTCGACGTGATTCCTGCGTCTTTGACAGAAAATCCAACTAATTTACTTAAATTAAGGAATAGAATAAGGAGTTTGAAAAAAAATTATGATGTCATTCTTATTGATTCGCCCCCTGCTTTGAATGAAGAAGCTATGGGAGTAATCCTTGCCTCTGATAAACTTCTTTTAGTAACTACACCAGATTACCCTGCTGTGAAAACTAGTATACAGACTATTAAACTTGCTAAACAACAAGGATTGCCTATCATTGGAATGGTATTAAATAAGGTCCATAATAAAGAATTTGAGATAAATATAGGAGATATTGAAGAGATGGCGCAGATTCCGGTAATGGCTATGATCCCTCACGATGTTAATATTTTGAAAGCGCTTTCAAACTTTATGCCTTCTACAAAATATAAGCCAAATTCTAATGCGAGCAAAGAATATAGGAAATTAGCAGCAACTTTGATTGGAGAAAAATATTCTGGGCGTAGATTTAATTTTTTGAAGCAGACTCCTAAAAGGCATGAACTTAATCGAGAAATTTATTATGAAAGAATTTTTAAATGATTAGCCATTAAATTTTTCATAGCCCCATAGTACAGTGGTCAAGTATACTGCCCTTTGAAGGCAGTGACCCAGGTTCGAATCCTGGTGGGGCTATTAATGCTTATATCTTCCTCTTTTTTCAACTGCTGTTAATCTTTCAAGGATTATTTTTGCGTCTGGATTTTTTTTATAACCTTTAATGACTTCCTTAACTAGCGCTTCCCAGTGTTTGAAATGTTTTGCTTCGAGTGCTTGTTTTAGAAGATGTAAGTCAACGGCTTTGTCTTCGTATTTGTGGCTAATGAATCCCAATCCGAAATCAATAAAATGAATTTCTTTTTCTTTTAGAATCATATTGCTTGTTGTTAAGTCTCCGTGGATTATATCTTGGCTGTGGAGTTTTGCAATGCTTTCTCCCATTTGTTTGCAGAGTTGTTTTTGTTTTGCAAGAGGAAATGAATCAAGATACTCGGAAAGTTTTTGTCCTTTGATGAACGGCATTTGAATTTGGAATTTATTTTCTTGAGAAGAATTAATTATTGGAGAAGGCGAGTTAATGAGTTTAGATGCTTTGTCTAAAAGTTTTGTTTCGCTTTTGGTTCGTCGTCTTCGGATTTGTTCGTCTAATTCTTTTAGGCGGTATGTTTTTGGAATTCTGTCTTTTGTGACAAGATTATCTAAGAGAAGTATTTTTGCTTCTGCTCCTTGGGCTATTAGTTTTTGTTGGGGAGTCATAGGAGAAAGAAGGAGAAGGAGATTTTAAGATCTTCTGATTTGATTTTACAAAGGATTTATTAAGAAAGTTTTATAAAATCTTTTATATTTAATTATCTATGGTCAAAAAGAATTCTGGAATGGCTGTTGCATCATTAGTTCTTGGGCTTTGTTCTCTATTTTTATTTTGGACATTTGTTATCCCAGTTTTAGCAGTAGTATTTGGATTTGTGGGATTGAGCAATATCAAGCATAATCCTAATTTAGTTGGAAAAAAGATGGCGGTTTGGGGAATTTCTTTAGGAGCAATTTGGTTTATATTTTTTATAATTTTAATCTTGATTGGGGTTAGTTGGGCAGTTCTTAGGAATGTTTTAACAGCGGGATTTTTTCTTAGTCTTTTTTAAAACTTCATCTTTTTTCCTTTACCAAACTTCTTTGCCATTTTCATTAATTGCTTTTGGCTTATTCCTTGCGACATGTCCATAGTATTACCTGACTTCACCATCTCGTTCAACATTTTGTATTGTTTTAGTAAAGAACGAACATGACTTGTGCTAACTCCTGCACCATTGGCAACACGCGAAATCCTAGAAGTTTGTTTTTCTAATAATTCTGGATTATCTTTTTCTTCTTGAGTCATACTCTTTATAATGTGCTCCCATTTCGCAATCTTTTCTTCTTGTCCTTCCATCATGCCTTCTGGAACTTTTGCTTTTACTCCAGAAAGTCCTGGAATCATGCTCTTAATTTTGTCAAAACCACCAAGAGAGCCCATAGACTTCACCTGTTCAACAACATCTTCTAAAGATAATTTCCCTTCTTCAATTCTTTTTTGAGTTGCTTTTTGTGTATCCTCGTTTGTTACAGATTTAATCTTTTCAATTAATGTTTGTAAGTCGCCCATGCCGAGAAGCCGTGACAAAAATGCTTCTGGATTGAATTCTTCTAAATCATTTACCTTTTCTCCTGTTCCAATAAAATAAACTGGTGCTTTGGCTTCTGCAGATGCAGTCAACGCTCCGCCAGCTTTAGCAGTTGAATCCATTCTCGTGATAATAACTCCAGAAATGTTCATAGCCTCTGTGAATTCTTGCGCTTGCTGTTTTGCTGCTTGTCCAATGTCTGCAGGCATAACCAAAATTGTCTCAGTCGGCTTAATCTCTTTGTTCAACTCTTTGATTTCTTTAATTAATTCTTTATCTAAAGTATGACGCCCAGCAGTATCAATCAAAATCAAGTTGTAATCTTTTAACTCCTTTTTATATTTCTTCCAAATTTTTATAGGGTCTTTTTCAGCAGGTTCTATGAAGCAATTTAGTTTATGTTTTTCTGCAAGTTGTTTCAGCTGTTCTGGCGCTGCAGGACGATGTACATCTAATCCAATCAACGCAACTTTGTTTCCCCTTTTAGCAAAATAATTCCCTATCTTTGAAATAGTGGTTGTTTTCCCTGCTCCGTAAAGTCCAAGCAACAAAATCCTATTCTGCCCCTTTTGCAATTTTAATTGTTTTTGCTCTCCAAGAATATGTATTAATTCATCATGAAGAATTTTTATAAGATGCTCTTTTTTCTCTATTCCCTTAATCCGCTCATCAAGTGCTTCTTTCTTAATTTTATCGCTCAATTGCTTAACAAGAATAACATTTACATCTGCTTCTATTAAAGCTCTTTGCAAATCCCGAATAATTGAATCTACTAAATCCTTATCTAAAAAGAGGCTGTTTGCTATCTTATTTGTTGCTTTTCTAAGAACCTCGCCTAGTTTTTCTAACATATAAAAACAAGTGAATTAAGAATTAATAAGGTTTTGGTTCGAAAATCTCATCAATAACTTCAAAATCATCAGAGATTAAATCAGCAAAACTAGGATATTTATCTGCACCTGAATAATAAAATCTTATTGTATTTTTTTTAATTGGGATTGCCCCACAACCAAAAATTACATTTGGTACTTCTGGGAGATAATCCCCTCTTCCAATTTCAAAATCTAATTCAGGTTTAATTAAAGGAGAAATAGACCTTTCCAAAATCTTTTTTGGATTTTTCTCATCTGCGAATATATACCCCATTTTATAGGTGTTTGTTTTTTTATCTGCACCATGGTATAACATAAATAAAACTTTTCCATATTTTTTGTGTTCACATTTTATCGCAGGAGTGTTTATTCCAACTCTTGCATCATCCCACATGTCTTTTCTTGGTAATAAATAATCTTTAAATTCTCCAAATTTTAGTGGATTTAAATTTTCTACTCTTGCTATTTGTGCACAAGGAGTTTCATTTGATTTTCCAATAAAGGGTCTGTCAATAATGAAGTTGTAAATTTCATTATTAAAAAATAAAGCATTTTTGTTTTCCTGTTTATTATTTAAAATAATTTGCCTATCATAATATTCCTTGAAATTTTTTGTTTTTGCTAATCCTGTTCTTATAACGTTTTTGTTGTTTTCAACTCCCTTGTATGCTGTGAAAGTTATAAAATATTCATTACCTATTTGAGTTATTCTTGCATCTTCAGTAGCAGTTTTGGCATCCTCATCCAATTCAATAAAAGGTTTTTTTTCTAATTCAAAATCTTTCCCATTTTTACTCCATGCTAAAAATAAACCACTATTTTCTGAATTATATCTTATAGTGTATAACAATCCTATTTTGTTCTCATAAAGGAATGCAGCAGGGTTTCTTATTGAAGAATAACCTTCTTGAACAAGATTTAATATTGGTTTTCCAAATTTATGAACCTCAATTGAAGTTAAGGTATTTTCTAAATTAGAATTCTTTGTGTTAATAAAATCAGGACATCCCTTTTCCATTACAAAATGTTCAGTTATTTGGGGTTCTTAAGCATATGTTATATAGGAAATTGACATCAGAATAATTTGAGGGTAAAGAAGAAATTATTAAGTTTTTGGGTATGTTTATAGTCCTAATCTTTGGATGAATTTTTCTTTGTCAAAAGGTTCTATCTTATCATATGCCTGCCCTGTTCCGAGATAGTAAATTGGTTTCTTTGTTATATAGCCTACAGACAATGCTGTGCCACCTTTTTCATCAATGTCTGCTTTTGTTAGAACAATTCCATCAATCCCAATTGCCCAATCAAAACTTTTGACCTGCTCTATTGCATCGTTCCCAGTTATACTTTCTCCAACAAAAAGTTTTAAGTCTGGTTTGCAAACTCTTGAAATCTTTTCGATTTCTTTCAAAAGGTTTTTTTCAGTATACATCCTTCCTGCAGTATCTATTAAGACACAATCAATAAAATTCTTTTTTGCATATTTAATCGCGTCAAATCCTACTGCGGCAGGGTCTGCTCCATATTCATGTGTGATAACCTTCACTCCAATTTTTTCTCCATGTTCTTTTAATTGTTCTATTGAAGCTGCTCGAAACGTGTCAGCAGCAGCGAGAACGCAAGAGTTTCCTACACTTTTCAAATGCTCTGCAATTTTCGCGATTGTGGTAGTTTTACCTGAACCGTTTATTCCGCAAAAGAGTATAACATAAGGGTCTTTTGATTGGTCCAAAAGTTTTTCTTTTATTTGCTTTGTTAAGTTTGGCGTGTCAACGAGGATTCTACGAATGATGTCTTTGAATATGTCTTTTATTTCATCTTCAATTTCTTTTTTTAACAATTCTTTTCCCACAATATTTTCTTTAAGTTCTTGAATCATTTTTTCAGCTACTTCTAAAGCAACATTGTTTTCCAAGAGCAACATTTCAAGTTCTTCTGCGTAAACCTCAAACGCTTTTTCAGAAATCTTAATCTTTGAGCCCTTTGTTTTTAATTTATTAAAAAAAGATTCTTTTCCCTCTGATTCCTCTTTAATTTCTTCTTTTGTGATTTCTTCAAGTTTCTCTAAATCTGGTTCATATTTTTTTGCGCCAGCATTAAATTTCATGGGAAGTTCTACTTCTTTGATTTCTTTTTTAGTTTCTTTTATTTCTGGAGTCTCTTCTATTTCTTCTGAAATTTTCTTTGTCCAGCTTTTGATTTTGTCTTTTAACTTCCCAAACATATTCATCTGATGCCCGAGAGATTTATAATATTTTTCATTAACTAAATTTTTATAAAGAAGAAGGGTATATTAAAGACATGAAGGGAATACTGGTTATTATTGATGGAATGGGTGATTTGCCTTGTAAGCAATTGGGGGATAAAACTCCTTTGGAAGCAGCAAATACGCCTAACATGGATTTTTTTGCTACGCGTGGAGAGATGGGTTACATGTATCCAGTGAGGCCTAGTTTTATTCCAGAATCAGATGAAGCGATTGTTTCAATTTTTGGCAATGAATTGATTTCAAGTACTCGGGGACAATTAGAAGTAAGGGGAACAGATCTTAATTTGACAAGAGGAGATTTGGCTTTGAGAGTTAATTTTGCTACAATAGATTCATTAGAAAAAGGAAATGTGATTGATAGACGAGCAGGGAGAACCTTAACAAATGTAGAAGCAGAATCCTTAGCAAAGGCAATTAATAATATAAAATTGCCATGTGATTTTGTTTTTGAACCCACAATTCAGCACAGAGCAGTATTAGTTTTTAGGGGGGGCTTTTCAGATAATATTTCTGGAAATGATTTAACTTACAATCAGGGTAAATCCGCGGAGATAAATAAAATAAAATTATGTGAACCCTTAGATGAAGAGGAGAATTCTCAGTATACTGCTAATTTGGTGAATGAATTTTTAGAAAGAGTGCATGAAATTTTAGAGAAACATCCAGTAAATGAAGCAAGAAGAAAGAGAGGGTTGTTACCTGCAAATTATTTGTTTGTAAGGGGCGCAGGAATTGAACCGCCGAAATTGAAATTGTATAAAAAATGGATTTCTACTAATTATATGCCTTTAGAAATTGGTTTTTCAAGAGTTTGTGGGATGAAAAATTTTGCATTTGAATACCCTTCCTTGAAGAGTTTAGATGCTTATGCAAATCTTCATGAAGGATTGGCAAAAGCTTGCAAGTTCACAATTAAAATTTTGAAGAAACACCATAAACAAGCAGATTATGCATATATTCATCTTAAAGAAACAGATTTGGCAGGACATGACAATAAACCTTTTGAAAAAAAGGGAATGATAGAATATATTGATAAAACAGTATTTAAATTTTTAAAGAAATTTGCTCCTCCGAACAAAATTAAAATAGTTGTAACCGCAGACCATTCTACTCCTTGTAAGTTAAAGAAACATTCTGCAGATCCTGTGCCTGTTCTTTTTTATAATGATTCTGCATTAAAAGAAAAAAAGTTTTGTGAACGAGAAGCAAGAAGGGGCACGCTTGGGCGAATGACTGGGAAAGAATTATTGACAAAAGTGGGATTTGTGAAGTAGAAATTAGGGTGTTTTTATGAGGTGTATTTTACTATAGTAATGATTAAATATCTTCTAATTTTAGGTTTTCTATGATAATATATAGTGACATTTATGAGGCAGCAAGAAAGGAGAGATATTCTGAGCAATTACAAAAACTATCTAAAAGTTTCATTAAAGACGTTGCAATTTATATGCAAGAGAAAAAAGGAATTGCTGCTAAGGAAGATGATTCTTTTTCAGAAGTAATAATTAAAACTAAGAAACAATTAGAGAATGCTACGACTTTATTTAAGGAGCTTGTAACAAGACGAAGAAAAAAGATTTTGAATTTGGTTTTAATTGCTGCGGAAACAGGAATTGCCAAACAAGATTTTGAAAATATGTTTGTTTTTGAGAAAAAATTATTTGAAGAGTTAATGAAATGTATAGATATATCAGATAAAGAATTGGGAGTTATGTTTAATGGAGGGAAGATTCAAGAAGCGCAGAAGAATGATATGATTGTTTTTAATGAGGATGTTGAAGAATTTGTGGGATTGGATGGGGAAAAAATGGGGGGATTTGAAAAAGGGCAAATCGTGAATATCCCTAAAGAAATTGCAAATATTTTAATTGAAGACAAGAAGGCAGAAAAGGTTGAAGAATAGTTTTGAATAGGTATGCGAAACATTTAAATAGTCTTATGAATAAGTATTCATAATTAAATATGTGCTTAGCACAGGAGAAATAAAATGCCAGGATACGATAGAACAGGACCACAAGGAGAAGGTCCTAAAACCGGAAGAGGAATGGGATATTGCGAAACAAATGTTCCAAGAGGAGTTGGTAGAGGTAGAGGAAATAGATTCGGACAAGGTTTAGGACAAGGTTTTGGACGAGGATTTGGACGAAGAAACGTGCCTTACCAAAAGATGACAGCGGAACAGGAAAAAGCAATCTTAGAGCAAAACCACCAGTATATAGAGAAAAGGTTAAAAGAACTCGAAGAGTAAATATAAGATGCCAAGACCAAGAAGATGTAGGAGAATTCAGTTTGAACCAAATGTGACTCATTTTAGACCAGTTGGCGTTGATTTGAGAAATCTTGATGAATGGATTTTAACGCGTGATGAATTAGAATCTATGAGGCTTGTTGATCATGAAGGAATTGAGCAGAATGAAGCAGGAAAAAAAATGAAGATTTCTCAACCAACATTTTCTCGACTTTTGAAAAGTGCAAGAAAAAAAGTTGTAGAAGCTTTGGTTCATGGTAATTCTATAAAAATACAAGGAGGTAATTTTAAGATGGTTCAACCGAGAAGAGAAATTCAAAATGGAAGAGGAAGAATGAGCGGATCTGCTGCTGGAGGGCTTGGAGGGATATGTAAATGTCCTAAATGTGGGCATGAAGAAGCTCATGAAAGAGCAGTTCCTTGCAATAAAAAAAATTGTTCTAAATGCGGTGCAAGTATGGTTAGAGGATAATTAAATTACAGGAGGTTTATAAAAATGAAAATAGCAATAAGTTCAATAGGAAAAAATTTAGAAAGTGAAGTAGATGCAAGATTTGGCAGATGTGATTATTTTTTAATTGTAGAAATTGAAGATAAGAAAGTAAAAGGTTTTAAAGCAATTGAAAATACAGCAAAAGCACAAACAGGCGGAGCAGGTATCACAGCAGGAGAGATTGTTGCAAATGAAAAGGTAGATGCAATTATCACTACAAATTTAGGTCCAAGGGCATTTTCTGTTTTTGAACAATTTGAAATAAAAATTTATCAAGGACAGGGAAAAATTAAAGATGTTGTAGAACAATTTGTTGAAGGAAAATTAAAAGAATTAACAAATGCAACTGGTCCGCAGCATAGAGGTTTGAAATAAAGCAAAACTTTGTAAAAATTAAAATGAAAATAGCAGTAACAGGAGGTAAAGGAGGAACTGGGAAGTCAACAGTGGCAACTTCTTTAGCTATAGAATTTTCAAGAGAAAAGAAAACTCTTTTGATTGATGCAGATGTTGAATGTCCAAATGATCATTTATTATTAAATGTAAAAAGAAAAAAATATTCTAACGTTTATCAACCAATTCCAAAATGGGACTTTAGCAAATGTACCAAATGTGGGAAATGTGCTTCTGTTTGTAAACAAAATGCAATAGTTTTTGTTAAAGATAAATTTCCAGCTTTTGTAAAAGAAGTTTGCATTGGTTGTAAAGCCTGTATGGTTGCTTGTCCAAATGGTGCTATTTCTATGACCCAAAAACAAATAGGAACAATTTATACGGGAAAAAATTATGGAGTAGATTTGGTTATTGGTGAACTTAAAATTGGAGAGTTGGCTTCGGGAGAAATTGTTTCTGCAGTAAGAGAAAAATCTGAAGAGATTTCAAAAAAATTAAAATCTGAAATAATCCTAATTGATTCTGCTGCGGGAATTGGGTGCCCAGTGATTGCTTCATTGGTTGGCACAGATTATATTGTTGCGGTTACAGAACCAACTCCTTCGGCATTACATGATTTAAAACGAGTTTTGTATCTTGCTAGACATTTTAATATCCCCCACGGAATTATAATCAATAAATTTGATTTGGAAAAAAGTTTTTGTTCTAAAATTGAATCTTTTGCTAAAAAGAATAAGATTCCAATAATTGGTTATCTGCCTTATAAAAGAGATTTTGTGGATTCTACAATAAAAATGAAACCGATTGCTGAAATAAATCCGAAATATAAAAAAATATTTGCAGAAATAATTAAGCATATTGGTGTTGAAGAAAAATGAATAAATCAAAGATAGTTTCAGCTTTAATTAAATCAGGAAGAGCGTTGTTTAACTCAGTTCCTTTAATCTTTGGGACTGTTTTACTTATTAGTCTATTTATAAAATTAGTTCCTCCATCTTTTTACCTTAAAATTTTTACAAATAATGTTCTTTTTGATTCTTTTATTGGGAGTTTAGTCGGAAGTGTGTCTGCTGGAACACCACTCACAAGTTATCTTATTGGAGGAGAATTATTAAAAGGAGGTGTCGGATTGATTGCGGTTACTGCGTTTATTGTTGCATGGGTTACTGTGGGGATTGTGCAACTTCCTGCAGAGTCTATGGTTCTTGGGAAAAAATTCGCGTTAATTAGAAATCTTTTGAGTTTTATTTTTGCAATTATCGTAGCTATATTAACTGTTTTAATCTTGGGGGCAATTTAAATGGATTTTAAAAAAATTCCTGGTTCTTGGTATTTTTTATTAATTGTTATTCTTTCTTATCTTTTCTTATTTATATTTCATCCTGAAATATATCATTCTTGCTTGGAATTTTTTGCCAAGATTATTTCAGAAATCCTTCCTATCTTTGTTTTAATTTTTGTTTTAATGGTGATAACAAATCTTTTGTTTGATTCTAAATTTATTTCTAAGCATATTCAAAAAGAAAAAGGAATTGGAAAATGGATATTTGTGGTAATGGGGGGAATTTTATCTACCGGCCCAATTTATATGTGGTATCCTTTGCTTGCAAATTTAAAAGAGAAAGGATTGTCTCAAGGATTAATTGCTACTTTCCTTTACAATCGGGCAATTAAACTTCCTTTTCTTCCTTTAATGATTTTTTATTTTGGTGTTAAATATGTGTTGGTGTTGGGTTTAGTTATGATTTTTTTGTCTGTTATTCAAGGAAAAATTATAAATAAATTCATGGAGGTTAAAAAATGAAAATTGCAATTGCTTCAGAAGGAAAAGAAGAAACGTCAGAGATTAGTTTAAAAGGTGCAAGGGCTCCTTATTATCTTTTGTTCAAAGAAAAGAAACTATTAGAAGTAATAAAAAATCCTTTTGCTGTGGGAGGAGGCGGTGCTGGTTGGTCTGTTGCGCATATGTTAGCAGAGAAAAAAATTGATTTAGTTATTGCAGGGAGAATCGGGTCGAATATGGAATCTGCTTTGAAAGAAAAAAAGTTGAAATGTAAAGAAGCTAATGGGAAAGTTCAAAGTGTTTTGTAGTTAATTTTATTAATCCCTTTACTATCTACTTTTATGTCAAAAAACACGAAAATTATTGGAGTGATAATTACTTTGGTTGGAATAGCACTTAGCATGGTTTATTTGTTTTCTCTTTTTGAAGGTTCTTTTGTACTTTTGATTTATGGCATTCCTCTTTTTATTATTGGAATAATTATATTACTTAATAGAAAAGAAGATGTGATTGAGCAAATAAAATCAACAGGAGGTAAAAAATGAGTAATGTTATTGTAACAACTGCAAATGAAATTCCAAATAAGAAAGTAGTTGAAGTTTTAGGAATTGTGAAGGGAAACACTGTGCGAGCGAGAAATATTGGAAGAGATCTTGGTGCTGGTTTCAAAAGCATGGTTGGTGGAGAAATAAAAACTTACACGGATATGATTGGTCATTCAAGAGAAGAAGCTTACAACCGAATGATTAACCAAGCAATTGATTTGAAAGCAGATGCAATTGTTGGAGTTAGATTTATGACTTCAATGATAATGCAAGGTGCTTCAGAAATGTTGGCTTACGGAACTGCTGTTAAGGTGAAGTAGAAGGATTATTTTTTCTTTTTTATTCTAACTTTTCTTATTTTTGGACTTCTTACAGGGTGTTTTTTTCTTTTTATTTCTCTTTTTAATTCAAGTCTGTTTAGTTTCTTTTGCATTCTACTAATGTGTGTATCGTGATTAAATTTAGGACGGTGAGGGTCGTTTCCAAATTGGATTTCTCCTCGGATATTTAAGGTTTTGAATAATATTATTGTAAAACCCACAATTGCTCCAATCAAAATTAAATCTCTGATTAAAGGATCTTGCATGAATGAGGTATTCAATGAAATTGGTTTTATGTTTTTGTAAATATATGCGATTAAGGCAATTCCTGCAGAAATTCCTATCAAGATAAATCCTGATTTGAATATTATTCTAAATGATTCTCTTAAATTTATTTTTGAAATTGTTTTTTGATGAGGAGCACATTTCTTTTTTTGTCTAAGAAATAGAATTAGTAAGACAATAATTCCAATAAGTGCAATTAGTTCTATACAAATAATAATTGGATTTGTTTCTGGATTGAACGGATTTATTTTTTTGATTATGTCCTCTATTTTTTTCTTGATTTCATCAATTCCGCTTTCCTCTTCTTCATCCACTACTCCTCCTGTTATTCCTGCTGCAGAACCCCCCCCTTTAGGGGGACTTGTTGATGCGGTAAATGTATCATAGAAACTGTCTCTTCTGCTTCCGAGGTTATAATAATCTGCATGGCATTGTAAAACATAAGAAGTTCCATCTGTGAATGTTGAAGGGACTGCAAAGGCTCTGGTTATTGAAACAGCACTTTTCGTAATCATTTGATTAAAATTAACAGAACTATATTGATATGTTCCATCGGAAATATAACAAGTGAAGTCTATTTCTTTTTGCATTGTTTGAGATTCTTCAACATAGGCTGTCAGGATACAATTCATATCTGTTCCAATTGTTCCTGTTGAAGGGCAGGCCACATCTAAATGAAATGTTCCTGTTTTGTTTTCTATTCCTTCGAGGGCGAGGGCGCTTCTTAATTCTGTATCATAAAAATCAAAAGAGATGTTAAACCAATTTTGACTTAAATTTCTATCCCTTAACTCTAGTTCAATATATCCATCTTCTAAAAATTCTAATTCATAATCTGTATGTTGAGTTAAGGTATCTGTTAAATTTTCTACAGTTATGTTTGATAAGATATTGCTTATTTCAAAAATATTTTTTATGTTGAATCCTTGTCCGAAACTTAATCTCACATCTATGTTGCCTATTCCTGTGCCATTGATATCTACGAAAGACGATAAATTCACGATTGAGTTAATCGTTGTATCGCTTGTCCATTGCCAATCTAATTCTATATTTATTTCATCTGAAGTAATATTGAAACTAGGGGAGGTTGTAAAATATCCTACAAGTTCTGTGTGAGAGTCGTCTAGCACCCACACATTTGTTGAAGCATAACATTCTGATGTTTGTCCCATAAGATATTGTTCTTCTGGAATTGTGAATTTCCTACATTGCATTTGTGTGGTGTTTGTTGAAATCCCTCTTATATCTGAGTCTTCTTCTGTATTGTATGCTATTAAAATCCTATCTAAATCAGCATTATTGTCTGTTCCCTTGCTACATCTGACTTGGTAATTTATATGGAGAGGAATTCTATTTGAGTAGGCTACATTTGTTACATTTGCGCAAATAAAGATTTCTTTTTTTAATTCATAATTTGATTTACCTGTGACTGTATTTACTTCAAGCCAGCTTGATGTTGTGAAGAAACCTTTTGCAAAACCAATTGAATCTACTACGGATATGCCATCTTCATCAATACATTCTGTTCCACTTGTGTCGCTTCCACAATAGCAAATAATTTTGTAAGCATAATCTGTGGCTTCATCAAATCTTGTAGGGTGCAGAATATCTGAAACTTTCACTTCCCCGTTAACCATTCTGGTGTCGTGATACAATAACATTTTTGTTTCATCATTGCTCCAACCAGAAATTTTACAGAATCCTCCTGTAATCTTTTTTCCGTTTTCATCTTTTACTATCCCTTGCATTGAACCTACTAGTCCTAAGAATCCTCCTCCAAAAGTTGAGTTTGTTATTATGAGGGTGCTTGCAGCGAATCCAGTGGAGGTTACATTTGCTGTAGCATTTTGAAGAACAGCAAGACCAGTACCGTTTAGAGAAACATTTAGGAAAATTCCATTTGGCCAAGTCGTTGGGATTGTAAAAGATTGGTAGAATAATTGGTTTTTTACTGCAGAAGTTGTTCCATAGTCTAACTCAAATTGATATCCTGAAGAATTTGTCCAATTCACATTGTAGGGGGTGTTTTTTTCACCAGGTTCTGAACAAGACATTGCGGATGTTGCTGTTTCTCCTGCTAAATAATCTGTTTTATCTAATGTAATTGTACAAGAGGCGTAGACTAATGGTAAGAGGAATAAAATGAATATCGCAATTAAAGAAAAGTATTTGGCTTTCATTGTTTGTCCTCCCAGAAATATATTTTTGCCATACCTACTTTTCTTATTTTAACTTTTTCTGCTCCTTCTAAAAATGCGAAACAGTTAGAAATTGTTTGCCTCGATAAATTTAATTTTTTGGATAATTCAGAAATCGTGAACCCATTTGAATTTTTCTTTAATTCTTTTATGATTATTTCTCTGTTTTTATCCATTCTATTGTAAATCAATATTGATTTCTTTATTAAATACAATATTGTAAAGCAATAAATAGTATTTAAGAGTTTTGTTTTAGAAGATTGAGAAGAAAAGCCTGCGGAGAGATTTGAACTCCCGACCCTCTGCTTACAAGGCAGATGCTCTACCACTGAGCTACACAGGCATAGAGTTATGAAGAATTAATTGCTTTAAAAGATTTCTTATTCTTTGTTTTTAACTTGAAAGATTCTAATTTCACAAAGAGCAAGAGGATAAATTTTCTTAAGTTTTAAACTCAAAATTTTTTGAATTCTATTCTTGATTATGTCGTTAAAGACTTCATCAGATTCTTTATCTTTTACATAATTTGTTAATTCTTCTTTAGCTTTGTCTCTCAAAGCTTTTTTCACAGCCCTTGAAACTCTTCTTCTTGTAACTAAGAAAGGTTTTATTTGTACTTGGACATTTTTACAAGGAGCAAAAAAAGAATCTTCTACATAATTAGTTCCTTTCCTTACCATTCTTTTTAGAAAGTATGGCATTAACATTACTTTCTGAGGATAAGCAACTGCCTTATCCCCTTCAAGTTTTATTTTGGTGGTTAAAAGCATACTTTTTCCTCTTAAGAATCGTGTTAGATCATATTTGATGAATCTTCCTTCTAAGTCTTCAAGAGCATATGCTTGTGATTGAGTTACTTTCTCAATGATTGGAATTTCCACGTCAAAAAATTTCTTTTTTCGTTTTGCTTTTGCCATTTTATTCTTGTATTACTTTACCTGCCCTTTTACCTTTTTTCTGATATTTTGATTTGCCACATTCACTACAAATATACATGATATTTGTCTTCTTATTAGTCTTTACTTTTCTCTTGAATTTGCTTACTGCTGGTTTAGAACCCCATTTCCCCTTATTTCCGATACCTATCCCGAGCCCTCTCCCTTTAGCTCTAGCGATGCTCCCTCTTGTTAAGGTTCCTCTCTTTGCTCCAGTAGACACTACCTTTATTTTTTGTTCTGTTCTTTTTTTACAATATGGACAAAATCTCTTTGTTGTCTTAGGAATTTTCATAATGGAAAAAGAGGATTTGGGTTTTTAAAGTTAATTAAAGTGGTCCTGCGCAGAATCGGACTGCGGTTACTTCCACGTCAAGGAAGCGTCTTAACCACTGGACTACAGGACCGTGCATTTAGATGCGAAGAAATATTTAAATAGTTTCTTTTGCAATTTTACTTATGAGAAAAGGAGGAATGGTAATTGCGTTTGTGTATTTAATTTTTGGGTTATATTTTATTAATTCTGCTCTTAATTTTATAACTTTACCTTCTTTAATAGGAAGTCTTGACAAATGGATAACTTTTGGGGGAGGATTGTTGATTCTTCTTGGGGGATTTAGTTTTTGGAAAATACGTAGAGAAAAATTTAGATATTAATATTGATTATTTTTTATTACTAACTTACTAAGTAAGTTAATTATTAAGAAGTTTTATATACTTAATTTTATTATACAGACTGATGAAGAAATACTTGCTTCTTATAGAGGATGAGAAACTTTGGGGTAAATTTAAAGAAAGTATAGAAAAAGATATTAATAGTGAAATTTTAAAATTGATAAAGGAGAAAGTAAATCCAGAGGTGACCAATGAAAAATAAACGAGGACAAATTACAATTTTTATTATTATCGCGATAGTTTTAGTGGCAGGAGTGGCTGTTTTTTTTGTATTTAGAGATAGTCTGGGATTTACAAAGATTCCTGCAAATATTGAACCAGCATATAATTCTTTTTTAACTTGTTTAGAAGATGAAGCTAGTATTGGAGTAGAAGTTTTAGGAAGCCAGGGGGGCTATATTGAATTACCAGACTTTGAACCCGGCTCTGTTTACATGCCTTTTTCTTCTCAGCTTAATTTTATGGGAAGCCCAATTCCCTATTGGTATTATGTTTCTAGTAATGGTGGGGAAGAAGAACAAGTTCCGTCACAAACAGAAATGGAAAGGCAGTTGCAAATATTTGTTGAAGAAAGAATAAAGAATTGCAATTTAGAAAGATATTATGAAGAAGGTTTTGAAATAGAATTTGGAGAGCCAGAAGCAAAAGTGGATATTTCAAATAAAAGGGTGGAGGTGAGATTAACAATGCAGGTAGAGATGAGAAAGAATGAAGACTCTGCTTTAATTAAAACGCATAAAATTTCAGTGGATTCAAAATTAGGGAAGCTCTATAATTCTGCCAAAAAGATTTATGAGAAAGAACAAAAGAATTTGTTTTTGGAAAATTATGCTGTGGATACATTAAGACTTTATGCTCCTGTTGACGGGGTAGAGATTACTTGTTCCCCTTTAATCTGGGATACAAATGAGATTTTTGATTCCTTAGAAGAAGCAATTGAAGTGAATACTTTTGCCTTAAGAACTGATGAAGATTTCCTTACGCAAGAGCAAGAGTATTTTGTTGTGGATGTGGATGTTGATGAAGAAGTGAGATTTATAACCTCAAATACTTGGCCTCATTCTTTTGAAGTGTTGCCTTCAGATGGAAATGTCCTCTTAGCAAATCCTGTTGGAAATCAGCCGGGTTTAGGAGCATTGGGTTTTTGTTATGTGCCATATCATTTTGTATATAATGTAAACTATCCTGTATTGGTTCAAGTATCTTCTGGAGAAGAACTTTTCCAATTCCCTTTTGCAGTAGTAATTCAAGGTAACAAACCAAGAGAATCATTAAATGCTGCTGCAAGTACGGTTGATATTGAATTATGTAAATATAAGAATACACCAGTTTCGGTGAAGGTTTATGATGCTTTTATGAATCCCATTGAAGCAGAAATTTCTTACAAATGTTTTGGAGAAAAATGTAATATGGGAACTACAGATGAAGGGGTATTAAACACAGAATTTCCTCAATGTGTTAATGGATATGTGATTGCTAGAGCAGAAGGGTTTAATAATAAGAAACAAATTTTATCGACGACAAATGCAGGAAGTGTGAGTTTAATGATGGATAAACTTTATGAGACGGACATTAATTTAAAATTAGATGGAAGTAATTATGATAAAGAAGCAATAATTTATTTTATATCTGCAGATGAAACAAAAACTGTTGTTTACCCCGAGCAAAATTCTGTAGAATTAGTAGAAGGGCAATATGAAGTTCAAGTTTATATTTTTGATAATTCAGAAATAAAATTACCTGAGACAAATTATGAAGAGTGTGTTGAGGCAAGTAGGTCTGGAATTGGGGGTTTATTTGGTATGACAGAACAAAATTGTTTTGATGTGTCTATTCCTGCACAAGTTATTTCTAATGCTCTTATAGGAGGAGGGAAGCAAGAACAGTATATTTTAGAATCTGAATTGCAAGAATCTAATTCAATAGAAATTCTTGCAGAGAGTTTAACAGCTCCTAAAACATTAGATGATTTACAAAATAATTATCTTTTATTTGAAGATAAAAAATTAGATATATATTTCACATGAAACAAAAAAGAATGATAAAATTGAGTATTGTTTTCTTATTCTTACTTTTAGTACTACCCCTTGTCTCTTCTGCTACTCGTTCAAATCCCCAATATACACAATATATGGGGCAAGGAGAATCTTCTAATGATTCTGTATGTCGAGAAGGACAGGACTTTCTTATTCAAATTGCTCCGTTTGGTTGCACTCCTGCCGTGGTGAGAAGTGATTTGTTGGAAGAACAGAATGTTCCTGTTTTTTGTCAATTGAGTGCTACAAAAGTTAATCCATTAATAGATGTTGAAGCAATTGATAGCATATCTTTTTCAGGGGAATATCCTCTAGAAGTAGAAGGACTTGCATTTCACCCTGCGCAAGCAGCACTTGGGTTAGAAGGAAATTTGAATAGTCCTGTATTAAATAATATTGGTTATGTAGTTATTGTTTTAAAAAAGCAAGCAAATTCTTCTGCAATGCCTGAGTATGTTTCGGGGAATCTTACAGCTAAGGTAAAATATGATGTACAGAGCACCCTTGGTATAGGAAAAGCAAATTTTTATTTACCCGAATTAACAGACGCTGATTGGGAAAAGAGCCAATATCAATATAGTTTTTGGGAAGGCAAAGGAACAGTAAGAGCAGAAAATATAGATGAAAATAAAGTTTCTCTCTCAATTTATTCAAAAGGGAATAAGGTTTCTAGTGTTACTCTTAATGAAGGTGGAGAATCTGAAAAGATTTATCTTCCTGGTTTTGATTGTTTAGCAAGTTTGCAAGTTAAACTTAATGGCTTGGAAAATCCTAGTACCCGAGCACTTCTTCGAGTGAATGCAGATGTGGTAGAGGTTGCAGATGGAGAGAAATTTTTAGAGAATAAATGTCAAGTTACTAGTTTAAAAAAACAAGGATTGACACAAAATGTGAAAATAAAATGTATAGAAGATGAGGGAGTAAATAGTTTTAATTTAATTATTAGTCCGAGGGTTAATTTGAGTATTGATGGTGTTGAAAATGAATTTGGTTTAGGAGATTCTCTTTATGATATTGATGAGGGAAAAAAATCTGTTTACTTGGCGTATATTGGAGCTAAGGGAGATTCACAGGATGTAAATAATTTATTTGTTTTTCTTATGTCTAGTCCAGAACATAAAGAAAGATTAAGTGAAAGTGAATTAGCCAGATATAATTTTCTTGTAGGAGATTTGTTAGAAAAGAATTCTGGTTGGGATGGAGCAATTGATGAAGGTTCTAACCTTGTAAAAAAGATTCCAGGGATTTTGCCCTTGCTCGCTAATTTTGTTATACGAGGAGAAGAGTTTCATTGGGTTAATTATGGTGGTGTTGGAAGGGGATTTGCTGATTTAGTGATTGTTAACGGATTTGTTAATCCTCAAGATAAAATTTTAAGTGGAGACCCCAAAAAATATTATGGTTTAGCAACAGCAGATTATGAAACAATTGCAGAAAGTTTTTCTGGAGAGAGATACACACCTAAGATAGCTATTCCGCTTGATGAAGAAGCATTATATAAGAAGATTCTTTTTTCTTGGAGTTTGCAGCAGAAAGCAACTGTTTTGGAATTATGTGGTGAATTTAAGAATTTGTATTCTAATTCAGATAAAGAATTAGAGAAATATTGTGATGATGAATATAAACTTTCAAATCAAGAAACAGCTTCAGTATATGTTACTATAAATGGGAATGTAAAAGAAATTATTTTTGATGGAATCTATGAGCCAAGTGCGCAAGAATATGGTGCGAAAATTTTTGTTAGCAATACTCTCCCAGCTTATGATGGAGAAAAAGATTTAAGAAAGAATCAAGAAGTTTATGTTTCTGCTACTGAATCAATTATATTAAAAGAACTTGAAGAAGATTATGCGATTTTTGACGTTAGTAAAATTAATTATGAGAACATTAAAGAGATTACTTATAATCCTAAAAACTTGAAAATAGAATTAGGAGATTATGCAGTTATTGGTGAGAATAATTATAAGATAAATTTGGAAGGTATAAATCTTAAGAAATTTGCAAAGGTTTCTATTTCTCCTGGTTTTGAAGATTCAGGAACAACTGCAGATTTTGGTTTTAATATTGGAATTGAACAACGTGCAATTGAATTATCCCCTGAAGTGATAGCAGGAAAAATTGAAAATTTAGATTCGGAGCTTGGGACATGGCAGAATATTTCTGATGGGCTTGAAACAGTTGTTAAGGGATTGAAAGTCGCATGTATTGCAACAGGAGCTGCCTTGACGATTAAAAATCTTTTAGCAAATGCCGGAGGAGAAGGAATTGCTCGAAATTATGTTATGCGTGGTGCAGGAGGCTGGTATGAAAGGTGTGCAGATATGGTTGGGAGTGGAACTTATATTTCTCAAGAACAATGTTTAATTAAAAAAGCAGTTAATATTGATGCAGATGTTAGCACTCTTTCTGGTTTGATAAGTAAGCAGAATGAGAAGATACAAGAAATAGAAAAGGCGACGGTGAAAACAGAAACATTTGGTAATACTGTTGTAGATACTAAAGAGTTCATGATAGACTATTCTGAACAGGTTATTTCTTCCTTGGATAGCGAACAACTTGGAGAATTAGATCCATATAATACTGGAAAAACAATTAACATGGAAGATATGAAAATAAGTTTATCTATTGGTGGCTGGGAAGAGGGAAATTATAATAAGGAACAATTAAGAGAAATTGAACTTTATTCAAATGTTTTAAAAGAAGATTCAGGTGCGACAGATGAATTAAGAAGCATTGCAGAAAAAGAACTTTATTCTACTCTCTTGGATGTTCAAACGACTGCAGGAAGCTTTGTGGAAAGAACGACTATTGCGGGCACATTAGGGATTGATCCAGGAAAAATCGGTCTTTATGAGACTAAGGATACAAAGAAAATTAAGTATGAAGAAGTTACTTATGGGGATATAGCAGGAGAAGTGCCAATAGGCGGTTTAAATCCAGAGACACCAATTCAAGTAATACAATATGAAGGAGGAACATATGTGGTTGTTTTAGATGATTCTTCAGGAACAGGGATTTTGCCAATAAAACGTATTAATGAAGGCGAGGAAATGGTTTCTTCTGGGAATTTTCAAATATATGATTTAAATGGAAAATTGGTTGAAGATCCTGAGGAACATGTGGCTGGATTAAAAAATATTTATTTTCAAAAATATGATAGTTTAACTTATGAGAATGAATATAAAAATGCAGAATTGCAATATTATGAGACAGAACCATATAAAGGACTTCCAGCAATTGTTCCTTTTGATGAAGATGAGGGGTGGTATGTTGCAACAAAACAAACTTTGCCAGTGTTAGGAAATGTGGGGGCATATGATGATTCTGGAGCAGCAAATAGTTTTTGGATATGTAATGTGGGTAAGAATGGTTTAGAAGAGAATATTGGAGGAGATGATAGTTGTCAAATGATTAATTTGGGAACAAGACAACCATTTGATCAATTTGGCGGACTTGATCCTGCTACTGCAGAAAAACTTGTAAGCCAAGCAGAAAAAGCAGTTGCTCAAGCATCTAGTGCTTATGGTTCGAATATGCCAAAGAAAGTTGATATTTTGGGAACTGCATTTGAAGTGGGGGCCCCTGCAGCTAATTTGTTAGGGATAGAATGTGCGGATTTAATGTCTCCTAAAGATTGTCAGTTATTGTTTAATGTTTGTGATCCGGTAATTTGTCCGTCGAGTAGGTGTGATTTGGGAGGCGCTTATCCTGTGAGAGATGTTGTTCAAACAGGAGTCATAGGAAGTTTGGTTTTGTGTTTACCTAATATTCAAGAAGGAATTTTTATGCCTATTTGTTTAACAGGAGTAAAAGCAGGAATTGATGGTTGGATTTCTGTAAGGATGTCATATAGAGATTGCTTGCAGAATGCATTAGACACGGGAGAGATGGTTGGAATTTGTGATGAGATTTATAGTATTTATATTTGTGAATTTTTTTGGAGACAAGCATTACCTTTGGCAAATTTAGCAATACCCCAACTTGTTAGTGCAGTGATGGGGCAAAATGCGCGAGGAGGAGGAGAATATCTTTCTGTAGAAAATGCTTGGAAAACAGCAGGAGATTCGGTTACTTATTTCACTCAATATTATGGAGCAAATGCTCTTGAAGCATTTAAATCTAGGACATCAGAAGAAGTCGGAACTGAAATTTGTAAGGTTTCTATTTCTGCAGTTTATGCTAGTGGAGCAGATTTGTTAGATACAATATCTGAACCAGATTCTCCTTCGCAGTTCCATGGGAGGTTTGATGAAATTCCTTTCTCTTCGGCAACAGTGCCTGCAACTTCACAATACAAAGTATTTTATCATATTTATGCTGGACAAGATGCAGGAGCATATTATCAAGTTTATCTTCAGGGGATACCTGAAAGTAGTTATTATCAAGACTCTTCAGCGACGCTGACTGTTGCTTCTGGTTATATTGAAGCAGGAGGGTATGCTACAGAAACAGTGGACCAGACCGCAGTTTCAGGTTATCAAGAATTATGTATTAATGTTGATGGACAAGAAGAATGTGGGTTCGGAGAAGTTTCAACTTCTTTTGCAATAGATTATGCTACAGATATTTATGTAGCAAGTCAAGTAGATGATGTAGAGATTAGCAAAGAATCAAAATGTGTTGGAGATAGTAATCTTGGAATAATTCGAGTTTGTGCAACATATAATCCTGGAGAAGGTTCAGACCCTTATGTTGGAACAGAAAATTCAAGATGGAAAGAGGTGGGTTATTGTGGAGTGGAAGAAATTTTATGCTGGTTAGACACAGATAGTGTTGGAGATGCAATTGAAGTTGCTACCATTGAAGCAGATGCGTTGGGCAATGTTACACAAAATTATTTAGATATTTTAAGAGAGAAAGAAGGTTATCTTACAGAGGAAGAATTTGTTTCAAAAGTAGAAAAGATTAATAAAGAGGGAAAGATTTTTCGTAAGTTAGTTTTGATAGAAGAGATTTTTGATAAAGTTTTCTTAAACAAAGAAAAAGCTTATTTGTATTTGTTAAGAGGAAATGCTTATGCGATGTTCTTGGGAGGAGATTTAGATGAGGACTTGGTAGAAGCAGGAGAAGAGACAGAAGAGGACCCTTTTATTGCTCGATATAAAAAAGTAGAAGGAGAATTTCCAGACGGATTGTTTGAATATTATGCTAAAGAAAATAAACCAACTGATTGGGGAAAAAATAGATTTAAAGGATTGTTGGTAGCAATTGCAGAAAGACAGAGTAATTTAGGAGATCCTGATCCAACTTGGATAATGGAATATGGTAATCGTGAAGAAATGTATGAAGGAGCAGAAAACCAGGTTAAATTTGCTTCGTCTACGTTGAAGTTAGCACTAAATAAAGTAAGTCCTGAAGGAAGTAATTATAAAGTGTGTGAAGGGAAAGCGGATACGGATTTATTACTTTGTGTAGTAAGTGTTTATCTCACTGGACAAGATGATGAAGAAGGAAGAGTTTATGCTCAAGAAGTTATTGATAGAATAAGTTTCTGGGAGAATTATTTTGATAAGAATGGAGAACAAATAGCAATAACGTTTGCCGAGGCAAGGGCAGCGTGTGGTTCTCCTTCTGATTTTAGGTATGAGGAATGTATGGCGATATTTGGTGTTGAAGAAGGAGATGAAGAAGAGGAGAAAGATGAAGAAGAAGGAGAACGAGAACAATGTGGAGATGGAGAATGTACTCGGGGAGAGATTTGTGGAAGTGTAGATATCCCTCCGCAATGCAAATCAGATTGTGGAGAGTGCGGGGATGATGAAGAAGTAATAGCTCCTGAGGAAGTTATTCAAAGATATTTGAAAATTGAGGAAGAGTTTAAGGTAAATGGGTGGTCCTTGTTTGAATATTATTCTGCAAAGAATAAACCAGATATTTTAACTAAAGAAAGGTTTAAGGCTTTGTTAGTTGCAATTGCAGAAAAACAAAGTAATCTTGGATATCCTGAAGGAAAGTATGATTCAGCTTGGTTAATGGAATATGGATATAAATATGCAGGTACTCAAAGAGTAGATGAATCTGAAGGAGCAATAAAACAAGTAGCTTTAGCTTCAGAAGTATTGAATGTAGCATTAAATGGAGATAGGGATTCAGAAAGTCCTTATTATGAATGTAGGAACAAATGGAAAATTAGAGATATTCGGTTAACTTGTGTAGTAGAAGTTTATTTAACTAATGATGAATCAAAACCTCTTGATGTTTCTTTTGGGGAGCAATATGCTGAAGAGATTATAGATAGGATGGATTTTTGGGAAGAATATTTTATTGAGAATCAATAATGCGGAGACAAGGATTCGAACCTTGGTAAGCACTAAGCTAACAGGTCCTAAACCTGTCCCGTTTGACCACTCCGGCATCCCCGCACAGGAATACAATTATTTTTCCCTATAAAAAACTTTAGACACAGTTTTTCGGATAAACTTTTTGTTATCCCTAAAAAGGAAGAACACTCAGAAGATTTATAAACTTGGAAATTCTTGAATTTTTATGAAACAAGAAAAAATTGATGATAATTTAATCAAGAAAAAAATCTATGATCTCTTGAGTTCGAAAGAAACTCGTTTAGCTGAGCTTTTCAAAAAGCATGAGCAAGATATTCATTATTATAATGACTCTAAATCTGAAGGATGTGGGAAATATTGCCATTGTAATGGAAAGATTTTTATTAATCTTAACTTGCCTGACAAAAGAAAAATTAAAAATTTTTCTCTTGCGAACTCTGTTATGAAAACTTTTCATGAAATAGGTCACAAACTTGATACTAAATCCAGATACTATTTCCAAAGCGAATTAAGAGCAAGAAAATTTGAATACAATGTTGCTAAAAGACTTGGTGGCTCTTTTTTAGAATTTTCCAGTTCTGATTTTATGACTTTAGCAGCAGCAAAAGGAGATTATAATACTTTTGGTCAATTATTTAATTTACATACATTTTATAGAAAACAAGTAGGTATGCCTTGTTCCAATTATCACAAATTGTTTAATGCAAAAAATGCCAATTAATTTTAGAATTATTACCTTTCTTTTTCTTTAATTTTATCTTCGAGTTTTAATCTTTCTATTAATTCCTTATATCGATTTCGAATTGTTACTTCTGTTATGCCTGCAATATCTGCAACTTCTCTTTGAGTTTTCTTTTCATCATTGATTAACGCAGCGACGTAAAGTGCTGCGGCAGCAATTCCTGCAGGACCTCTTCCCGAAGTTAATTCAACTTTTTCTGCTTGTTTTAAAATATTCAATGCATCATTTTGTGTTCGAGGAGAAAGTTTCAAAACAGAAGAAAATCTTGAGATATAATCTTTTGGAGAACTTTGTTTCACTTTAATTCCTAATTTTCTAATTATAAATCTATAAGTTCTACCAATTTCTTTTCTTTCTACGTCTGAAGCTGTTGCCATTTCATCAAGAGTTCTTGGGATATTATAACTTCGACATGCAGCATAAAGACAAGCAGCAATTACAGATTCCATACTCCTCCCTCGAACTAATCCTCGCTGTAATACAAAATTGTAAACTCTTGCAGCTTCATCTCTTGCAACATTTGGAAGATTAAGATATGAAGCAATAACTCTTAATTCGGCCATAGCTAATCTTAAATTTCTTTCAATACTGGTTGAAACTCTTTCTTGCCATTTTTTTAATCTTAAAAATTTTCTTGTTTGTGCAGATTCTAATTTGTAAATATCTGAAATTTCTCCAACGTTAGTGGTTAATCCTTTATCGAATTTTTGTATGCTTATTGGAGCTCCCCCTCTCCCTTTTTTATCACTTTTATCAAACTTTCCTTGAAGGTCTATTCCAGTGTCCGCCATTTTCTCTTCAATTACTAGGCCACAATCATTACAGGTTATTTCTCCAAGATATTCATCAGAAGTAATATTTGCACTCCCACATTCTGGGCATTTTTTAACAAAAGTCATTTTAATAATATTTGGTTTTCGTAAGGTTTATAAAGCTTTTCCCTTTATAAAGCTTGTGTTTTCTATAGTTATCCGTAAATAGTAAAAATCAATAGAATTTATTTGACTAAAATTCCGTTTATTGTTCCTTCTTGGGTGGGTCTGTTAGTTATTTTAACTTTGCCTAGATCTGTTTGAACAATTGTTCCCTTAGTCAATATATTTTGTCTAGCAAGAAATCTATTTGAAGGAGTTTCAAGTACATTTTTTACCTCAGTTTTTTTAGATTGTCCTTGAATATTTACAAATTTTGCTTTTAAGAGAAGAGTTTTCTTTTTTCCTCCCCGGAGTTTTTTTATTTTTCTTTTTTCCTCCCCGAGTTTTACAATTCTTCTTTGCCCGGCTGATTCATAAGATTTCTTTTTTCTGGTTTTATTATATCTTCCACCAGAGATTTTCTTTCCTTGTTTCATAGATATTTTGTGTTAATTTCCCTTAAATAGTTTTTGTTTATAGGGCTGTAGCGAAATGTTTATAAATAAATTATAATCATAAAGATAATGGTTAATGGAATTGAAAGGCCCTTGGATTTATTGAACAACTCTAAAGGTAAGGAAGTATTGGTACATTTGAAAGGAGACAAGTCATTTGTTGGGACGTTGTTAGCATTTGATATACATATCAATTTAGTGTTAGACAATATCAAGGAAATGGAAAATAATGAAGTGAAAAGAAATCTTGGTTTGGGATTTTTGCGAGGAGATACGATAATTTTTATTTCTCCAGCTTCAACTGTGTTATAAAGAATAATTGATAAATTATATAAACGATTTTTTATTAATTCTTATATGATAGATATAACTTTCTTAGGGACTTCTGGAGCAATACCTACAAGAAGTAGAAATCATACATCTATCCTTTTAAAGTCAAATACAGAAAATATCCTCGTAGATTGTGGGGAAGGAACCCAGAGACAATTTAGATTTGCAAGAATTAGTCCCCAAAAGATTACAAGGTTACTTATTACTCATTGGCATGGAGACCATGTGTTGGGTATCCCCGGACTTTTGCAAACACTTTCTTTTAATGATTATTTTAAAGTCCTGAAGATATATGGACCTAAAGGAATTAAGGAGCAAATAAAAGCTGTCTTAGTTGCTTTTCCAATGTACAAAAATATTAAGATTGAAATTAAAGAAGTTCTTGGAAAGTTTTTAGAAACTGAAGATTTTTATATAGAAGCACATCCTTTAACTCACGGAAAAGTTCCGACGAATGCTTATATTTTTGTGGAGAAGGGTAAAAGAAGAATAGATAAGAAAAAATTAAAGAAGAGCAGATTACCTCCCGGGCCTTTATTAAAAAAATTAAAAGAAGGAAAAAATATCACTTACAAAAACAAAAAATATTTAGCAAAAAATTTAACAAATAAGGAAGACGATAAGAAAATTTCTTTTGTTTTTGATACAGTTATGAATAAGAAGATTGTTCCTTTTGTTAAGAATTCAGATCTATTAATTTCTGAAGCAACGTATGATTCTTCTTTATCAAATTTAGCAAAAGAGCATCAGCATTTAACAGCAGGACAAGCTGCAGAAATTGCAAAGAAATCTTCAAGTAAAAAATTAATTTTAGTTCATTACAGTGATAGATATGAAAAGGATCCAACTCCCTTGTTGAAAGAAGCTAAGAAAATTTTTAAGAATTCTTTATTGGCTAAAGATTTGGATAAAATTAAGGTATAATTTTTTAGAATGCCCTGGACAGGATTCGAACCTGCGACCTACTGCTTAGAAGGCAGTCGCTCTATCCAAGCTGAGCTACCAGGGCATAGAATAACTTACCTAATAACCTTTAAAAGTTTTACATTCTTGTCTCAAATATGAAAAAAGAGATTCTCAAATTTCCATTAAAAGGAAAATATCTTGTTATGCTGGCTCCGAGTTTTGTGGTGGATTTTTCTTATCCTAAAATAATTTCACAACTAAAACAATTGGGTTTTGATAAGGTGGTAGAATTGACGTTTGGTGCTAAAATGGTCAATAGAGAGTATCATAAGAAACTTAAAAATTCTAAGGGTTTGTTGATTTCAAGTGTGTGCCCTGGGATTGTTGAAACAATTAAGAAAAATTATCCTCCTCTTAAAAAGAATTTAATTCAAGTAGATAGCCCGATGATAGCAATGGCAAAAATTTGTCGGAAATTTTATCCTTCGCATAAGATTGTGTTTATTGCGCCTTGTAATTTTAAAAGAATTGAAGCGGCCCAATCAAAAGAAGTTGATTTTGTTATTGATTATAAAGAATTGAAAAGAATTTTTTCTAAACAGAAATTTAAAAATACAAAAGGAAAATTTTTATTTGATAAATTTTATAATGATTATACAAAAATTTATCCTATCGCGGGAGGTTTGTTTAAGACAGCACATCTAAAAAATTTGGTGAAGCCAGAAGAAACGAGAATTCTTGGTGGAGCGAAGGAGGTTTGTAATTTTTTAAACAATCCAGACAAGAGGGTAAAATTTTTAGATGCAACTTTTTGTAAGGGGAGCTGTATTGGGGGGCCCTGTGTGAATTCTAATTTACCGATTGGGATAAGACGAAAAAAAGTTTTGAATTATTTGAAAAAAGCAAAGACAGAAGATATTCCTGAAAACCGGAAAGGAGTTCTTGAAAAAGCGAAAGGAATTTCTTTTAAATCAAATTATTCTAATACATAATTTTATATATTATTTTTTTATGATTTGAATATGCGGAGGTGGCACAGCGGCTACTGCGTTCGCCTGCAGAGCGAATATTCGTGGGTTCGAGTCCCACCCTCCGCTTTTATTAAAGTAGTGCCTACCAAAATATTTAAATATCTTGTAGTGCCTAATTCT
>Ga0208769_1000052_pt1 | contig 60226 bp, 77 predicted proteins | sample AntAceMetag02UKC_FD_184768 | JGI IMG/M metagenome (GOLD analysis project Ga0208769, IMG submission 184768) | Saline lake microbial communities from Ace Lake, Antarctica- Antarctic Ace Lake Metagenome 02UKC (SPAdes) (version 2) | ecosystem: Environmental > Aquatic > Non-marine Saline and Alkaline...
ATACTTGACAACCGTGGCAAGTGCGCCACCGAACCCGCCCGCGCGACTGAATGCTCCGGCGAAGCTACCACCGAATCCCCGCGGTTCTTGCGCACCGCCCGCTGTTCCGCGTCCACCGCCACGACCACCACCGCCAAGCACGCCGTCTGCGTTCTTCTTGATGCCATCGACATCCCCACGCATCTTACGGACGGCCTGATCCCACTTGGCCATCCCCGGCTCTATTCCCAATATGACGGTTGCTTTACGGGCCATATCAGCTTCTCTTTCGCGAGTTGTCCTTCACGTGCTCGTAGTAGGAGTTGTAGAACACGTAGAGTTCTTGCGTGTCGTCACTCTCGACGAGTTCGGGCACGCGATCGGCGTAGGCCGATTCAGAAAGGGGTATGTTCCAGAGTAGCCGTTCGGTGGCTATCCGCTCGATGATTTTGCCCGTCCACCAGGGGAGCGTTTCCTGCGCGAACCGGGCACCCGTGAGTTTGTCGTCGAACGGTCCTGCGTAGCTTCCGGGGTATTCTCGGCAGGCCCGATCTGCATCACGGACCTGCCTTGCGAGTTTTTTATGTCTACCGGCTGAACGAGATCGACTTCCCGAACCGCGGCCAATAGCGGGCTCCTTATGCCGTCCGGGAGCGATTGCACTTCGTCAATGTTCTCGAAGTAACGTGCTTCGTGGTTGTCGGCTTCGTGGACACCGTAGAAGATCCGGAAGTCGTCCTGCAAACCAAGCGTATCCCGCATGATCCCGAGTTTTACCGCAAACCGAAGCCCGGTCGCGACCAACTCCTCACGCGTGATTGCAAGCAGCGATTCCCGTCGTTTGTCGGTGATCTCGCGCATTGCAGTCGCGATACGCTCCCGGTACTCGGCCTCGACTTTCTCGTAGGCGTCTTCCGCCTTTGCCCGCGCCAATTCGGTGCTGCACCGACTCAAGTCGATCGGCATGAGCGCAGGCACGCGCTTCCGCGCCTGAGCCGTGATATCCCCCAGTTCGAAGTTGAGGATCATGTTGACCAAGCTCTCGGTGCTCATGTCCATCAATTCGTTCTGGAGCGCGTCGTGCTTGGGTGTACCCAGGGCGTAATCCAAACGCGCCTGCTGCACCGCTTCGGCGTGGGCGTTATCGGCCTCGCGCATCTCCGGTGCACTCATCGTGCGCACCCATATCCGATCCGTTACTTCGTTACCGTCCGCGTCCCATGCGCTCACCGTGAACTCGCGCGCGCAGAGTTCCGCGGCGCTCTTGAAGCTGAGTAGTTTCTTTGTGCCCATGAAAATGCCTCCCGTTGAAGTTGAATGCCCTTGCCCCCGAAATGATTAAAGGCGCCGCGTCTATCCGATGTGCCGGGCAAGCACAGACGCGGCGCCTTCCGGGAGCGCCCTCACCGCTGATTCCGGCCAGTGCCGGCGAGGATCAGGTGTAGGATGGGACCTGTCAGCGGCATTGAGGGACAGCTTATGCGTAGCTCGCGACCGAGTTGATGAGAACGATCTCGCAGCTCTTGCCCTCGGTCGGGCACTTACGAGCCGTCCAACCGAAGTCGTATTCGAGGTTCCCGACCCGGTTCGTGTTCTCGTTGGTGTTGGCCTTGCACGAGTACGCCGTAATTGACAGTTGGTTCTTGTGGGCACCCTGGATGGTGTCGCCCTCGAGAACCGATTCTAGCTTGAAGTAGTCGCCCGCCTTGAATGTTTCCCAGTAGCTTTCGTCGTCGAACAGGATCGTCGCCCTGCCCGACAACTGGAAGAGGTCAACGCGGTAGGTTCCCAGATCGAGTCCCGAACCGCCTGTGAACAGACCCTCCAGACCGGGGAATGCGAACTCGAAGTTGATTGCCGTCAGCACTTCGACGTTCACATCGTCGATCTGCGGCGATGCCGTGAGTTGCTTGAAGTGCCACGGGGTTTCGTCGGCAACGACCGGCGATGCGGTCATTACGGCCGGGCGCTCTTCACTGAGATCGTTGGTCGTGCCCGACCCCTTGCTGCCGGCGTCGGTGCCCAGCCAGATGATGTTCTTGGCCACGAACTCCGGCGTTATCATCGCAGGCCCGTTGTTCGGCAGGTCGATCGGCAGCCTGCGGCATATTGCCCCTCTGATCAGCTTCGAGCGGGTAGCCGCGAAGATCGACTCGATCGAGTAAGGCACAGGCCAGGCCGTGCGGGCGTTGAGTCCCGGCGACCAGGTGTGTTGCCACACGTCGGTATCCGTGTCCCCGCCGGAACTGGATTCCAACTGTGAGCTCGTTGGCGTGCCGAAGATCATTGTGAGGAAGTGCCCGATAGACTCAGGGCCCGGGATCATCCGCAAAGACCCCTCGTTCATCGACCCGTGTTCGATGACACGCGTGATCTCTCGGTCGGCGCCCATATCATCCATCTGGGACTCGGCGTTGAAGCCGGCCTGAACCGACTCCTCTTTGATCGGGAAGAACGTGATTCCGTCGACCACTTTGTCCGGGTCGGAGCCGCTGGTTGGTGTCGTACCCCACGTAGCTTCGCGGACGAGGCCGACAATGCTTTCAGATCCGCTCAATGCCGGTGTAGTTACAGTCATGACTAAAACTTCCTTTCCCGCGATCTCGCGGAGTTCCTATTTCCTACGGTAGCGGCGTTCCAGTCGGAATCGCCTGTCAGTAAGGTTGATCGACGCCGATTGCTCGGGCGTCAGTTCTCGAGGTATCCCCCGAGTGAATCCGCCGGCCTTGGTTGTCACCTTCGGCGAATTGCCCCGCCAAACAACGACATCGACCGGTTCGACCTCGACCCGCTCCCGTGGGTTCACTTCTTCCAGAAATGACTTGATCCGCATTGCCGTGCGCTGATACGTCCAGTCATTCGCCACTCTCTTGGCCGCGTGCTTGCCCATCTCCGCGAGTTTGGCATGATTATCGAACGCCCACCTCATGCAGTAGCGCAGGCTCGCAATGGAAGGGCGCGCGAAGTGCCCGTCAATGTTGTTGTGGTAGTTCGGGCAACCTTCCAGTCCGTCGATCGCAACGCGCAGGCAATCCGTATCGAGATAGTCCCGGCACCCGCCCCAGTCAGTCACGATCGCAGGTGTGCCGCACGCCATCGCTTCAAGCGGCGTGAGTCCAAACCCTTCGCCCCGAGACGGCATCACGAAGCAGTCGAGGCTCTGATAGAACCCGCGCATCGTGTCGGTGTCCACCTGTGCGCGTCGGGCATCTATCCGAGCGTCCTTTATCTTGAGCAACGCGGGAAGCGCGTTCGATGTCTGCACCATCAATCGCACATTTTCGCTGCCCGTAAACTCTTCCTGAAACGCCCGGATCAGCAGATCGTAGCCTTTTCGCGTGCTCGCGGAACCCGCATAGCCGAAGACAAACGTGTTGTCCGTCGGGTCTGCATCCCGTGTGCGTGGAGGGTAGTAGTCCGCGGTGTCGACGCCCAGCGGTATGACCACAATCGGCGCCTCGCACCCGGACGCTATCAGGCTGTCCCGACAGAACTCCGAGGGAACCCAAACCTGGTTGGCGCAGTTACACGCCGCGACCCACTCGCCTGGCCATCGGTCGGCTTCGAACATCGTGTAGAGAATCCGATACGGACTCGGCAATCGCTCCAGAAACGACAGGCTGATCGCCGCGTAACCGATGCCGACAGCGCACTTCTCCGCCTTGTCACCACACGTTGTTACGTCATGCGGTACAACGTCGTTTTGCAGCAGGTGGCGAACGATGTTCCGTGAACTCGATCCATAACCGCAGAACGGATTGTCGACCCCGATCCACGCTACGTGGGATTTGCCATCTCGTTTGAACATATCACAATGCCTCCGTTGCAATACTGACATCGCAACTCCAGAGCAGCTTGAAGTGCACGACCGTCCGATTGGTGTCTACGTCTGGTATGAACTCAGCTATCGGTTCCGCTGATTCGTCGTCGTCCGAGTAGTCCCAGCCGAACCGCCCCGCGCCCCACACGCCGTCGTCGGACGGGTAGTTGGCAAGCACTCGCTGGACGTTATTGCATAGATTGGTGGCTTCGTCGAACGCCGCTTCCTGCGTGGTCTGCTCGGACGCCCCGGAGATCAGGAACATCAACCGTTCCTGCCGTCTCAGCCCCCCAGCCATATCAACAACCAGCCCCGCGCGCTGAAGCCGCACAAACACCATTGGCTTGTCGAGCATCGACGTGGGCATGAATTGGCCCTTGTGTATTCCGCGCAGTTCAACGCGCGTCAGATTCTCCGAGAGCGCATCGCCGACACCGCTTTCGGCATCGAGTATCGCGATAAGCCGATCCGTGACGGTCTTGTATTCCGTGCTCATAGTTGGCTCCCGATGAATGATTCGAGGTCCTTAACGATCGACGGGATCGACTCCATCATCGCCGACCCCAGAAACGCGCGCTTCGGCGGGGTGTGCACGCTGTTGGCGATGGTTTCCATCTCCGGGTCCTGCTCGTGGATCTCCGCGGGGAACGGGGCGCTCACGATTGTCTCGTGCTTGCCGCGTTCGTTATGGCTGATCCTGCGGGACATCTGTGATGTGTCAATCAACGGCGCGTCGAACGGCAGGCCGACGGCGGGGCCGATTACTTGACGCGACTTCGCTAGTTGTGCTCGCGGTCCCCGCCGCCGTCTCTGCTTGCGCCTGACCGTGCTTGCGGCCAGTCTGGCCCAACCCTTTTGGTAGCTGCCTAGCTTCGCCTGTGCCTTGCGTTGGATGCGCACGCCCGCCCGCGGCATGAACTGCCCGATCAGTCCGCGAGTAGATTGAACGTAGTCGGGCATGCGGAACTCAACACCGTTTCCGCGGTATGTCTTTGTGAGCATCTAAATGAACGACTCCGTTTTTCTGATGCACAGATAACGTTCGGCCACTATCACGTTGTTCAACATCGGCGTGGACACCCGACGCACTATCCAGCTTTCGCCGGTTGTATTCACCTTGATTGTGCCACCCGCGACCATCACCCCTCCGGGAGAGGCTTCGAAGACAGCCCACGGCAACACGACCTCATCGGAATAATCATCGCCCAGCGCGGTCTTGATCTGCTCGGGCGTCAGATCCTTAACCGAAAGCGTTTCCGTCCATTCGATCTCGCCGTTGCCAAGCGCGCATTCGCTGCCGAACTCCTCGCGCAACGCGTTCAATTCAGTTCTCAGGTCCGTTCCTATGCCCATCGTTTCCACGCACCGCACATCGCCGCAATACAGACCAGCAGAACGGACATCGACGCCGGTTCCGGCACTGCAAGCGGGATCACCATAATGTTGTCGAGATACAGTCTGTCGTCCGCATCGTTCCAACAACCGACGTAGAGAGTTCCGTAGTCAGCAGTTTCGATATAGGCGGTGTAACCGGACCACGTGTCGTTGGGAGGCACCGTAAACTCGGCGAAGAACCCGGCAACTTCGTAGTAGAGGCTACTGGCCTGCTGCCCGTGTCCCGCGGCCATGGCGTAGATATCATAGGCGCCTGGCGGCAACACACAATCGTGCCAGATGTAGGTCGCCACGCGCGAGCTGCTGACAGCATCGCAAGTGATTACATACTGGCCGTCGACTCCCGCATTCCCCACAACGTCTATCGCCCACGCCGCGGGGATCACTTCCCAGTCCGGCACGCAGACCGCGTTATGCCAACCCAGAGGCGCCAGGTATTCCCCGTGTTCCTCGAAGCTGCCGTTGACATCAAACGCAAAAGCCCCCGTGCTCAACACAAGAACCGCCATCACTAAAGCTACGAATCGTATCATGCTCAACTCCTCCCCGCCGCCGCATAGCCGGCGTTGCATTTACCGATGAACCGGTCGCGCTGTTCGCGCCCGCGCTTTCTCCACACACCTATCTGCGAACCGAGATCCCGTTCGTATTCAGGGGTCTTGATCCGCACCGCCTGGCTCGATTTAGCCAACTCGTTCACGACCCGCTCGGCCGCGCACGATTCCACGAGATCTAGGAAGATGTCGCGGTCTGTCGTCTTGACTTCCGTCACTGCCGACAGAACCTTGGTGTAGAGTATGTAGACCGTATCGCCGGCGGTTTCGGGCGTAGGGTTGAGGTAGACGTCGCCGCCCTCGATGTCGCGTTGATAGGCGTCCCCGCCGTAGTTCGCGCTCCAGGCAGATCCCTTGATGCTCTCAATGATTGCCTGTGACGGCAGGTGCCAGTAGCCGGCTTCTTGTGGAACACCAAGTGTCGCCAGTGTCCGCGCCAACGTCCATTCGTCGCCGGACTGGTAGGGGCTCCAGAGCACGAGTATCGCCATCATTCCCGCGGAGTCCCCGATCTCCGACCAGGTATACTTCTGCTGGTTTGCGATCGTCTCGAATGTCCTGTCGGCGACCAGCGGCCGATAGCGCGAGTATTCGGTAAGAACCTCGGAGATGAGGCTCGTCAGTGCATCATCATCAAGTTCAGACGTGCTTATCCCGCGCGCTCGTATTCCGGTTATGTAGCTTGCAACATCAGCCATTTCAACCTCTACGGATTATGACGATAGGGAAGCAGGTCGACTCGATCGGAGGCGCCGCCTGACTGTGCCGATCCGGACGAATCGGTGAGCAGCAGGTGCAGATAGGGCGTTGTGCCGCTGGACGGATCGATCCAGAGTTCTTCGTCCCCGCCGGCAGTGAGGAATCCCTCGGGCTTGAATGTGGCCAGTGTCGTCCCGCCGGCAGCCGCCGTTTCATCCAGCCGGAAATACAGCCGATAGGTGGAATTGGTGAGCGGGTCGAACTGAATCCTGATCATGCGCTTCCCTGAAACGTCGGTATCAACATGATTGACGCCGCTCAGAGCCACAGGGTCGATCGCGGTATCCTTGAATAGTTTGTCTGTTGCCATGGCGTTTGTCTCCGTTACTGGATTTTCAAGTTGAAGCGTGGGGCGCGAAACCCCTGCAACATTGCTTCCATGCGAGACTGGTAGGTGAACTTATGGGCAAGAGCGTAAGCGGCATCTGCCTTTGCATTCAACTCGTCGGGATGGGACAGATAGTGACGGATCTTCTCTGCCGCTTCGTCAGCGCTGCCATACCACTCGACTTCACCGTTGAACGAACTGAGAGCACGGCGGTTGTCAATCAGAAGCAGGGCGCGATAGGCGGCTTCAACGTATCCGCGATTGACGCTGCCCGGCAAAATCGCTGGGAACCCTCCGCAATCCTCTTCCGTGCGATGAGATAACAGGATTATGCGAGACGCCATCCCAATGCGCGCAGTGGCTTCAGCATCAATAGTCGGAAACACGGTCGCGTCTCGAATGCGCTGTTTGTCCCAGGTGTCTCCAACGAGGGCCAGCCTTACATTCGGCAACTGTGCCCTAATTTGCCGGATCAGTTCCACTCTGCTCGGGTAGGGATAACCCACAAGGCATATATCATGCGTCTTCTCCGGCCGATTATCCCGACATAGCGCGTGCACTGCGTTTGTTATGGACAGGCAGTTCCAGAGGTAGACTCGATCAGGGTCGCGGAAAACGTTCCTGTAGAACTTGTAAGCATTGGCGTCGTTGGTTACGATCCAATCGAGCAGATCCAGCGCGTCGGCATTGGGAATCAATGCCTGCGGGTCTTCGATTAACAACCCGGCAATCGGTGCGCCTGTTGTCTCTCTGATTTGCCGGATCTGATTCCTGCTCCATCGAAAAAGCGGACCCAACAACAAAACTATCTCGGGCTGATGGTCTACAACTTCAACGAAAGGAATCGAACTTAGACCATCGCGCACTCCGTCGGCCACTTGCTGCTGACTGACCGTCAGTTCCGGATGCGCAGGGACACTAATCTGCACGCGCATCTTTGGCGACTGCTGCTTGTCCTTTATCATCTGCGCGCACTCAAGCATCTTCAGTTCCATGCTTCGGAGCATTCGCTTCCCGGAATGCCAACGGTACCACGAAAGCGGCCTGTTCAAGAAACGAGCGGCACCCACACCGAGAATGCCGAAGAATCGAACGGTGTAATCCCAGTCTTCCTGGCTGACCATCCGCTCGTCGAAGTAACCGACCTTCTCAAGCGTTTCTCTGCGATACACGATCTCGCCACTGTCGATGAAGTTGTCCTTTCTCAGTGTGCGGATCTGGATCGGGTTCGGGATGTGTATCCCGGTATGGTCGCCAAAGTTCCTGCTACCCGATACGACGGCATACAACGCGGAGTCAGACTCAAAACAACGGATGGCTTCTTCGCAGAACGTGTCGCACTTGCGGTTGTCGTCATCAAGGGTGGCCCAGTAGCGCCCGTTCATCACATCAAGAGCTTCGTTCCAACATGCGGCTATGTTGTCGACGTTGCGGTCGTGGTAGATGACCCGAATCCGCGAGTCCTTTTCCGCTTCTCGGCAGATTCTTCGGGCCTCATTGTCGGGATCGCTGTTCTCGACAATGATGATTTCCCAGTCATCAATAGTCTGCTTGAAGATGGAATCCAACGCTTCGGTCAGATACTTCGGCCTGTTATGACTGACAACTATGATTGAAACCGAGCACTGTCGTTCTTCCGGCATACGCGCCTACCCTCTCCCTCTATATTCTCTCAGTGGCGAGGTGTAGTTGGCACACCAATCAGCCGCCCGGCTGAATACATACTCGTAGTCCACGCCCTTGATCTTGCGATCGTAAGGATAGGGGCCGACCCCGTAATGACCATCCGGGGCGCCGACATCCGTAGCCCAGTAGTTATTCGCGCGAACCCAGTCATAGAGGTGCGCGCCCGGATACGAGGTGTAGACCGACCGCGCGTGGTATTCCGGCTTGATCTCGGCCAGCATTCGTTCTGTAGCATCCAGATCGGCCGTAGTCTCGGTCGGCAGTCCGATGATGTAGTTGCCGAAAATGTTGACATCGCTTGCGTGCAAGAGAGCGCTCGCTTCGATGTTCTGCTCGACCGTTGTGCCCTTTTTTAGAAAGTCGAGCATTCGTTGGGAACCGGACTCCAGTCCAAGACTGACCCACGTGAACCCAATTTCTGCCATCTCGGGGATCAGTTCGCCAAGACGCAGGATGTTGTCTGCCCGCAACTGACACCAGAACGGTATTCGCGGAAGTCGTTCTTTCCACAACTCGACGAACTCTTGCATCCAGCGCCGCGACCCGAATAGATCATCGTGGATCATCAGGCTGCCGATGCCGCCCGGACGCGAGTTGAGCAGACATATTTCCTCAATGACGTGCTTGGCACTGCGTATCCGCACACGCTTCCCAGAGATCAATTCTCTGCTCGGAGCGCAGAACGTGCACTTCCCCGGGCATCCTCTGCCTGCCACCAGAGTCACGAACGGTTCGGGAAGCAGGGGAAGGATAGGGGACGTCTCTTCCATTCGTGGATTAAAGAAGCCCCGGTCCACAAACGGCAATGAGTCGAGATCTTCCACGGCTTTCAATTCGTAGACGGTTTCCAGAGATCCGCCGGCGTCAATGGTATTGGCGATATCGAGTATCCGCTCCTCGCCCTCGCCCCACACGATGCAGTCGATGTTCGGGTATTCCCGCGCTTGAGTCACCGATAGGTGGATGCCGCCACCAATGAGCGGTTTGTTCGGCGCGCATCGCTTGACGATCTCAGCAGCACGCCGTGCGTGAGCATCATCACACGTAAGCCAACTCATCATGCTCCAGTCGTAGTCGGCTTTCTTGACCACATCCTCGAATTGATCCCAACTGGAGAACGATCGCAAGTCCACCAAGAACGGGTCATGCCCCGCGCGCTTCAAGACGGCGGACAGCATAGCAAACCCGTGATTGATGTAAGTAGAATCACTGCCGCCGTGCTCGTTGTATGACGACCAGCCGCTCATCAATGCGGGGTAAACACAGAGTATCCTCACGGTGACACCTCTTTGGCCTGCCTGTCCGATGTGATCTGCTGCCATGTCGCCGCGCCAGAACCAGCAGCGACAGGAGGAGGGTCTGCCAGGATCTCTTGCAGCAACCCCACCATCAGTATGCCGGTCGTGCCCTTGAACGAGTGAGACGGCGCATGCTTGTCTCGATATGCCGGCCACATTCGGTTGAATGCCAGCATGATCGCGCGGACTTGAAGATCGTCCGGCAGAATGACGGTTGGCTGCTTGATCTTGAGGTCTGTGCCCTCGATCTCCGTCACGCACCAGCCGAACTCGTGCGCTGATTCGTAGAGAGGAGCGCCGCGGTAAGGCATCGTGTAGGGTTCCACCGATATAGTCGCGCCCATCCGCGCCCACTCAAGAACAGCACTCACGTTTTCCTGCAAGTCGGCAACGGTCGCGCTCGGTGCGAACAGGATGATGAGCAGATATGGCGTGATCCTGTTGTCCTCGCACCACCAGATGATATCGGGTATGCGCGCCAGGTCTTGCGGCTTATTGAAGCTCGCCAGCACATTCTTGCTTGCGTTCTCGATCCCCAGCGTCAGATGCCTTGCGCCGCCCCGGGCCAGCGTGCGAACCAGATCCAAGTCAACCCTTGAACTATGGGTCTGCACGAGGTAGGACAACCCGAGTGACGCCGACTTCTCGCAGAAGTGTTCGACCCGTTCTCGAGAGTGGCAGAAATCATCTTCGCAGAAGTATATCGTCTCGGTTTCCGGCACCTCGCGCTTCACGCGTGCACACAGACTCAATAGCTGCTCGGCATTTAGCATCGCAGGCTTCGTCAGGCGCCCAACGGCCAATCGCTGCCACTGAGTCACGCTGCAAAACGCACATCCGCGGTTACAGTGCGTGCTCGTAACGAGACGGACGGTCCGTATATCCCGGTAGTTGGGCTTCGCATACAATCTGGCGGTCTGTTGCCAGTAGTCTTCGTAGCCCATAACGGAGAAGTCGAGTTGTTCGTAGAAGTCCCAAAGATCGGAGTTGAGCGTCGGGTTATTCCACCGTCGGTAGATGATTCCTGGTATATCCTCCGGCGCCTCTCCCTGCACAATGCCGGCAAGTGCACGTTCGCCCGTCCCCAACACGACCCACTGCACTGGTGACTTGTCAAGGATCTCCTGGTAGTTCAGGGTCGCTTCCACGCCGCCGACAACCAAGTCGGCGCCGGGGTTGGCGCGGCTGGCCTGGTTTATCAGCGCAATGTCCGACGCCAGTGTTTCCGAAAGAGGCGAGAACCCGATAGTCGTGCGGTGTTCGAATAGATCGTCGCCCGGCATGCCATCCTTGCAGGGATCGTGCACGTCTACTCGTATACCGGGTATTTCTGCGCGAAGCCACGCCGCGAGCCTGTGCAACCCGATGTGTGGCGCGCTCCAGTTCGCAACCGAACTTGTCTTCTTGCTGGGGCCGACCAAAAGGACGTTATGAGGACACATGATAACGCACCCCCAGAAGTTCGCTTGCGCCTCTGACGACAGCTTCGGCCTTGTCTATGACCGTATCCGCATCGCCGACCACTGTCACGGGCGAGCCAGTCAGAGACACGATCTCGTAATCTTCGGGTGCGCGTTGACGCCGAACGGCGGCTTGTCCAAGGAACGAGGCTGCCTCATTGTCATCCTCGGTGCAAGCCAGATAATACGCCCGCTTTGCCTGTATCGGACCGGCGACTCCAACAGTCTCCCATCCGGTTGCTACGAGGGTGTCGGCCCTCTGCAATCTGTCTATCCGCCCGGAACCAAACAGAGCGTCCGTGGGCGGAGTACGCCCTTCGAACGTGTGCACGGTAGTCTTCTGGCCGCAGGACACCAGCCGGTTGGCGATCAACATTACCAGCCTGCATCGCTCGGAATCATCATAGCGTGGTAATAGGAACCTGACGGTTTCTTCAGCACACCGATCAACGACGTCGCCCCAGCGTTCACGGAACACCCCTTCGCCCTTTGTCGTTTCTGTTTGAGCCCACGCAGCAGTGCGCGCAGATGACTTCCGCACCCCGTTGTCGATGTGCGTCACGACACAACCCGGAACATACCAGACTTCCCAGCCATGCAGCATCGCACGGAAACAGAAATCGGTGTCCTCGTTCCCGAAGACGTATGCCGTATCAAAGCCCCGCAGTTCCTCATACACGGAACGACGAAGCGCAAACACCGCGCCCGTCACGGCCGGGACCAGTTCGTAATCGCCCGCATCCACAGCAGATAGTTCAGCACGCTTGTAGCGATGAATCCCACAGGAACCCTTCGGGAACTCCAACCCTACGTGCTGGATCTTTCCATCCGGGTAGAGCAGTTTGGCTCCCGCGACCCCACATTGAGGCCGTAATTGCATCCAACTCATCAACGCCGTCAGCCACCCGGCATCGCACACCTCGCAATCTTGATTGAAAAGCACGTAGTGGCTCGCATCTGCACACTCGATCCCCCGGTTGACCGCAGCGGCAAAGCCCATCCGCTTGTCCAGTCTCAATACTCTGCCTGGCGCGTCTTTCAGGAGGGCTCGTGTGGCATCGTTGGTGCTGCCATTGTCCACCCACACGAAGACGACGTTGCCCGCGTAGGATGTCTTTCTGAGCCCGTCGATACATCTACTTAACAGATCCGGGCAGTTATAAACAGGAACGACGACAGCGACAGAAGGCCAAGTGCCCACATTCCGGTAAGCTACGCTCCGCGCTGGAATGCGATAACCGTAGGCCAGTCCCCCGCAACGAACCTCTGTGTCACTCTGGCAACCTGTCTGATAGCCGGCATTGTCCGCAATCAGCCGTTCGGCCAAACTCGACGGAATCGGCGTGTATTGATCGGCCGGCAGCGTATAGACCCCGTGCACCTGTGTTCGCCCGGTCATGTTCAACACAGGAACCATTGCCTCGGTTGCCGTTGGCTGCTTTGCCTTGCGCATCCTACTACGCCTTCGAATCGCGTTTACCATCAGTCTCGATCGACCTCCGTAATCTGCCAGCCGACCATTTCTTTGATCGTGTCCTCGATCTTAAATCGCGGTTCCCAGTCGATTGCAATGCGGAGTTTCGAGGCATCGCCGATAAGCGTGGGGACATCGGACGGCCGCATCTTGTCCGCGTCACGATTGATCTTGGCTTCTGGGATCGAAGCGCACTCTGATGCAATCGTCACGATTCGGCTGATCGGGCAACCCTTGCCACTACAGATGTTAAACACATCGCCGTTCTTGATAACGCCCTCGTTATGCGCCTCCACGAGAAGTCGGTAGGCACGAACGGTGTCCCTGACATCTGTATAATCCCGAACCGCTCCCGTGTTGCCAAGGGAATACTGCTCTCGCTTCCCGAGCACTATTTCCGCGGTCTGACGCGCAATTGCCGCTTCGACGAAAGCCAACCCACGACCCACGCCCGTATGATTAAACGCTCGCGTCCGCACAACACTCATGCCGAACGACTGCGCATACTGATAACCCAACAGATCCGCCGCGATTTTCGAGACGCCATAGGGCGACCTCGGTCGAAGCGGGTTGGATTCGGTAATCGGGATCTCCGCCTCGTGCACCAGCCCGTATTCCTCGCTGGAACCGCACACGTGCACAACGCAGTCGGGCACGTGCCGCTTCGCCATCTCCAACACGTTCAGTGTGCCGTTCAGGTTAGTACGTAGTGTCGCTTCCGGCTCGTGCCAACTGGCCGGGACAAACGACTGAGCCGCCAGATTGAAGATCGCATCCGGTTGCGACTCTAGGATCGTCGCCGATACACTGAGCACGTCCGTCACATCGCCCGGGATGCAATGGACGCCCTTGCGCTTCAGTCGATCGACAACTGCATCGTTCGACCGCACCCGCGTTAGCGCGCAGACCTGATAATCGCCGGAGTTCAGTAGTTCGTCAATGAGGTATTGCCCTACAAACCCGGTCGCTCCCGTTACAAGAACCCGCATCTATGCCCCTCCCGCATCATTCATCACGACCCGCAACAGCGACTCGCACGTTCGTTTGACTGTCCACTGCTCGCGCACCCACTTCGCCGCGGCAAGCCCAGTCTTTCGCGCGCTCTCCCTCTTCTCGTAAACCTGCCGATAGCGGGCAACCAGTTCATCGAAGTTGGGCTCCCACCAGTTTCCGACATCGCCCCAGTCTGGGGGGTAGCCGCCTTTGGAAACGTGCGGCACTTTCGTTTCGAAGCACGACACCGGATAGTTGTAGCGCGGGTCGCAATACTCGCTCATCCCGGAGTTGTTGCTCACGATCACCGGCAGGCCCGTGGACATTGCCTGCAACGGTGTCAGTCCGAACCCCTCGCCGCGCGAGGGGAACACGAACGCGTCGGCGTCGTGCATCCACTGCACCATCTGCGCGGGCGTCGATTCCTCGGCCACAAATCGAATCCGATCATCGGACGGCAGGCGTTTGTTCCAGTCCCAGAACCCGCCCGAAGTCTGTTCACCCCGTGTCTTCAACACGAATCGCACGTCCGGATACTGCGCACGTGGAAACGCGGCTACAAATGCCCTTGCCGCTCCCACGGGGTTCTTGCGATGCGTGAGTCCGGCCGCCATCAGGAACGTGAAATATGGCCGATACTCCGTTCGCTTGAGTTCCGGAACCGGCCACTTGTCGGGATCTACGCCCAGACACACGACATCGATTGGGGTAGTAACCCCCTGCCTCTCGAACGCCTCTTTGTTCTGGCGACACGGCACGATTATCCGCCGGCACTTGTTCATCTCGATCGACCATGCCGCCGGGGGCGTGGTAGTCTCGAACATCGTCAGTCCGATCCCGCGCAGGAACGGATGATGGTGGATGTCCCGAGGCCAGGTCATGTTGATTCCGTAGCAGCACTCGGGCTGTTGCGGTCGGCGCAGGCATTCGACGATCGCTTTCGGCACGAACGCTCTCTCGCTCCATTGGTCGAGAGGAATCCCGCCGAACTGCGGCTTGCCGGGGTCGTAGTCTCGCGTGTAGATCGAGAGATTGACGCCGGATTCGATCAGAGTCCGCGCGATCTCCTGCGCAACACTGCCGTAGCCGTCACAGTAGTGGAACGGACTGCTCCACCCAAGAAATATGTGTCCGCCGTCTTCCAGGAACAGAAAGTCCTCGGCCAGATCGTTGCTGTCGATGCGGTAGTCGGGATTTGTCGCCAACTGCCGCGCCAACGCTCGCGGGACTTCCGTCCATTCGCCCGGCCGCAGGTAGTGATGCCCAAACACCTGCGGGACACGAGTAAGGTTCAAAACCGGTATCATGTGCTCCCGTATGCCTCATGCAATCGGCGGAGGAACGACTCGGATGCCATCCCTCCGCCAGTGTTAGTTATCGTAGTTGATCCGTCTGTTCTACGGATCTGAGCCGGCCACACCAGGCTGCATCGTGACGGTCGCGAAATACTTACCGTCAAGCATCTGATGCGCGACCTCGCTCTGGAGGGATTGCTCGACATCCTGTGTGCCGGGGTCGATCCAGATCGGAGTCACGAACAGACCGAGATACGGCGCAATGACGTAGCCCGTCTGCGGCCACTGCTTACCCTTGGCGCCGACCAGCAAGGTGTTTGTCTGGAGGCTGTCCCACCAGCCGACCTTGACCAGCCGCTCGCCAGTGCTCAGAGAACCGGCGATGTCGATTCCCTCGGCGACTCGCCCCTGGCCATCGCCCTTGTAGTCGCCGGCGGCCTGAGCCAGCCAAACGATGCGATCGATCGAATCCGGGTCACCGATGATCCACACCGTGTCCGCGAACCTCGACTTGTAGATCAGGTTGCGGGCTTTCTTGATGTGGGTGATGATCTGCTTCTGCCACTGCTCGCCGTCGTAGTTCCCGGTAGCGGGCGGCAGAGTGCCGTAGTTGACGTTGCCGGCGGTCGCGCCGCTGACCATCTCCGCGAGAATGTTGTAGTTCCATTCCCGCGCAACCTGGTCGGCGCACGCGGAGATCATCGTGCCGGTGCCGTCGATGCCGAAGTCGGAGTGCAGGTGCCGCATCACCTCGACCGACAGGTCGTAACCGAGCTTTTTGATGAGGCAGGTGACATTGGTCGAAGTCAAGCTGCCCTTGAGCCGCTTGATCTCTTCCTTCTCACCCGGGTCGTTGGCATACGAGCCAGTGAAGTTCGCGACGGCCGACATATCGGCGTCGTCCTCGTCGGTGATCTTCCAGTGGTAGACGCGGCCGGTCGACTGCTTCAACGGCTGAAGCGTTCCGAGTTGGGTCGCGATCAACTGCGGGAAGATGTCGACCATCAGCGGCATCACATACGGGATCGCCGCCGCGACGTCGCCGGTCGTGGTGGCGCCGGTGGGAATCGCCTGTCCCCTCGCGCCCTGCCGCAGCACGGACATCCGGTCGCGGCTGAACTGCTCGGCATCCTCGACTCTCTTCATCATGCCGTTGCGCATCATCAGCCACGCATCGGCCAGTTCCGGCTTCTCCTTGACGAAGTTCTGGAGCATGATCCGCATGCACAGACGCGTGTCGGAGAAGTCGGGAAGAGCGCCGGGCACCCACGAGCTATTCCCCTCGTGCAGTATTCCGCGTTCGGTCGCCGACTGGATCAATTCCTCGACGGCCGCTTCGTAACTCTGCGGGGCGTCCACCGAAGTACCGTCGTCCTTGTACTCCGGGGTATACATCCCCTTGCTCGCAAGGCGAGCGTGACTATCGAGGAACGGCTGTATCGACTGCCGCAGCGCCGGCATCACCGCCTCGATCCCCTCGTCCGTAGCGCACATGTTCTGCAACATCGTCCGAGCGGAGTCACTGAACTGCTCGGGCAGTTCCTTGTCCGTTACCATCTGCGCGATCCGTGCGCTCACAGCGGCGTTGCGCTTCTGAACCAGTTCACGCGACGCGTCTCTGTCGATGATCGCCTGCGCCTGCGCCGTTACTCCACGGGCCTGATCGAGCACTGCCCGATCATCGTCCGTCAGTCCCGCGGGCGCCGCCACGGGCGCCGCCTGCGGCAATACCTGCGGTGGCGTCGCCGTTCCATCCGGGCCGCCGCCATCGACATCGGCGTTCTGCTTGTTTGTGACCTCATCGGGGTCCATTGATGTCTCCTTTCGCGGCTCCGGATGTTTGTTGGCCTGGAGCCGGGCGTATTCAACGGCGGAGCCTGGACTCGCACCGTTCAGAACAACATCGATAGAGATGAGGCGGAACCCATCCGCCTGCACAATATCGACTTTCTGTCCCTGGAACTCTCCCGGCTTCGTTGTGGCGATTACCAGCGTGCTCATGTCGAACCCGATACCGGCAATCAGCGTTGCGGCCAAGTCGTTGCCCTCTCGCGTCTTGGTCGTGACAGCTTCAAATGCGACTTGGTTGCCTCGCATTTCCAGCTTCGTGAACTTCTGGGATACTTCATGCGGATCAGGCGGACGGGGAAAGCCCTGTCCGTCGGCCTTGTGACCTGATGCGCCGATCACCCTGCCCATGGGAAGGCTGATTTGCGCCAGATCAACCTGTTGGCACCACAGTTCAGCGGGGTACACCTGTCCTTGCGTATTGACAACATCACCGACCGTGGCCACGCCGCCAAAGCGCACAGTCCCATCTTTCTGTGCTTTGCCTTGATCGAGTAGCCGTATCGGAGCACGGACCTGCTGCATCAAAAAAGGCGGCTTTTCGCCGCCTTGTTCGATCACCGCCCCGACCGGGGTTTCTTGTAGTTCAATGTCTGGCGGCGTATGTTCCGCGTTCGCCAACCCGCCGATCGCCTGCTGAACGATCGTGATGATCTGCTTGATCTCGACCTCGCGGACATCGGAGAACGTGAACGCATCCCCATCGCGAGTCCAATCGGCCTGATAGTAGCGAGATTCCCACTTGCCGGACTGGTTCCGGATCTCGCTTGAGATAACAACCGACTCCGGCATGGTGAATACGGTCCACTTGTATTCGCCCGGAATCGAGTCGTTCGCTTGAATCGCCCGATTCAGACGGCGGATCAACTTCTCATACGCATCGTCCGTGCTTTCGCCCGAGATCACCGCCCCTTGCAGAAGTGCCGACATGCTCTCTTCCAGGGCGGATTCGTCGATCTTGTCGTCCTGCGCCAGTTTTTCGAGCCCAACCATAGTCGTGCGGATAGGTTCGACCAGTTCGGACGGCAGTATCTCCCGTGTTTGCCCTAGAAACGAATCAAGCCCGGATATCCGGGCTTTGAGCAGGTCAATCATATCGGCCTCCTGTCGATCAGAGTGCAGCTCCTTCACCTGTCATCGCGCGCACTTCTTCTGCGGCCGCCATATCCGTTGCGACCTTGTTGACCGCCGCCACATGCGTGTCCGCCAGGTGCAGAACCAGACCTTCGGCCTGTTCGAATACCTCCTGGCAGAACGGGCATTGATATTGCTTCGTCGGTTGCGAAGAGTCGTATTGTACCGGTGCCGGTACGCGCCCTTCGAGCATGTCCAGTCCGGGAGTTTCGCTCGCAATTTCAAGCACGCCCGTTTGCACCAGCCGTTCGCCCAGTGTGCCCTTGGCGCAGTCAATCACGTCCGACGCGCCGGGCCGCAGCATCCCCCGCCCGACGCTTTGGGGAACGCGGGTTACGTTTTGAACCATCTTCAAGACCGGTTCGTGCTCGGGTTTTTCTTCCTTTTGCTTTCGTTTCTTGTCGGCTAGTCCCACCATTTGACCTCCTGTAGTTGCCGTGCGCGTGCATGATGTGTCCGTGCCGTGCGAGCTTCGTGGGGAACGCCCTAGCAACCCCTTGCACAAGACACTTCTGACAGAAAAACCCCGGCAGATCCGGGATGTTCTCGACACGCGCGTTCGAACACATCTCGTCTACCAGGGTTCGTTCGTATTCCAGTATTTCAATCCGGCCCAGATCACGAAGCCGTTGGGCCATCCCCCAGCTAATCCAGCCAGTCCCGCCCGGCTCCAGAACAGTCTCGCCGACCACTTCGATCAGATGATATGTGGATCTCGCAAGCACCCTGCGTTCCGGGGGCGAAGCGGGGTGTGCCCGGCGAAAGACCCTGCTAACCACGCGGCTTGTGGCCTCCGCGCGGGCGACCGGGCTTTCGTCCCTTTCTGGATTTGGGCTTCTTCTCTGGCTTGGGCGGCTCGACTTCAGCATCTTCCGATTCGGAGTCGTCCGACTCGGCACCGATCACCGACTCGATGTGCGCATCGATCTGCTCATCGGCTTCCGCGTCCGGGTCATAGCGAGTAACCAGCGGCACGCCTCTCGGAACGGGCGGCGGCGCGGACTCTTCCGCGGCGTCAGCAGCCTCGGGCTCGTCGTAATCTGTCTCCGTGGGCACCTCGTCGATGATCGTGATTTGTGCAACCGGCACCGGCAATATCTCCACGACCCCGCGTGCCGCAAGGAACGTCGCGCATCCATTCGGCATCATTGCGACTTCGTGCGTCTGGTAGGTGTAATGCCCCACGACCTGCGGCCCTTTCAGGCAGCGGATTTGCACAAGTTCTTCCTGACCCGGCTCGTCAACCATCTGGTTTTCCTCCTCAGACCTTCTCTCGGGCGTCTTTATTGCCCGCGCCCGGCAATTGGATTCGATCGTCCTTCCCGTCCCCGTTCTTGCCGGGTTCCTCCGGCGGTTGCTCTTCGCTGATCGTAATCCCGGAGATCAGCGTATTCTTGGACGCATCGCTCATCCTTGTGAACTCGCGCAACACGACTTCGAGGTGCGGTCGCATCTCGGGGTAGCGCTCAAGAAGCGTGTCCATTGTCTTTGCAAGCGCCATCTGCGTCTGAGCGCCCCGAAGCGCGTCGGTCGTGTTGATGTCAGCCATCCGAATCACGTAGCGAACGGAGTTGGGGTCTATGCCCTTGAGGACAAGCTGACGATCGAAAAGTGTCGATAGCCCTTCCTTGAGGATCTGCTGACAGAACATCAACGTGCAGGCATAATGCTTGTCTTCCGCCTGCCCGCCGCCCTCGGACAGCTTCGGGATAGATCCCTCGAACGGGAAATACCGCTTCGGGATGCTGGTCGCGGTTATCAGACGGTCGATGAAATGCTCGATATCCTTGATGTTCTGGAGTTGCGCGTTTTCGGGGTCGATCATTTCCACGCCGCCCCGCCCGGAACCATCATCCGGAATGTAGTAATCCGTGTTGATGCTCGTCGGGTCGTTCACCAGGTCAACGGTCGAGAGGTCCTGGTTAAACACAGGGCGCTTTGCCATCGCGTCCTTATACATGTTGATCGCGGACAACTGCTGAGGGACATTCCAGTCGGATCTCGTGGGCACCTTGTGGATTAGCTTTGCAAACGCGCGCACTATCCGCGCCGCGGCGGTCGAGTCCTCCGCCATATTGATTCGCTTCCAGTTGTGCCGCGCACAGCCCAGAAGCGGAGTCCCGATATACCCGTCGAGTTCCCCGAAAGGAAAGTGCAATACCTCCCATTCAGCGAACTGGATCTGGTTTTTCGTGTCAGCCGGCGTGTTCTCGGGCCGTTGGAAGTAGCCGGGGAGCTTGTTTCCCTTGTCGTCCGTCATGGGCCACAGCGTATGCTCGGGCAACTCTTTCAAGCCCACGATATCCATCGTCTTGGAGTCGATGAGCACTTCGCGGAACTCGTTTCCCCATTTGACGAACCGCCGGACTATTTGCCATGCCTCTCCGCGCAGCTTCAGACGCCGCACCAGATCGTCGATCTCGCGTTGGGCGGTCTTGAGTGCGCGCTTGCCGGCATCACCTTCCGCCTGAACTGTCACCTCAAACGCATCGAGGGTGGGATCTTCCATCCCCACAGCACGATTAGCGATCGTGTTGAACGCGAACGACACAATCTCGTCCGCCCTATCCATCCGATGCAAATCCTTGTGTATTTGAGTCCGCGCATACGACACCTGGAACTGCCTGGCGAGGATGGTTTCCAGCGTTGCCGCCGTTGCGCCCCGCCCGACCTCGGTGGTCTGTACGGGGTTTCTCCCCAGCAGTGCCGCGACTGCCGCCCGCGTTCTTGTTCGCGCCTGGCTAACTAGACTCATCACACCCCGCCATACGTGCCATCTTTTCTATGATCTGCTCATGCCGTCGGCCTGCCCACGCTCCCGTGTAATTGTGCATCCGCCCGATGTCAACAAACCGCATCCTGCGCCGATAGCGCTGCTCGATCAACTCCGCCTCGTCTTCCGGCAACTTTCCAATCAGGTCGCTCACCATAACGCGGTCAAGGCAAGCGTCCACATCGAATGTTTCGCTGAGTTTGTCGTCTAACTGTAGCGCGTCGAAGGACACAAGTTCGGGCGGATCGACGGCACCGCGCTGACACCGCCTGTAGTTGCTGCCCCCGTGGGTTCCGTGGTCCCGGATGTAATTCTTGATTGTGCCGTCAATCCGCGTGCATGCGTAGGTCGCGAAAGACGATTTGCCTCGGCATGGATCGTAGAGATCGACCGCGCTCACAAGCGCAGCCCACGCCGCCCCTGTGATGTCTCCCTCCTCCAACCCAACCGCCCTTACCACATCGCTCAGTTTTCGGGACCGGCTATATACAAGACCCTTGTAGCTCATAATGAGCAGGTCGCGTGATTCCGGCGTGCGTAGTTGCCAATACCGCATCCACAGCGCCCGTTGGCCGGCATTTGTCGAGACTTTCTCCCAATCGATATCAGGCATCAGGCAGCGGCCTCCATGACGGCGGCGTAGTTCTCCGCGAACGCATCGGCCGTGTCGACGAAGCACAGACACATGGCGTCGAAGTCGTCCGGAGACAAGCCGATCCTGGCGCGGATTTTGTCTTTGGATTCAATGCGATACCGTCCGTTTCTGGAGTAGTCCCACTTGATAAGCGGCGCCTGGTTCTCGAAATCTTCCCCGGCCTCGCCAAGTCGCGTCATGTCGATGCTGCCTTGGGCAAACCGTTCCGCTAGAGCGAATGCGAGTTCGGCGCGCTGATTCTCGTATTTCTCGACGCTGACGGCCTTCTCGCTGACCTGGATAGCAAGCACCCGCCCCACGGAGAGTTCGCCGTCGTTCTGTAGTCCCTGGAGTCCAGCCGCCACGCCCGATCCAATACCGATCGCATCGACCGCGACCGTGCCGACCCGATACCCCTGTATGTGCAGCTTCCTGCAAAACGCCGCCGTGCGCCTGATCGTAAACTCGGTGTCGCGCCCATACCACTTCTCGCGCGCGATCACACACGGGCCGCGCCGCGCAAACAGCACGCAGGCATCCCCGCCTTGATAGGCAACGTCCAGTCCTATATCAACGCTTGAAAGTTCGTCGATGGGTATCGGCGCGCGCGTCCGGGCATAGACAACCTGCGCGAATGTGATGAGGACGTCCGGGCCTTCCTGCGGAAACTCGCCCAAAACTCGGCACATGAACGTAGCAGACGGCCGATACCATTGGCCGCTCTGTTTGGGATACTCGAAATCGACAGCGGGATCTACATCAGCCGCCGTGATCGGCGTGCAATACTTCGCTATCCGTTTCTCGACCCATTGGCGAGACACCGCACCCGGGAATATCTGCTTGCCGTGCACGACGTTCGGGTGATCGAGACAACTGATCTTCAGTTGAGCCCAGCCGGAACCGGACTTGAATGCGTCGTAGAAGTCACCGGAGGGATTGATCGGGTTGCCAAGCGCGAGGATCTTGTTGCCCGGCACGGTGCACATGTTCTCGGTTTCCTCCCACACAAAGGGAGGAATGCCGGTCGCCTCATCGAAAACGAAGAGCATGTTCGGGCCGTGCTTGCCACGAAACCGGTCGCCCTTGTCTGTTGAAAACCCGGTCGCATACCAGTGGGGAGACACCCGCCAGAAAGGTTTCGCCGGAAGCAGACCCTTGAACAAGGGCACCTTGGCGCCCGCCGCCTGCTTGCGGATCTCCATCCAGATCTCGTTTATGACCTGCTCGGTAGACGGAGCGGTCGTAACGATTATCGCCGGATCAAATGCATGCAGAAACCATATAACGGCGCCCGCCACACCGTGCGTTTTCCCTACCGAGTGCCCTGCTTTTGCGGCAACTCTATCATAGTCCCGGATCAGGTGGCACAACTGGATCTGCTTGCTCCACCAGGTCACTCCCAGCACTTCGCTCGCAAACTTTTCCGGGCAGTTCCGGTATTTCCTGAACGGGTTGTGTTGATCCGTCTTCGCTTCCGAGCGGAATGTCGAAACATACTTCTTTTTCAGTTGCTCGTATAGTTCCGCGAGCGCTTCCTCGGGCATCTCCTCCCAATTGGGCGGTAATAGATCCGAGAAGTCTTGTAATGCCGGATTTGAGTTCGTCACGTTTGCTCTCTAGCGCCGGTGCCTCGATCTCTTCGGCCTGCTTCTCAAGGTCCATCCCGAGCTTGTATAGCTTTATGGCGTTGTCGACCGTGATATCTTTGGCGCCGTCAAGTGCCTTGGCTGCCGCTACTCGGAACTTGTTGGCCGCATCTCGGATCTCGCGCACGAAGTCCTTCCGCGCGTCGAGTTCGGCGATGGGTTGGATGCCGGCGGACATGAACTTGTCGTAGGCTTGGGCACGTCCGACCCAGTTATACTTGCGATACCAGCCCTCGATCGTCGGGGTCTTGATCCCACGCAGACGCGCAAGATCAGACTTGAACCTGCGCCCGCCGGGTTTGCCGTGATCGTGGCTCTTGCCGCATTTGGGTAGTTCGAGGTATTGACTGAAGGCTTCGTAGGCGGTGTCGGTTTCGTTGTCGAGTCTTTCCCAGGGTTGCCGATCCATTATTGAGTCATCATCCCGGCTTTGCGTTCTACCAGGCGCAGAAAGCAATATTCCACTACGCGACCACGCTGTGTGTCCGTCTGGACAATAGCTCTATCGGACGTATGGTCGCGCAATGTGCCCTGCAACCTCTCGTGAGGCCCGGCCGTAACGACCACGGTGTCCCCATCCTGGAGTTTGTTGCCCTCGCAGTCGACGCCGACCCATCTTTCCTCCATTACACGCAAAGCCTCCTATATATACACGGTAAAGAGGCCGGTTTTGAGCGTGGAGCGAAGATACAGGGTGACGAAAGTCATAAAAGAAACATAGAGTAGTGGGGAATAGTGGTAAAGAGTTACCGGGTCTTGTCGGGGGTTACATCGAGAAGACGACCGCATTCCGCGCACACGGCGGCGATCTTGGTGCCGGGCTTGCCGTCCCGCTTCTTGGTGAGGATCTGTGTCCTACGCTTCCGAGCAGTGGAGTGTAGTGGGCAGGGGTTGTGACGTTCAAGGAATCCGGGGGCAGACATAGTTACCTCCCGTACAAGCTAATGGGGGCGGTAACGAGCCGCCCCCCACACAAACGGAGAACTCACACAATTCCCGGCTAAGGCGCCGGAGTTGAGGGGTTCATCCGCCAATATCATACACCAAATCCGGGTCATTTGTCAATACTCCAACGCCCCTTCTCTCCGCGCCAGCGCTATCCCTTCGATCTTCCCCGGCGCAAAGCAACACGGGTGCGCCGATACGTGCCCTGATTCCTCGTGCGGCGGGCCACCCTCCAGGAAAACACAGTCGGAAACGCCGGTCAACAACCAATCGGCAGTGAAACCCATGCCCTCGCCGTGCTTGTCCCTTACAGCATCCGCGAGCCGCCGCGTGCGCTGTAACACGAGGTGCATCCAGGCGAGCACCTGTCCGTCGCAATCCTGAAACGTGAGCGGCCGTTGCGGGTAGTAGTTACTAATGCCAATGATCCCGTACCTATAGTCTACAAACACCCGACACTCTACGGGATAATCGTCAGCTCGCGGAGTATCCATCCACGGCCTCACGCAAAGCCGCGTCGTAGTAGTGTTGCCCGCGGTACAATCCATTACGCGCGAATCATCACAGGTAAGCTCATAGTAGTCAGAATCCCACTCCCAGCCATTCCCCGCTGCTTCCTTCGCCATCGAGTTCGAGCAGCACTCCCATCTCGCGCTGAACCTGTGTCCCGCTTTGAGTCGTTTGAGCTTTTCGGACTCATACCACCTGAACGCCGCATCCAACTGACGCGTAGGACCGGAACCCGGGCCATTCAACGCTATGTATATCTGCTCGATCGGAAACTCGGGCGAGAACATCGCGGACACATGCGGAATACCCGCATTCTTGCATAACTCCAACCACGGCCCCAGCGGAACCATCATCTGTCGTTTCTCAAGATCGGTCATGGAAACCTCCGTTTGGCCTCTTCGTAAGCCTCTACTGTCCCGATGTCAATCATCGATTCGTTTCTGTCTATCGGCAGGCACCAGATATCCCGCTTGTCTTGCAGCATCAGGCCGATTGTATCCGTGATCTGGCGCTCGCCGCCTGCCCCGGGCGCGGTGCGTTCGATATAATCGAAAACGGATGGGTCAAACACATAGCGTCCGGCGATCGCAAAGTCGCTCGGGGCGTTCGCGGGATCTGGCTTCTCGACAATCGCTTCGGCCCGAAACACCGGGAACGTCTCCAAGTTCGGCTTCACGACGCCATAGCGAAACAGTTCCTCGCGCGGCTTCTTTTCGACCATCACCATGCCGAACACACTTGCGGACACATCTATCATCCGGCGCAACGGCACGTAGTCCCGACCCGTGTCGATTATCGTGTCACCCAGCGCCACGGCAAACGGCTCTACCTTGCCAACATACTCCTTCGCGCGGTAGATAGCGCCCGCCAGCCCGTTCTGCTTCCGCTGAAGAATATAGCCAACCGTCATTCCAAGCACCGACCTGCCGAAGCGCTCGCGGAACCCGTCTATCTTGTCGCGCGATAGCACCAACAGGACATCATGAATCCCAGACGCGGCAAGCTCTTCCATCACGTGTTCGATAACCGGCTTTCCGCCCAACGGCAGCATTTCCTTGGCCTTGCCCGGTTCCAACAGCGATGCCAACCTGGTTCCACGCCCGGCCGCGGGAACCACGGCAGTTGTGACTCTATGGCGATGCTTATACCTCATCGCCATTCGCCCTCTCGCACTCAGCTTTGTGCTCGCACTCATCGCAGTCCGAGAACGGGTATTCCTTGCACCGCTCGATCAGTGTGCTGATATGCTCATTTCTTATCGGCACATGCCCGATCGGAATCGCATTGGACTCCAGTTTCCGGATCGCCTTCGCGACGGGCGCCAGGCAACCATCGTTGGGCACTTTGGGCATCGGCAGACCGTAGTTCTCCCACACCTGCTTGATCTCATCGAACTTCGCCGCGGGTAGAGCCTTTTGCCCTTCGGAAACACGCAGGTCCGAAACCGCGCGCCGAAGCTCTTTCGTGTTCCAGCCCTCTTCCTCTGCCTGCGTCAGCAACGCATCCTGCTGATCGGGTTCGCACGCCGCCACTTCCATGTGATGACTGAAACTGAGGCTTTCCCTGCGTCTCTTCATCGGGATCGCGGCGCACACCCAGGCGTAGTTCCGTAGCGTCTGATACTCAAACTCAGTGCTGTCGCCATCGAACGCCTGGGAATACTTCTCTCCATACGTCTCCTCACCCCAGTTCAGCCAATCACCAAGCACAAACCCGATCGCGCGGTTCATCTCACGCATGTAGGTCCCGACCTGCTCCCATTCATCGAAATCGAGTTTCTTCTTGACCACCAACCCGGTCCGCCGGCACGAAATCTTGCTCCATGCGGTACCTGTGCTCGCGGGCACATGGGTCTGCGCCTCTTCGTTTTCAACTATCGCATTCTCAGACATCCTCGCCTCCTGCTATGTGTCTCCTCCTATAAGCCTTCGACTTACATCCAGATCCGCAGTATTTCTTGTCCACGCGCCCGGAAACCGCCCGGCCGCAGACCGGGCAAGTCCGAGTGCCGACCGCCTTCTTCAGCGCCGCTACATCCGTTTCAAGCGCATCCACGCGCTCCACAACCTCGTTCATCGTAACCTCACTGCATCGCCAGCATTGGCGTAGTCTCGGGTAGTTGTCCCACTTGATCTCCCCAGGCTTCCCAGCCGGCGACCCGGTGCCGCGCAAACAGTTCGATCCGCGGCACATCGCCATACATCTTCTCGATTCGCTCCCGCACGACCGCCGGCTTCTCCGAGTGTTGCGATCGCGGATACATCACAAGCGACGGCACCATCTTGTTCTCGGGCGGCATCGATCCCTTGACCCCGAGCAGGCAGAGTTCGGCGTTGCTCGAAGTGTAGTAGCCAGGCCCGAATATCGGCAGTCCGTTCGGCCGCGTCTTCACCCAATGGAACGCAACGGTGCAGTAACGAAACCCCCACGCTTCGATCACGCGTATGCCGACATCCAGCCGCGGGCACGTCGTCCAGAGGAAAAGCGCACAGTTCTCGTCCGCGATCGACTGCACAAACTCTCCCATCCCGACGATCTCTTTATCGCGCATCAGCTTATAGTGCGCGCATGCCCCGCCGCCGAACCGAGTCCGTTTCCCGGACATCCGGCGGTTGTTATACCACCACGGCGGATCAGCGTAGATGATCTTGTGCTTCATTGCGAAATCCAGTGTCCAGCAATCCGTTCAGTATCTCGAGTTCTATGTATTCTCTCCACTTGGACGCCAATTCTGAGGCCACCGCCATCAGAATGTGCTGCTCCTTTGCATCGACACAGGCATAATAGAGTGCTTTATGCAAATGATCTAATGCCGATGGCGGGGTTTCAAAACCATCATTATATTGCCGTTGCAGACTGCCTTGTGCGTACTCTACCAGTTCCCGGTATCGCGCTAGTGGGCAATCGTTACTGCGCCTACACGATCTGCAAAACTCAGGGCCACCTATCAGTGATGATGGACCACGGGCCTGGTTGCATATCTCATTAGCAATATCCAGCCAATGCACTTCCACGCACCCACGCGAGATGAGAATGGTAGTGTCTTCCGGACATTCGTCACTCATCGGGTGTCTCCTCTGCCTCTTTCAGTGATCGTGAGTCCGGCGGCTTCCCGTTAGGCTCGTAGTGCGGGCAGTCCACATTACAGGTGTTAAATGCCGGTTGGCACGGGTATGTATCGTCCGCATAGTGCGTGCAGCTCCGCTCACCCCAGCTCATCGGTTTCCACCTCCGGCCTTTCCCTGTGCTCGCGCCCGTCGAGGAGATGACCGGCGCGCTTCTTGCCGACGCGGTACATGTCATGCGGGTACTCGCCGACACGCTCGGGGTCGTTCACCACGAACGCAGAACCATCCCATCGCGTAAACGTGTGCCTCTGCTTACTGCCTCCATTGTTGGATATCATTCCGACGCCGCCGCCAGCGACCGGCATCCACTCCCCCCACTGCTTGAAAAAGAACGGCACGGACGCATCTTGGCACTGATCTCTCAGGCTCCTCGCCCAGTCCGGGTGCATAGGTCGCGCGCCGGGGCCAGTTTCGCCGCCACAGATCACCCAGTCGAGGCGTTCATTGGCAGTCGCGAGGTAATCATCATCCTCGTGAACATCGCGCCCGCGCAACGCGTCGGTATACATGCAGCCGGGGAAATGATTCGGGTTGCGAATCTCGGTCAAATCAACCGGCCCCAACATCGGCTCTATCGAGACACCTCTGGTTACCGCCGGGGTATCCAGCAGGATCGGCACATTTTCGTTGACCTCTTTCTGGTTGCAGGCAGTGACCATCGGCACAACGTTTGGAAGCGGCCATTGCAGCACCATGCCTGACGGTATTGGATTGCCCATCTGCCGCGCAATCTGCTTTGCTCGCCCGTCGACATACCCGACCCGCTTCATGTGATCGCGTTGCCGCTCTGCTCGCTTCGTAAGCAGCAGGAATGTGTGTCGTGAGCAGAGCGCCGCGATAGCCAACGCCCTATCAATGAAATCGTCCGGCACATCCTCGTGGAACAGATCGCCGGTCGGGGAGACAAACACCGTGCGCGGTTTGCGCCAACGCAGCGGCTTGTCCAGCTCGTCTTCGTTACAGCGCACCTCGCCCGTCCAGTTGTAGGTGTCGCCGTCACGCACGGCAAGTCCCGCGTAGTGCGGATGGTTCCTGAGCCGCGTGGCTGCCAGTTTCGCGGCAAAACACCTCTGGCAACCGGGACTGCATTTCGTGCAGCCCGTTACGACCGGCCAACCGACCCCTAGTGTTCCGTCTGGGTTCAATACCCACTCGATCTTGCTCTTGCTCAAGTTTTCACCTCAAACTTCGGCAACAGTGCCAACATAGTCCCGCCCGACGGTAACCCATCCAGTTTCGGCCCGATCTCCTCGCTGACCGTCAATCCGTTCGGCAACACACGATACGCCAGAAACTCATCGCCGAATGTCGCTATGCCCGACTCAACAGCTTCCAGCTTCGCCTTGACCACGAGCGCGAGCGCCCGCCAGGATTGCTTACACGCTTGCTCCCACGCCTCTTGAGCGCCCTCGTCGGTTCGCTTCTTGCGCCTGGATGGTGTCCACTGGAACTTCTCCGCATTGGGGTCGGGCAGGGGAAGCACGAGCCGAAACGTGATGTCGCGGAACTCAAACTCGGTCGAAGCGCGATTGCCCTTCCGTCTGTAGGCAAACCCATCCTCCGGAGATCCGTATCTCTGCAATATCCTCTCGATCTCCGCCCGCGACTTGTCGACGCTCACTTCCGTGTCCGCTGCGTATCGACTCAAACCCCCACCTCCATCAGTAGTTCCGCACTTCCCAGATAATCGTGTTGCGATGCGGAAACACACCTACATCGCGGTCGAACACGGTGAACTCGATCACCGATCCGTCGTATTCACTCAGTAACGCCCGGATGTCGTCGTAGCTGCACGGGTCGCAATAATGCCGCATGATCTCTACCGACACAATGCCGGCAACAGTCCTGCCGCCCCTGGCCAACGACCGTCTCATCACATCCTGCACTGTCGAGTAGTGCAGCTCTACGCCTATTTCAGACCACTGCACCTCCGCGTTGATTACGGGCTGTATGCCGATAGGCATCGTGACCACACTGATCTGCGATTTGGCGCAGCCATAGGTGTTGTAGTTCGCGGCAACCAAAGCCTTGTGATAAGACAGGTGGTATTCCCAAGGCGCGTTCAGTTGCAGTCCGAAACGTAGCGAGTACTCCGCATCCTCATGCAGCTCATGTAGCCACTCTTCGTAACTCACCCATGGGAAATGGTTGCCGAACTTGTCGGCACGCAAAAGTTCATACATCTGGCTCTTGTTGCGCACGACGGCCATTACACCCCCACCTCCATTGGCAACTTCACCTGCGAAACGGCCTCTTCCAGCCTCGCGATGCTCATATCCAGATAGTCCCGGTTGATGTCGACCCCGATATACCTGCGACCCTCGTCGATCGCCACGAGCATCGTTTGTCCGCTCCCGTGGAACGGATCGATCACCACGCACGATCGGATCTTGTCAGTCTCGCACTTGCACGTCCGCTTCCAGTCGACAGTCTCGACTTCCCGCATCCCCTCGAGCACACGAGCTTTCACATCGCTGGGGTTCTGCACTTTCGCGCCCACATAGTCCTTACGCCCCGAACCGTGATATGAAGCCGTCTTCCCGCCCCCGCAAGCCTTGCCCCAGGCAATCACCTTTCCGCCTTTCTCTACAACCCGTTCCAGGGGCGACTCGCACTCGAAGCAGCATCCCATCCAACTCGTGCCCGCCCGGATCGCCCGCCTCGGCACTTCCCGCGGGAACGTCGCGAAGTGATCTATCCACTCGTTCGAATCGCACAATGGGCAGACCCGCACCTTTTCGCCGTCGATGATCCTCGTTGGGATCTTGTGATACGCGCGCCCGACAAACAGCTTCCGGCAGTGCCCACAGAACGCATACTGCTCATATCCCGGCTTCAGAACCCAGTAGTTCCGCATGTTCCGGCCGGTTTCCGCGAAGTCGCAGTTGCTCATCCCGTGCTGTTTGAGTTTGAGATCATGCGTGCCGTTACGATACGCCGATCTGTCCCGCTTGCCCCAGTCTTGCGCGGACTCCATCACCGCATAGCGGTCGTAGTAGTAGTCTTTCGACTGCGCCAACAGATAGATCTTCTCGACTGCGTTCGTTGGTCGATCCTCGACGGATTCACACATCGGCACGCGTTTGCACCAGCTTATCTCGCTCCGGACCCACCAGCCGTTTTCCTGAAGGGCAATCGCGACCCGCGCGGGGATCATGCACATGTCCTTCGGTTTCAATCCCTCGATCGGCATCCGGTTCGGCTGCATCGTCGGGCCGACGGCCGCCGTCTTATACTTCACCCGCTTCGAGCTCGGTTCGTTGACCCCACGAAATCCAGCCCAGCGCTCGCCCTGTTCGCCTCCGCCCGGGCAGTCCCCGACTTTTCCCGCGCCCGTTGCATAAGTCTCACCGAGGTTCAGCCAGAACGTGCCTTCGGGTCGCAGGACCCGTCGCAACTCACCGAACACTCCCACCAGATTGCCGACAAACTCATCCGGGGTCTTCTCCAAACCGAGTTGACCGTCGGTCGAATAATCTCTCAAGCCCCAGTAGGGTGGGGATGTCACCGCGCAGTGCGCACATGCGTCCGGCAGCGCCGAAAGCACCTCCCGCGCATCTCCGTGATAGAGCGTGACCCCATGTCCCTCGTAGTAAGGCGTCATTCGGCGCACTCGTGAATCCGTATATACGCGCATCCGTCTGGCACCTTGAACTGAGTTGCGATTAGTCCCACCTTGAGCAGTTGTTCGGGCATCAGAACCTTGCCGGCGATATCCACAACACGCTTGGCTGAGGCATTGCGGCCTTTGTTCTTCACCGCATACTGCCAATCCTTGTCGGTCAGCGTCTTGGCGTGCTCGAGCGCATCGGGGCACAGCTCACTCCAATTGGCCTCGATCTCCTCGATCAAGGCCGCTACGGTCCCACATCTCGTGACAGCCTCTATATATGGCCTCACAATGTCCGTCTGGTGTCCGATCTTACTGGGCTTCATAAGCACCTCGCTTTGGAAGTGCCGTCCGGAGCCTGATGAGTCCCGTGTCCTGCCTGGACTTGAAAGGAATCAGGAGGATATTAACGGGGAACCCCGGACGGCAAACCTATCTATCGTCTTCCGTTGAATATGATCTTCGACCCGTCGCATCCGATCCGTATCGGCAACTCCGTAAGCTCCGCCAGTTCCTCCCGCACCGCCGCCCGTCTCTCCGGCGGGGCGACCACAAGAAAGAATCCGCCACCGCCCGCCCCTGTTATCTTGCCGCCAACGGCGCCCACACACATTGCACGATCATACATCTCGTCTATCTGCGGGTTTGTGATCCCGCTTGCAAGCGTCTTCTTGTGCAACCACCCCGTCGCCAGGATGTGACCCAGATCCTCAACCCTGCCGGTCGCGAGCTCCCAGGCTGCCGCACGAGCCTGTTGCCGGATCGCCTTGAGTGCCGACATGTTCCCGCCGACCATCGCTCTCTGTTCGCCAAGTATGGACGCCGACTGACGGGTTACGCCAGTATAGAACAGCATCAGGCTATCGCATAGATTCTGTTGTGCCGCTTGGTTCAGCTTGATGGGCTCAGTCTCTACCGTGCCGTTTCCGATAAACGTGAACGATCTCAACCCGCCGTAGGCCGCGATATACTGATCCTGTTTACCGATCGGCTTCCCGAGGATTTCTATCTCGATCTCACACGCTTCCCGCGCAACCGCCTCGGTCGATACACTTATCCCCCTGTGTGCGTATAGGGCGTTCAGGAGCCCGACCGTGAGTGCGCTCGACGACCCCAGTCCGGAGCCCTCCGACGAGATGTCGGCCAGCGTTACAATCTCGATCCCCTTGTCCACGCCAACCAATCGAAGAGCCTCGCGCACGAGATCATGCTGGATCTCGTCCACCTCATCGACAATCTCGGTCTTCGTGTAGCTCACCCGGATCTTGTCGTCAAACCGTTCCTTGACAACCACGAAGACATACTTGTCGATCGCCGTCGAGACAACCATCCCGTGTGTTTCTCGGTAGAACTCCTTGAAATCCGTCCCGCCGCCGGCGAAACTGATCCGCAATGGGGTCTGAACTATAATCACTACTAAACCTCTATGTCACATTCGACCCGCCAGTCGGCGGATTCTGCCCCTCGCTAGTGCCGTTGCCCCGCGGCTGATATCCGTACCGAGGCTCCATCGCGGCCGTTCCGCCAGTCGGCGGATTATCTCTGTCTACAGTGCCAGTCGCCTCATAGCCGCCCCCTGTCGCGCGACACTTCGACCCCACCAGCACAACCAGCACAATGCCAACAACCACTCCCACCACGAACCAATCAATCATCAATACCTATCCCCGCCCTCTCCGCAAGAGCGACAAATGCTTTCGCCGCCACGATTGGAACGACTGCGTTCCCGCCGGCCCGGAGTCGATCGGTGCGAGAGAAGTCCACCCCGGCGGGAACCCCATCAGCCACATCACAAATCGCGGGTTCAAGCGTCGGGTCGAGTTCGAGCACTCCTCCCCAGGCATCGGTGTCCGTGGGGCCTGGCGGGAAAGGTGGGAGTTCGTCGGCGCATTGCCGTTCCCGTCCTTCGAGTCCCTGCCCAGAGGCGTTGCCCAAGTCTTCGCCGTCGCCTGCAAGTCCTCTCCGCCGCTCCCGCGTGTCGCGAGCGACACGCGGCCCTCTGGTCCGCCCGTCGGTGTCTTCGGCGTCGGCCAGAACCGAGTCTGCGATTCGAGGCCCACTTGCCGCTTGCCCACCGATGTCGCACCCTTGCGTTCCACATCCTCCGCAGACATTGACCGCCCGCCGTTGGGAGTATTCGGAGTCATCCACATCCGGGATACACCCGTCAACGTCCGCTGTGTCGTTCCGTCCCTCTGCTTCTGGTAGTCCCCGACCTCGTGCGCCCGCACTGTAGGCCAGGATGAAGAGCCGTTCCCGTTTGTGTGGCGCGCCACATTCGGCAGCCGAAACGAGATCCCATTCCGCATCGAACCCCGCTTCGGCCAGGTCGCCAAGAACGTGTCCAACCCCGCCATTGGCAAGACCGGGCACGTTTTCCAAGAAGACGATTCCGGGTTCCACCTCGCGAATGATACGTGCAATCTCCGGCCAGACCCACCGCTCATCTTCGGTTCCCCGCCGCTCTCCGGCAACGGACCATGGCTGACACGGAAACCCCGCAGTGATGATATCCACGACTCCACTCCATCTTCGGCCATCGAATGTCGTGAGATCGTCCCATACAGGAGCCGAATCCAGGGCCGCGTCCGCCATCCTCGCCACGAGCATGCACGCGGCTGAGACTTCCCGTTCGACGTAGCACACAGTTCGATACCGAGCGCCGAGAGCGAGCCTAAGTCCCAGTTCGAGCCCGCCAATTCCGGCACAAAGAGAAAGGCCATTCAAATGAGTCTCCCCGTCCATGGGTAGAGTGTCTGCCCCACCAACACTACCTTCCTCGGCGTATCCATCAGCGGCTTGAGCATGGAATAGAACAGGACCGCAGGGTTGAGACTGGAATACTTGTACATCTCATAGGACACCACGTGTGTCCGTTTCCCCTGCATCCAGATCTCCAGGCAATACCACTCCGGCTTCCGAAACACCCCATTCCTCAATGCCGGAGGCCCGGACACAATGGGGATATCCTGGATCGGAATCCGCTTGCAGGAGGCGGACAACACCAATGCGTCCAGAGCATCCTTGCGCGTCGGATAGACCGGCGATTCAGGGCCACAACTCATGTTTTCGGCAATATTAGCAACCGTAAGTTCGTTCTTCATTACATCACTCCGCTATCTGCATCGGCATCACGACCGCCATGTAGTCCCGGTTCTCGGGCGCGGTCACAAACGCCTGGTCCTGCTTCCCTTTCAGCGAGATCCGGATCTGCTTGCTGCCCAGAAGCGGTTGCATGGCATCCCGCAAATACCTATAGCTGAACTTGGTGCGCATGCCCTCGCCGATGCCGCCGGCTTCCAGCAGATCGACCTCGCACTCGCTTTCGCCGAACACTGGTGAGCGCGTAGTCAGTATCAGCTTTTGGCCCTTTGCGACAAACTCGACACCATCGCTGTTGCCGCGGGCGATCACAGACAGACCCATCAAGGCACCTGTGAGTTCGCAGGGATCGACAATCCAGTGTCCGGGCGTCTGCATCACGCCCTCGATCACCTTGCCCGGATTTGGATATGTGCCTTCGATCAATCGCGTAAGGACCTCCCAGTTCGGCGCGCTGAACGACACCAACTGCTTCTTTTCGCCGATGGTGATGCAGACCGGATCGTTATCCTTGACACCAAGCACACTCCCGAGATTCTGGCACACATCTCCCGGCACGACGTGCCGCCCGCCCCACGCCTCCGAAGGCTGTTCTCTCGGGTGGAGACTGTTCATGTGCAGTCGGTGTGTGTCGGTCGATAGTACTTGCACGTTGTTGAAATCGAACAGCACTGCGTTCAGTAGCACCCGGCTGTCACAGGGCGGGCACATAGACACAAGAACGGGCCTCAAGGTGCGGATCAGGTGCTTGTAGCGAACGGACATATCCCCGGCATCCACGTATTTCGGAAACTCATCAACGGGGCGCCCATACAACACATGCCGCATGCTCCCGATCTTCAGTTCCACGCCATTGTCCACGTCCGCGCCGATCTCGACGTCTCCCTTATGCCCCGCTATAACCCGCCGGAGCATATCGGCGGGCACGCAAACCGGATCAAGTGTTCCGCTGACCTCATTGCACGGTATCCGCCCCATGACCTGCGCGGACAGATCGGTGCGTCGCATAACAAAATCGCAGTCGCCTTCCGTGCTCAAGAGCACGTGGTCCAGAACCGGCAGACTGGACATCCTTGGAAACAGCACGTTTACGCGCTTCAGGCAACGGTGCAAAGTCCTCGCATTCAGTGTTACGCTCATCCCTGATTCTCCTCCTGTATCTCAAATGGCGGCTTCTCGTTTGCCCGTTCGAGTTCATAGATCACCGCCGCAACAGCGGCCTCGGCATGCCTGATATGCACGAACCCGTTCTTGTGTCTCGTCAGCAACATCTCGTGCGCAAACCTCATCACGTTCGGGTGACTGGCGGTTATTGCGGTGACTTGTTTTGACTTGTGTGCCCGCCCTTCTTTCGTCCGGGTATCCGCATCCCAGACATCGACTATCTCAGGTGTCAGATCTCGCAAGCCCATCTCTTTCATCGCGTTACGATACCCCTCGCGGTATGCAGTGTCCGCCTTCTTAGTGGCCAGTTTGCGAAGTTCGCTCGCGAACCCGCCGCGCGGACCCCGCCACAAGTGCCAATACGCCTCCCGGATAAGCCACACGATCCAGTTGAACGGCACCGGGCAACAGATCACACTCAGGCTGTCGATCTTCCGATACGCAAGTCCAAACCCGCGCGGACTGCGTTCCCCGAGTTCGACCTCGCGGAAAAACCGCAAAGACCGTGCCTGCCCTACTGATCTCTTTGCCGCCTCAATCACCGTCATCGCAACCTCCCGTCTCCAACAAACCCCAGTGGGCGGCGGAGAACCTACTACGCCCGGAACGGTTCCCGCGGGTGATGTATCGCCACCGCATGCACTTGGCGCCGGGCCTTCACTCGGGCGCCGCCCACATCTACTATTCAGGTTTCAGTCTCAAGCACTTCGGGCACGTTACTGCCTCCCATCGGTTGGTCCAACATGCAACGCGCAAATTGATTGGTCTAGGACGCTTGAAGCACAGCGCCGACGCCTCGCCCTTTGCGTTCACCTGCGCCGCCTTGTGATAGACCTTTATGTCGTGATAAGGATCATCTTTGCTCATCGTCAGTCTCCAAAAAAACAGCTGCCCCTGGCCGGCCCCTCCCCGGCTTAGAGCGGTTTACCGTCGAGTCGCACAGAACTCCCGCTCCGTATCCCCCCGGCGTCCGACTCAGACCTCCGGGCGCGCTTCATATCGCAGCACCGCAGGGGCACAAACCTCATTGGTAGGCGTCTTTCGACCGTCCCTTGGCCAGGCACGGCGCACGCAACGTGCGTTCATTCTTCTGGACGGTTTTCTTGTAACGCATCAGTTGGCCGATCCATTCTCCTGAGTGGAACCGGACTATGGAGTTCCCGCCCAACCCACCTGTTTTTTGCTCCAGAACGATGTGCCCTGCCCAGGTAACGCGCGTTACCTCGTTCAACGACCACTTCCCATCAACCTGAACGCGCAGATCGTCTCCGCATCTCAACTCCTGCCTCCCATGCTGAGGGACGCGTTTGGCAAGGCAACAGACCAACCGATAGGCCAATGGGGCAACTCGCGGCGCAACTACATTGATGTCCCACCATTCCTTCAGCCAAGTAATCATCACTCCTCCGTTTCACTACTGGTTGTTATCATGAATGACAACGGATCTGTGTGCCGCTCGCTTTCTTTCGGGGCATCCGTGAGCCCCAGAATGAACTCCACGTCGATCACCGATCCATTCTCCAGTTCACCCCAGTTCTCCCGGATGTGCTCATGCGCCACGGCAAACGTCCGCGACCCCTGCCACTTGTAGGGATCGTAGTGTATCTCGTTCCGGCCGGTAAGCGGAGCCAGGTAGCAGAACGTCTGATCCTCGCCCCATCCGGCGCGCGCCAGTAGCCACCGCTCCGGTTCCTCTGTCTCTACCATGTTGCCGTAGAGACACACCACAGGGATAAACGTCCCTTTGTCCCGAACCTCGAAAAACTTAACCTCGACCATCCGTTACTTCCTCCAACCTTTGGCGGGGAAACCGGACTTACACTCAACCCTTGCGGGGAGATGCCAGCCCCCGGCTTGTGGAACCCGAAGATCCCACCAAGGGCAATATCCGGTCGCCCCCGACAGCGGGCAGTTTAACGTGCGCCCGCGAGACACATCCCGCCGGATCGGGAAACTGAATGCCGGGCCTGCGCCAAGGAGCATCGGCTTGTTGCAGTAGACAACGCAAGCCCGACAAATCGAAAGACCTACCTCGCCGGATCTGCCCGTCGCGCCGGGTCCGGTGCCGGACCGCCACGCGGCGCCGGCGGAACAGCAGTCTGCGACGCGAGCACGCTCGGCCCAATGACCTCTACCTGCGGCTCATCGAACCAGTAGCCGTCTACCGGCTTCCCGTCCCGCGTCTCCTCAGCGTGGATCAGAACACGGGAGCACCCGAACACATACTCCGTCCGGCCCATCACTATCCCTGTGTACTTCGACACCACATCCCGTGCCTTTACGCCCATCTCGATCATCTCGATATCACCCCTCTCCTCACCGGATCTACTGAAGTTCCTCGTCCTCATCCCATTGGTCGATCAGGAAGTAGTGCCACGTCTTGCACCTCTTTATGATGCCGACTACATACGGGTCGGTTTCGGCATTCCGCCCCCAGACCGTGATCATGTCAAACAACCCGCTCTGGTTTGCCTGTTTGTAACTGAGCAGAACGTGGGCAGGCATGGGCTTGCGGTTGTAGCGGGTGGCTATGACACATAGATAGTGGCGTGCTTCCTTTCGTGTCCCCTTGCCGCGGAACCACAGGAAACGCCACTCGCTAGAGATCTCGACCTGCCCGACCATTTCCAACGCGAGCTTCCCCGCAACGAAATCGTCTAGGTCGCTCTGGGTCAACATGAACCTATCGAGGTAGTAGATATCCGCCAGCTTGCGATAGCCCGCATCAATCGCCTTCTGTACCCGCTTGCCAGCAGTGGTGATTACAGCCTGCTCTGGCAGCCCGCATTCCTGCGCCAAATCATCCAATCCCTCGCACGCCACAGGCCGCGTGCCCATTATCTGCTCGACGATCAACGAACCAACTTCATACGTCGTGTTCATACCTTGCTCCTTATCTTTCTGTCCCCAACGCTCTCCCAGTGGTGGTAGTCCTCGGGCCGAATAGTCTTTGTAATCAGCCCGTTGTTTACCTCGATGCACTCCTCATTCTTGCGGCCGTTGATCTCGATAACATGCCAGGTGACAGTAGGGCTATGCCTATCCCTGAGTTGCGTTCCGATGTGCACGATACTGTGCAGTTCCGCGCGTGCGATAAGGTAGAGGTCGAGGCTCGCCATTTCATTCCGTTCGTTGGTATACAGCGAGTCGCTATCCCCACTCCGCCCACCTTGGAAGGATATCCTCTTGCGGGTGGCCGCTATGACACGCCAAGCCGAGGAGTTTCCATGTTGGCCGATGAGATCTCCTTTGCGCAGGTTCTTCGGCACCCAACCGGTGCTATCGTGCCACTCCGGGCACGCCGTCTCTTTCCACTTGCATACCGACAGCACATCACGCGGGGGGTCGGGAGGAGCCTGGCACGCCTTGCAGGCAAGTTCCGTTTCCATGGCATCTACGAGAAGATTGATGCACTGCTTCCCGATCTTCTCGTCCTCTTCGACGTCCACCAGCCGCTTGTTCAGTCCGGCAGCAACCTCGCCGGCCGTATCCGCAAGCCCTCCGATGTGCCGCGCCAGAACCTCGATTTCCTCCTGCATTGTCGCAAACACGATGTTGTCCAGTTCGTGTAGCCTGGCGTGATCCTTGACCGTCTTCTCCATCTTCTTAATCCTCTTCGTTTGTGCGCTCATCCGGACCCTCCTGTTCCGATCCCGCTTGCCCATACACGCACCACCACACTATACCATAACCACCCACGACAACGCAACCCCTTTCCCAAGAAAAAAGTAGCAAACCGTAGCACGGCCCCAAACCCCGCCTCGCCACCGGTACACACCCCCGCTACCCCTAACCCGCAAGAACCGTTACAACCCGTGACGAATCCTCGCCAACAGTACAGAAACCCACCCATAATCCCGCCCCTGTGCCGCAAATAAGCCCCGATCCTCGGTGGCAGTACAGGAATCACCCCCGACGTACCGCCAACAGTACAATATCCGGCCCGAATCCACCCGCCGTCACGCCTAACCCCGCAAAACCGTAACGAACCGTAGCACCTCACTGCCTAATCCACCCGCATTGGGGGAAACCCGCCCTTTTTCACACGGAATTAGGGTGCACTGTGAGCTGACCTGCCCGTGCCCGACGCGTGCTCGGCATGGGATTTGCCCCAGGGTGCTCACGGCTTCCGATAATGGATATTATCAGAAGTGCTTCGGCGGGCAGGCTGGCGCGTGCACGAGAGGCGGGTAGGCGCGCCGTCAAGCCCACTGGCGGCAGTACTACGCTCACTCTCTGGTTCACGTCGATTCATTCCCTACCCTCATTCAGTCTCATCCCGTGCGTGTCCGGCTTGGTGACAGTACAGCCGTGCGGGTAGGCGCGCGGGAATCGGTCGCGTACTAATAGGGTATGCCGGGCATGGGGAAACTTTTTCAAGAATCTTCTCCTACCCGCTTGACACCACCACAAAAGCATGGTAGTATTCAGTCACGGTATGGCATAACTTGACAGCAGGCAAGGCATCAAGTGAGCTTATCGACACACAAACGGAGGATTGAATGATGCCCGTATACATCACGCTACCCTTTGGTATGACCTTGACGCTTGCATGGCATGAGAACTTTGGCGGGATATGGCATCGACGGCACGGCATGCTTATCGAAACCAAGCACAATTCAAGCGAAGGGTTCCTTGTGTTCTCTCTCTGAATCCCTGTCAATGCCCGTGTGATGCCGTGGAAGCGGGTTGTGCGGGCAAGGGCAGGCATTTATGCCTAATACACACAAACGGAGGATTCACGATAATGAGACGCAATCACTACGGGATACCGCTTGATTCGGATATCCCTACCACCGGTGTATTCGCGATTCAGAACGCGGCATGGATACACGAAGAGTGTGACGCGGGGATTGACATGCACTTTGAAGATTACCTGCGGGATAATCCAGGCATCGAAGACACTGGCACGTATGAAGATGATACGCCTGTTTTCCTGATTGGGCACGTGTGGTGTCAAGAAACCGAGAAGTATGAGCACAATAGCATGGCTGAATACAGTGCCATTGTGTCGTACGGCACGGGCAACATACAGGTAACCGCTTCGGACTGGCGCATTAGAGGCGCGTTGTGTTCCCCTTGCTATCCTGGGCAAGTCGATGCGGATACGGGCGGCGTCGCCCTAGCGTTTTCACTGCCGCCGTCTGTTATCGGGAATGAGTGCCCGCAATCAACGGAACTTCGCGCGCGCATATTCAAGGCATGATGGTCTACGATTGCCCGTTTGGAATCCCGAACGGGCAAGGGTAGGGTATCAAGCCCTAATACACACAAACGGAGGATCCAAGACAATGCATGCGTTTGACTTTGAGGCAGTAGCTTATGGCGGAGCGATCTACTGTGCGGATGCCGATTGCTTGCCCGAGGGTATCACAGTCGATTTAGAAGAAGTGTCATCAGTGTTCGCTTCGGCAGAAGCCGATTGCTACCCGGCATGTGACTCGTGTGGGTGCGAACACGACTATATGAGCTTGACTTCGTACGGCGCAGAATTGCTTGCCGAACGGACATGCGATCAATGCGAATTGCTTTACATCAATGGTGTGAAGTGTCACGAAACAGGATGCCCGAACGCATGGCGGGAACCGCGCGAGTGTGCATGGTGCGGTACGACATTCAAGCCGGATATCAACGGTCAACTGGTATGTTCGGCGGATTGCGGCAAGTCGTACTTCAGTTAATCCGGCTTGCGAGTCCGTGCATGGCGGATGCTACCGTGCACGGGCATGGCACGCTGGTAGCTACCAGGACGCCGGTTGTACTGCCAACGGTACAATCATCACAAAACGGAGGATTTGAAACGATGAAAGCACTCACGATTATCGGTCGGAGGTGGTTTGATAGGACATACGGGAACACCTATCATACGTGCGGCATACTCATCGACGGCAAGCTCGTGCACACTGTGCCAATGTCCTATGGATACGATAACCAATACGTCCAAAGTGCAACTGCATGGTTACTGGCGAACGGATATCTTGCCGACCTTGAAGAGTATCCAAACGGCGGGCATGAGGCAATGTGGCAATGGGCCGACCGGACCGGCATCGAATATCACGCGACCGCTTCGGACGTTGCGCGCAAGAAAGACCTTTAGTAAGTACGAACACACACAAACGGAGGATATCAGTATGAAGGGTCACACGAAGTCGAATGTCGATTATCACCGTGTCGGATACGGCGGGCATGCATTCCCAGCGGTGAACGTCAAGGTCAATCGGTTCCCGACCGCGCAGGATATCATGGCGCAGTTCGGATGTAGTGAGAAGGCCGCGGAACGGGCAGGGGAACTTGCGATTGAAGCATCCTGTGAGCACTTCTGGCGCGATATACAGGAAACCGCGACTCACTACCTGCCCGACGGCAAGGTCTATTCGGCGGGCAGTTCCGACGGTTGGCTGATTGTTGAGGGGTTGCCCGAAGTGTCGGACTGGGATGGGGTACAGTTGAACGCCTGGGCGTGCTTCGAGAAGGCAGTTCGGCGCGAGGTCGAATACCTTTGCAGTTCGGAATACGTGTTCGACTCTATCAAAGCAAACCGTTGGGCGCACGAGCAGGCCGAACGTTACAACTTCTTCGAGACGGCGGACAAGCGCGACCTTTGCATGGTCGATATCAAGGTCGCCGCACTCGCACATGTCAAAGATCAGTTCGGGATTGACTACCGAACCGTTCAGTTTGCTTGAAAGGAGCATGAGCATGAATCAGCAAAACGTATCCAACAACCCCGATGCACGATTGGCCGCGTTGATAGAAGCGGCGGACGGGGTCCTGCTTAACTGGGAATCCGGCGATCTCGCTGGGGCAGTTAACGACCTTCGACTTGCCGCGAACGAAGCGAAAGGCGGCGGGGAGGTCGATAACGCGCGTGTCGTCATAACGGTGCAAGGCGGGGTAGTCCAGGGCGTTGACAACCCCTTCGATATACCCGCGGAGGTGCACGATTATGATATGGAAGGGTCAAGCCCCGACGAACTTGAAGCGGATGCCGCGGAAGGGCGCGCGGCCCAAGATGAAGACGGCGATTGGTACGCTATAGGCCACTACTAGAAGCGGTTTCGGCCCGGCGCGCGCCGCGTTTGAAAGCGTGCCAAACACACAAACGGAGGATTCAAATGGTACAGTTGAGACAATCGGAAGCAATCTTGAGATGTGAGTTCGCACTTTCGTATCAGTGGATTCTAGCAATCCACGCGTGGATACTCGCGGCCCCTGCGCGGGCGTCGAAGCGCATGGCATACTGCGCGGCATTGTTCGTGCACAGTATGTGCCGAACCTACCGGCGGGCTCTATTCGCCGTAAGGACGGCCCCGACACGGACACGCGACCGCATGGCCGCCGAATTGCTGGGGATTCCGCTTTCAGCACTGCCCCGGGTCCGGCAGTTGGCGACCGAACCGGACAAGCCCGCGCGCCGATCTACCAGCAAGACGCTTGACGTGTCGGAGTTGGATGCCCCCGAGGTAGGCGTATCCGTGCACGCAAAGACCATTGCCGACGCCATGTCACGCCTTAACGCCGTAGTCGCAACCGGTCGCACAAACCTGCCGATACTCGATAGCGTGCACCTGTCCGTCGACGGCGATGAACTCGTTATGTCACGGACGGATTTAGAGCAGTTCGCGACCGTGCGGATACCCTGTGCGGCAAGCTCGTTTGAACCTGTGTGCGTGCCTGCCAAAGAGTTAGCGAAGATCCTTCGGAAGCAGTCCGGCACGGTTACAATCGCGTCATACCAGGACCCGGATAGAAGCGTGCCCGAGGTAACCGTATCAGTTGGCGGCGCGCGTCATTCCCTGCTTGGTATGCTTGCGGAGGAGTTCGTAAAGCATCCGCACGCAGTTGGCGACACGGGCCGGTTCCCGGGCCTTGTGGCGGCCTTGAAGCAGGTCCTACCCGCCGTATCGCCCGATGAATCGCGCCCAATCCTCACAGGCGTATTCTTCGACATGCCGGGCATGCGGCTTGTCACAACGGATGCCCACCGAGTGCATGTATGCGATCTGATTGGCGCGGACATAGTATTCCCGGACTGCCCGAAGGATTTGCAGGTGATAGTACCCGGGTTCCCGCTCACGAAACTGGCAAAGGCGCTTGCGGTCAAGGAAGACGATGAGGTCGGCATCCACTTCTCATCACTGAGCGATTCGGATGTGCCGACCACTATCACGTTCGTGGCGCACGGCATGGAGTTGACCACGCGCATAATCGACGGCATGTTCCCGAACGTGGATAAGGTGATACCAGACCGTGCACTTGCCGCCGGATGCTGGCGGGTCCGGCCCGCGGAACTTATTGCCGCACTCGAAAACCTCGATACGGTCGCGGGCGAGGATTCCAGGCGCGTCAAATACACGCGGCGCGAAGATGAGCTTATCTTGAGTGCCGAATCGGGAAGACTTGGCGCAAGCACGCAACCGGTGAAGGTGCTTGCCGGTTCGGGCATTGACAGTTTGGCATTCAACGCCCGGTATATGTTGGATGCGCTTCGACCGGTCAAGGACGCACCGGCCGCCGACCTACACCTCATGGGCAAGTACTCACAGGCAAGCGTCACGTGCGAATCCGCGCCGGGTTACCTCGCGGTCGTGATGCCCATGCAAGAGGCAGGATAAGATGAGCCTACATATCGCAAATGAACTCTTGCGCATCGAGTGTTACACTAATATCCTGTGCATAGTCGCAGGAGTCGCGGTTATCGCATGGTGTGCGTCCGTTGCCGCGGACACGATCAGAGATTTAGTCAGAGATTGGAGGGTGACATGAGTGCTTATGTAGTAGACCGCGAGGACATTCACACACTGGTTAGGGCGGCTTTGAGTTCGTCTGGCCGGACGTATAGCGCGGCACTGCGCTGGCTCTGGAACATCGACCGTGGCGCGGGAACGTATGACAGTAACAGCCTTCACGACGGCGACATGGAGGCCGCGACCACTCTCGGACAAATGCTCCGGGAAGAGAACATTAAAAGCGTGCTCTATCGCTATCCTGATTGCACGCGCGATGATATGCCCGGTCCGATTGGCGAGGACTTTGTATACGGGTTCGAGTTCGACAGCCGCCAAGATTTGACACCGGGCATGGTGTTCGATCTCATTGGCAAGTACGAATACCAGAGCTGTGAACACGACGAATGGCCTACCAGTGAGGCGTACGCCTTTTGTGATGCACTACGGCGGAAATGGTGCCGGATAGCGACTGACAAGGAACGCCCTGCGGAGGGTGCGGAGGGAGGTGGGGCATGATATTATTTACAGCGTTGATAGGGTGCGCAGGGTGGATAGTGGTCGTGTTGGCCGCTATCGCCCTGGAAGTGATGAGTCGGCAATACAACGCGCGCATGGCGCGGGTGCAAACCGACTCCGATGAGGTATTCGAGGTTATCGAGGGGCCGGAAGTTGAGCTTGCCCCGACGATAGACCCGACCGAACGCCGTACGGCAGTTCAGGGTATCGCTAACCTGTTTGGGTGCGGCGTGAAGGATGCCGCGGTATCAGTTGATGAGGTCATGGACGGACCCAACGCGCCGGATGACGCGGAGGGGATCGTCAAGGCAGTTATCGCCCTGGCGGGCAGAAGGTAAGGTTGTACTGCCGACGGTACAATCTCACACACGAACGGAGGAACACATGGAGCTTGCACGCAGGGCCGACGTTCGGCCCGTGACATTCACCGCGGATTGGTTGGCCGGGCAATTGTCCGGCCACACCGCCCGCGCCTACCGGTCGGATATCCGGCAGTTCCTTGACTGGCTTGGGTCCGACGATCTTCCCGCGGTTCGGCGGGAGGACATCTACCGCTTTCGCGCCCATCTGGTCGAGCAGTTTGCGCCTGCCAGTGTGAACCGGAAGCTCAGTTCGCTTCGGCAATTGTTCGTCGAAGCGGTCCGGCACGGTGTGATATCACATAACCCTACGGAGGGTATCCGTGGGCATAAGTCCGACGGGTCGGGCAGTTCGACGAAAGCCCCGAGTTTTCAGCAGTTCGGAACGCTGCTTGAATCCCTTTCGGGCGACACGCTTCCCGACATGCGCGACCGGGCGATGATTCACCTCATGGCCGCAATGGGCTTGCGATGTGAGGAGGTCGCCCGTGTCCGGTTGTCGGATATAACAGAGGATCAGGGCTACACGGTCTTGACGATCCACGGCAAGGGCGCGAAGCGTCGACGCAACCCGATTCCCAGCAAGGTGCTCGCGTCCGTTCGCAAGTGGATCGCCGCGGCGCAGTTCCGCGATGATTGCCCGGTTTTCCAGGGCATCACACACAACGGTGGGTATCATCTAACTGGGCGGGCGATCGGCACGCGCGGGATCTACCACGTCGTCACGCAGCGGTTCGATGCAGTTGGAATCGAGGGTTGTAGCCCGCACAGTTTGAGGCATTTCAACGCGACCGAGCTTTTGCGCCGCGGGTGCGATATCTACACAGTTCAGCGTTGGCTCGGGCATGCCGACCCGCGCACGACCGAGCGCTACAACCGGGCGCGCGAAGATCTCGACAGTTCCGCGGCCAACTACGTGGAGTTCTGACATGATTGAAGCTCACGAGCGGGTAAACCAGTTCGGGGTGCGTCTCTATTGGCGAGTGCGAGACATCCGGGAGGAAATTACCCGGCGGTTCGGCTGGGATTGCACGCCGCGCCGATATCGGTATTTGCAGCAACTCGGCATCGTGCCCGAACCCGAGCCCGGTTGGAAAGACCGGTATGAGGCACGGCTATCGTTAGATGAGGTGGAAATGATTATGGCACGTATTGCGCAGCAGATAAAGCCGCCGCGGAACGGAAAGATCCGGTGGCGCCGACCCGGACTATGGCGCCGAAGCGAGGTGATGGATGAGATAAAGCGTCGGACAGGTATCACAATCGATCGCGGCCGCTGGGACTACATCAAGAGCTTGGGGTTAGTCCCGTATCCGGAGGGGGAACTGCCGGAAACCTGGACGGACGGGCAGGTCGAAGAGATCATCGCGACGATCGAGACACACGCGACCGTCGAAGAACCTACAAGTCAGTGATCTCGCTCCATGATACATACGTGGGTGGGTTGGCATGCTTGCCGCGGGTCTGATCCTCCGCGCGGCAGGTCACGATCGCAAGATACGGTGTCTTCTGAACCTTGTCCCACACTCGATACAGTATCTTTCGCACACTATTGGGCCTGTAGAGTTGGCCATCGGGTTTACAGAGCCAGGTGGCCATCTTTGCGACCTGGTAGCCCCTGAGCCAGTAGTACCATACATCCCACTCGATGCCGCTCAATCGCGCTTCGGCGCGCAGTCTATGGTAGTCGGCCAGCACCAACTGGATGATCGTGCCCAACACGTCCGACACGACATACTGATTGCCGCCGTCGATCGCATCGAGGCTGAGGATGGGTATCCGGTTGCGCCCCGAGATCCCCGCCAGTTCGGGGCTCACAGTTCGGTTCGAAGACCTGAGTTTATCCTGTAGGGATTGGGGGTAAGACGTGGGGTCGTCGGCGGTCAGGTAGTCGATGAATTGATCGCGAATCCAACTGCCGTGCATCGTGCACAGTTCGGACAACTCTTGCTCGATTTCCGGGTCGTCGGGATGTTCCACGACCCGCCTGGCCAGTGCTCGCACTTTCTCGTTGATCCGTTCGGCATCCTGAATTGTTCGCCCCATCCGTGGTTGCCCCCCTTATTGCGCCCTCACCGTGTAGTTCACGCGCGATCTAAGCCCCTATCGACGCCTGCGCCGCAAGCCGACGCGTATACGCCGATCCGGGGTCATCGATCAGCCATACTCGCACGAGCAGCCCTCCTTTGGGGCTTATCATAATGCTCGCATAACCACGGGCAGCGAGCGCGCTGCCACTACTAAGGCTCGACCGAGTAAACTCTTGTCCGATAACCTCCGCGTCCTCGACGGTGTATCCTTCCCATGCGTTGGCGTCCGTCCCGAAGTCGAGTCGCGGCAAGTTGAGACACCATATACCTCCACCCGTGCCCTCGTAATAGTGCAGTCCGATTCGATGCGTATGAGCCCAAACGACCAGCTTTACCCCTGCGGCAATACAGATGTCGAACAGGTCGGATGCATTGGACGGAGGCTCGTTGTTCGGTGTCGCCGGGTCCGCCGGCGTGCCCAACAACTGAACGTGGTTGCCTACGAGCTTCGTTGTGGCCGTGCTGTCCGCCAGGGCAGCTTCTAGCCAAGCAAGTTGTGCCGCTGGTATCGCGCCGCTTCCCGGATAGTTCAGCGCGAACAACTCTGTATGCCCTATCCGGTTGCGCTTGTAGCCGCTCGCCGTTGGGTCGGCACTGGACAGGGCGGCATATATGTGGCTCGACCCGTCCGCATCATCGTGATTACCAGTCCACACGAACTTCCACGAATACGGCGTGATCTCCATCTCCGCAACCCAGTCGGGCACACACCAATCCGGCAAATACGCCGTGTTCGGAGCGCGCCCGCCTGATATGTTCTCATGATTGTCGCCGCCGTGAAGGAACACGCTTGGTCTGCCGATCCGGCTGTTAGAGTAGAGGTCTTTTGCCTGAGCAGCAACAACGTTCCCGCCCAGATAGGCTAGTCCTTGGGTGTCCGCCGCGCCGCCGATGTGGAGAACGTCGGCGCTGCTTGGGAACGTGAACCCCCACGCATCGTTGCCACACCACTTGTTCGATGCGTCCCCAACCGTCGTCTCGGCGAGAACCCCGTCGTCTATCTTGACTCGATAGAGGTAGCTCTCGCCCGGAACCAGATCCGTAAACTGGAATCGATGCGCTCGGTCTGACAGTTCGCTCAATAGCAGGGTCGCTGTCTTATCCCACGCGGGCGTATCGGCCTCGACGCAATACTCAACGGTCACATCGCAGTCGTCTCGGTCAGTGACCACCAGCACCTTGCCCGTGCCCTTCAACGTGTCGGGATCGTAAGGCTCGACGTTCCAGACACCGGGAAGGTCGGTATCGTAGGCCGCATCACTGCGTATTTCGCAATCGGCGAAGTCCACGTCGCATTGAGTAGAGTCGTATTTCGCCATCCACGACACAGCACTGAACGGCTGCACGCCATAATCCCCTGGAGTGCCTGTGTGAGTGACCGCTGTGCCGTCTACCCACGCGCCTTCAGTCCATTCAGCGACCTGGAGCTTGCATGTGGCCGCAGCCACGTCCACGAAAACACGAACGCGATACCAGGCATCGAGATCGCATACAGTAGCGTGCGTAATCGCCGTTACGTAGGCGCTGTCGTTGTTTTGCACCCAACGAAGCCTGAACGTCGCCGGGTCACTGGATACGACATGCTGTAACAGAATGCCCTTGTATCCAGTCGTCTGCCCGCCGTTGTATGGGCACGAAAACGCAAGGAACGTCTCTGAGCTAGTGGGCGAGTCAGCATGCGCAAGCGAAGCAAACCTGATCACTTTCTCGAACATCAATGTTTGTGTTGGCAAGAAAAAGCGCTTCACGTAGCCTGTGCGCCCATCGACGGTCGGCGCAATGTTGAGACACGTCGCGCCTTCGACCTCATCCTGATCCGACACATCCTTGCCGAATGTTGCGTAGTCATAGGCATCGAACGTGCATCCAGGCGGTTGAAGCGACTTGTCGGGAAAGACTTCTTTTATCAGTCTCACAGCTACGCCTCCACCACTGAATTACCGTAGATGCGGATCGTCGCCGTCGCGGCTATATTCATTGCATCGTCTGCCCAGCTTACAAACGCGCAGTTCGGATAGCTCAGCTCGTCGCTGTCCATGTGTCTCCGAACGACGATAAGCTGACCAACAGACGTGTCCGCGAAGGTGATCGCGTCAGCGTTTGCGTCGCTGTCCGCGTCTTCGCCGAACGTGATCGTCGGCGCGGTTCCGCCACCGAGAGACACTTCAATCTCGATCAGCTCGGCCTTGATGCCGAAGAGCAGCTTCTGGTCAGTGGCTAACGCGCCATCGTCGAATCCACCTGTCGCCCAATCCGCTTCATCGAGAGTAATGCCTTTCTCAACTGCTGCATCGTGGCTGAGCTTGATGCTCGCAGACATGGCGTAACCCCGAGGTCGGCTTTCCGTGGCGAGCGCACCCGCGGCGGAAACACCATCAGCGACCAACGGTGGAAACGGTATTCGTGTCATTTTCTGCCTCTTTCCTGGTCAGAACAGAAACCATCAGATCCCAGTCGGATGGGCGCCAAACGTAGACCTCTTCCCCGGCCGCTTTCAGGCCGGCTATCCATTCTTTCTGTTCCGGGGACGGCCGGCCACTGCCGCATTTGAGTTCGACGTAGATCGTTCGCTCGCGACAGAGCACATTATCGGGAAACCCCTTGCCATCAGCCGCAACTGGGGTGCGCCACCCCTTTGCAGTTCGCGCGGGCCTGAAGTGTGCGACCAGCCAGCCCAGCCAGTGCGCCAGGTCGATGAACTGCTGCTGAAAAGCGGCCTCACTTATAGTCAACGGAGGGGCGTCACTCATTGTCAACCACTACTTCAAAGATACCAAGTTTCCCACGTCCGATAAAGGGTTTTTCGTATTCTTTTGCGTTCGCGAAGATCCAGCAGTATGGACCGAACGCCCACATCGACACCACGGTATCAACGCTGCGACAGTCCACCATGTTGACCTCGCCAACGAACTGCCCGCGGGGAAGGTTCGGGGGCGGGACTATGCCTCTGCTTGCGAGAAACAGATAGCCCGCCTCATCGACGGTCTTGGACGCGTGGATCAGCAGCTTTCCACTATACGGGGTCGACCACGTTCGGTTCTCGACGTCCTTGCCGTGGAAAATCGCCCACGCCCACGGCTGCTTAAGCGACAACGCCTTGAGTTTGACTCTGATCATGCCGCCGCCCTTTCTACGAACCGGAACTTGCGCCCGAGGAACCCGCATTTCACGACTGCGGACGGTAGCATCCTGTTCTTGGCGACGATGATCTCTGCCTCGGTTACACCCATCGACGATTGCTCCTCGGGGTTGAGTTTGCGCCAGAGCATCCAGATGATATCGGCGTTGGCCTCGATCGCACCAGAGCCCATCAAGTCGCTGAGGCGCGGACGGGCGTCCGGCCCGCGGCGTTCGATGTTGCGGTTGAACTGAGACAGACTGATAACGCTGATATTCAGGCGGGCAGCCAGGGTTTGCAGATCTCGAGATATCTGCTTGATCTGCTCGTGCTCACTCGACGCCGAACTACTCACCAACTGGATGTGATCGACCGCAATGATCTTCACGCCCTTCCGCACAAGCCGCCGGGCGCATGCCGCTATCTCCGCCGTCGTCCAGCCCGCGGCATTCACGATGATTGGTCGGTTCCCCTTAGCCCGGTTAGCAGCCGATCCTACTCGCGCGTATTCGTTGTCGTCCATCTCTTCCGACAGCATCCGCCACAGGTGTATCCCCGACTCGCCCGCGAGGTCGCGCAGCACAAATTGCTCCTTGGACATCTCAAGCGAGAATATCGCCGCCGGGCAATCTTTTCGCACGGCGTGGGTTAGCAGTTGCCACACAAACGCGCTCTTTCCGACCATCGGCCGGGCGCCTATCACGATGTGTTCGCCGTAGGCCATGCTGATACAGGCGTCCGCGAGCTTCGGCAGGCAGATTGGCGCTCCGTAGTTCGTCTTCATCGTCGGCAGCTTGGCGTATATCTCGTCGTAGACATCATCGAGTTCCGCGATGTCGTCGCCGCTCTTACGTTCCCCGATCCGTAGAATCAGGTTCTCCGCCGCCGCCAGTATCTCTTCGGCTTCACGGTTGCCCTCTTCTTTGTGCACAATCTCCACAATCCGTGTGCCGGCGTGGATCAATGAGCGAAGCAAGCCCTTCTGCCGCACGATGTTGGAGTAGTATTGGATGTTCGCGGCAGTCGGCACCGTGTCTATCAGCGCCATCAGATATTCCGTTCCACCGCAGTTTGCGAGTTGATCTCGATCGCGTAACTCCTCCTGTATCGCAATCAGGTCGTTGGGCTCGTTTCGTGCGATCGTCGCCCCGAGCGCCCGAAAAACCTCTTGATGCGCCGGGCGATAGAAGTCATCCGGATGCAGCATTTCAAGGCCAATATCGCATGCATCTTTATCTATCATCATCGAGCCCAACACTGCCTGCTCCGCCTCGAGGCTTTGTGGAGGAACCCGGGTGATGGTGTCACTCTCACTCGTCGGCATCGGTGGCCCCCCTTATGGCTGCTATCATATCCTCGCTATCGGTGTAGCGAGGTTCATCCGCACCTGCTGATGCGACGGGAGTTCCACTGCCATTGTCCCGGACATGCCAATCGTTCGCGTTGCTAAAGAAGCGCCGTAGTTGCAGGCGTGGGTTCGCTTTTTTCTTCAAGGGTTTGTCGAGCACGTAAGTTGCGAAGTCGCGACAGACCTTGACGGGATCTGCATTCGGGAACTCAGCCATGAGCTTTCCGATGTGATCTCCGTCCTTCTGCGCGTCGTAGGGATAACCCTTGATGTCGGATAGAACCTCGAAACACTGACGTATACTTGCGTTAATGGTGCATGCAAGAGGGAACAGTTCCTCCGAATCCCTTCCCACACCCTTCCCTTCTATATCTTCTACATGCTTTACTTTACTTCTACTTGTGGTTACCTTTTCCACACCAATGGGTAACCCTGGGGGAACTGGTAACACAACGGTTCCGCCGTCGTCCGCCACTGGTAACCCACTGGTAACACACCGGTTCTCCACTAGTTCCCGCTTAGATTCTATTGCGGCGGCAGGAGGAGGAGGCAGCTTGGAGGGCTGGGGTTTCTTTGGTGTCTGCCAGTCACGATACTTCAAGAACACCGCGTATTCACGGCCGTCCACGACGTACCGGACGAAACTCCGCATTCCCTTATCTACCTCTTCGATGTGTGCTTGCACCGTCGCTATCAAGTAATTTTCCTGATATCTCCACGCGATACCCCGCACATATCGAGCCGACGCTTGCACCCGGCCTTCGTCGTCGGCGTTTGAGATAAGCACGATGAGTGCGCGGAAAGCGCCATCCGAAAACGAGCCGACATCCTCATCGTCCCACACCGATGGGTGGATCGTGCGTATCCTGGCCATCAACTAACCTCCTGCAAGAGTTCCTTTTCATCGACCACGCCGGCTTCGACAAGAAACGTCGATAGCGGCATCTCCTGCCCGTTCCGGGTGAGCAGTCGCGACACATACAGGTTGTCCATCGCGCGAGTGATGCCGACGTAACAAAGCCGCCGCTCTTCCTCGATCGACGCCGGGTCCACAATGCGCTTGAGCGCGTCCAGATAGCGCAGAGAGCGTTTGTGAGGCAATAAGCCGTGCGCGACACCGGAAAGGAAGACTATCGGCCACTCAAGACCCTTTGCGCGGTGCAGCGTGAGCAGTTGCACGCAATCCTCATCTTTCTTCGGCTTCTTCGCCTTGGACTGCTGTTTCTCGACGAACGCTAGGAACGCCGCAACATTGCTGAATCCGTCCGCGGCGCGCTCCAGTTCGTCGAGGTTGTCGGATCGGGTGCCCTCGTTGTCGTTGTCCGCGGCGCCCTCTTCGCGCGCCAAATACGCATCGTAGGCAATCCCCCGCGCCTTCTGTATCATCTGCACCGGCCTCGGCCCGGCGTGTCGAACGCTGCTGACGATATCAAGACAATCATCTACCCCATCCGATTGCCAGGGCTTCCACATGCCGGCACTGAGCGCTTGGGACATCGAACAACCGGACGCTTTCGCGGTGCGCTTCAGTTCATCCAGGAAAGCCCGCCCGAGAAAGTGCGTGGTCTTAGGCATGCCGTTGCGAGTGCCGAACCAGATCGACGCAACATTGATAACCCGCTTCAGGGCGTCATCACCGACCGGGCAATTCGCATCGTGTGCAAGCTGGAGATACGCAAGCAGATCCATGATCTCTCGGCGCGAGTAGAACCCACAACTGCCGTAGACGATGTAGGGGATGTCGTGTCTGACCATCGCGTCCTCGAGAGCCCGCGACTGCGCGTTCGTGCGGTAGAGTATAGCGATGTCTCCATACTTCACCCCGATAGACCGATGATGCCGTATTATGTCGGCGGCGTGCTCGGCCTCTTCGTCCTCGTCGACCGATTCGATCACCACGGGGTCGTCGCCGGCGGGTCGATGGGCGTTGGGCTCCAGGCTGTAGTTTGCCGACATCGGATTGCACTGGATCAGACTGGCGCCCGCGTCGACGATCTCCGCTTGCGACCGATAGTTCTTCGGCAACTTGATAATCACGCCGTCCGGATACTGCTTCTGGAACGACAGCACAGTCAGATCCGGCGCCGACCCGCGGAACCCGTAGATCGACTGATTTGCATCCCCGACGGCAAAGTAGTTCCGGTGCCCGGCCGCGAGCGCCGTGACTATGGCATGTTGGGCTATCATCGTGTCCTGCACCTCGTCCTCGAGGATGAAGTCGAACGACGATTGCCATCGATCCAAGACCTCCGGCTGCTTTGCCATCAGTTGATGCGTTCGAAGCAGAAAGTCGTCGAAGTCGAGCAATCGGCGTTGCCGCTTCTGGTCTTCGTACCTGTGCCAGAAATCAATTGTGCGATCGACAATCGGCAATAGCCCGAGCCGTTCGAAGTAGGGCTCGCAAATATCGACATCGACCAGATCTGCTTTCGCGCGGGATATCGTCGACAGCACGGCCTTCGGGTCGGTATCCCATTCCATCGCGTAGGTGTGTTTTGCATCGCGCGGCCCGAGAATGTCCCGCGCCAGCCGTATCGCCTGTCCGGGCGCCAGCGTTTCGAACGTCGGGTATCCGAGCTCGTGATACGTGATCTTGAGTATGCGCAGGCAGTGCGAGTGAAACGTGCCGATCCACGCCCGGTCCGCCTCCTCGCCGATGAACGTCTTGAGTCGCGACCGCATCTCGTCGGCGGCTTTGCGCGTGAATGTCGCGAGCAGCAATCGCGTGGGATCTACATAACCATCCTCGATCAGCCGCCCCGCGCGTAGTGTCAAAACACGAGTCTTGCCCGAACCCGCGGTTGCCAACACGAGGCACGGCCCGCGCCCGTGATTCACGGCCTCCAACTGCTGTGTGTTCAGTCCCTCCAGGTCAACCATGTTCGCCCCCTTGTTATGCCCTATCCCTCTTCAGTGAACGGATCATCGTAGTCTGAGTCCACCTCGGTTCCGTTCAGCCGATCGCACCGCGCGTTGTATATCTGCTCGTTCACAAAGTGCCGCAACTCCTGAGCCGCAACGCAAGGGTCGTCTGTCTCGCTCAACTCCATTTCCGCCCGGATCGAGTCGTTGCCGAAGTTGCCGTCGGAGACAACGCGGTTGTATGAGATCCGAGATATGAAAGCCATCACTTCGCCTCGACTCTGTAGTGTTTGGGTGCCTTCGCACGATCGGTCACTCGTTCGCCCGGATACGATGTGAGCCAGATCCGCTGCCCGCAACCCGGACACGTCGCGTTCCGATCCGACACGCTCCGCCATTCATCGAGCGGTAATTCGTAGTCGGATTGGGCGCGGTCGCAGTGAAAAACCATGATGGTCGCGTCGTCCATGCTTTTCTCCTTGAATCGAATCGCCGCCCCGCTGGTGTGACAGTAGATCCACCTGATGTAATAGATTCAAGCAGGAACGGGGCGGCGAAAGTTTACGCGATGTCCCCGAGGTCGTCTGTTTCACGCGGCGGCGCGGGCGGGTTCCAGATGCTTGCCCACGCTTCCCATGCCTTCTGCCACCACGGTCGGTGCATCTCCTGGATGTGGTCAGTGAGTTCGGACTCGATCGCACCGATGCAGCCAGTGTTCGAGGATATCTGCCTCTGTAGGCCATTGGCCTGATTCAGCACCCCTTCAGCTACCTCGATCACCGCGGCTTCGTGTTCCGCGGCGATAAGCGCGCAGATCGGCAACACTCTTTCGGCCGCCTTGCAGACTTCCTCGACCTCGCGCATCGCCTTACTCATGGCCTGCGGGTGGGTCCGCGTAAGCGCGCACCCATCGATCCTAAACGCTCCCTCTTCCCACCGCGCATTCCATTCATGACGAACGTGAGGGGGGAAGCCAGCAATCTTGAGCCGGAAGAACTTACAGTCGGAATCAGTCTCCCAGCCACGTTGAGTAAGCGCAATGGCCACTGCGTTCCGGAATGCAGCTAGGTTGCCCCTTTCGCAGTCCGGCTTGATTCTGATTATCGTTACGCTCGACTTTGAGTCGCCTTGGTCTACTTCCGTCTTATGGATTTCCATAATCTGCTCCCGCTTGTGTGAAGTTCAAGGGGCGCGAAACGTCCTGTCCCGCACCCCTTGCGAGTCGCCTATTCGACTAGGCTGCCCTGTCCCGCGCCATCCGTGGGCTTGCCATCCGTGGCAGGGGACTTCTGAGATTCCTCCAGCGCCGCTTCGAGTTCGGCAATGTAGCCCTCGAGTTGATCGACACTCGCATCGGAGACTGACGCGATGTCCGGACTGTGCACGCCCCAGTGCTTCGTGCGCTCGTCCTCACTCCAACCGAGCTTGGTGTAGAACTGGTCGATCACGTGGTGTTTCAGAGCGAGGATACACGCGTCCGCCTCTTCCGGCGTAAGGTTCTTGGTATCCTTGATCGTGTCGCCGATGGTTTTCTCAATAAGTTCCTTTGGCAGACCCGATTGCTTGATCGTGAACGCCAATAGTCTTCCGTAGAGGAACCGGATGTAGGTGTCGGCCGGGTCTTTGGTGAGATACTGTTCGCGGTCAAGCTCGGGGAACTGCTTCTTGAACAGTGCCTCGCTGCCGTCGTCGCCCGCGCGCTTGAGCCCCATTCGTTTGTAGAGCGACCCGATCATCTCAAGCTGCGTCTTGGTGCTCTTCTCGGCCTTGGCCTCTTTCTTCTCTGTTGTTGCGGCCTCTTTCTTCTCTTTGGCCGCTTCTGCGTTGTCCGTTGCTTTCTCGACCTGCTCGACGGCGCGGGTTTCCACGATCGCTTCTTCGGCCGTTGTTCCCGTCGCTTCGTCGTATCCCATTTCCTCGATCGTAGGAATGCCGACATTGAGCATCATTCGCAGCACGAGTGCTTCGCCACACTTGGTAGTCATTCGGCGCGGGCACTTCTGCCAGATATCACTCTTGCTGTTGCGGTACTCGAGTTCGTCGACAACCCCTTCGAATGGATGCTCTGCGCCTTTTTTCCACATCCGCACCGTGATGATCCACCTGCGCGATGTCTCGACTTCCGGGTCGATCGGATTGACATACTGCGCGTCAGTCGTTTCCACCCCGTTCAGTATGTCGTCCCGGTTGGCGATTCGGTAGAGCCCGCCGACGGTGAAGTAGATATTGCCGAACACCAGGCAAATCTCTTTCTTTAGTGGATCGAGGCCGTAGTCGAGCGCCATGTCGAAGAGGTAATCCTGCTCTGCTTTCGACGGCATTACCCACCCATCTCTGGTCTTCTGACGCAGGGCGATGTTCGCGTGCTTCTTCCACCTATCGAGGAGTGCCTGCTGATCTTTGGTGTAGGCCATCAGCGCGCACCTGCCTTGCATCTATCCCAGAACCCGCAGTTGTCCGGGGAGCAGAACATCGACGTGGGGTTCGGCGGGAAGATGCCCGAATCGATCTGCCGTATCACCTGCTCGCACAGCGCCAGATACCACGCAACATCAGCGCGGTTTCGCTCCGTCCCGAGTTCCTGTATCTCGGGCTTGCTTTTATAGATCGCGGTGTGCCACGCACACGGAACCACGTCCAGCGCGGGGTCCGCGAGTACCACTGCGGCGTAGGCGGAGAACTGGATCTCCTTGTGGATCATCTTCTCGCTTTTTGCCTTGGTCGAGGTCTTGTGGTCGACAACCACGCCCTTGTCGGTTATCAGGTCGATCCGGCCCTTGAGTGTGCGGCCTGTCAGTTCGGGGAACGGGATGTTGAACGGAACTTCGACCTGCGCAGGCATCACAAACGGCGCCGTCGTTGCGAGGTAGAGCCTGACAAGCCCGACGCCGTGATCGTAGATATCTCCGGGCTTCTGGTCTTTCCAGTTCCACTCCCGGCTACCAAGTTCGGAGTTCCAGTACGATTCGAACGCCGCAACACAATCCTCAACAGCCAGATCCTCTCCAGTGTTGAGTTTGGCGCGGAAGTTCCGCTCGATCGCGGCGTGGTAGGATTGCCCCAGCAGGAACGGATATCCCCACAGTGAATCGAGTTTGTCGATATACGAGTATTGGTATTGCCGCGCGCACGATAGCATCTTACCTATCTGCGAGTGCGAAATGTGTTGCCCCATCGTTCCCTCCTTGGCGTTTTGTTATCCATCAGCCAACCGATGATGTCCGGTTGCTGCCGTATCCGTTTGAGAAATGGGTTCATCCGCCGTGCCTCGAACCAGTTTGCGATCGCTCTCCATACTGCCGGGGCCGCGAAGAATGTGATATACATACCGACAACCACACACCCGACGATGATCAAATAGTCCCGCGCATAGTCCCATGCGATGCATCTACCGAGCGCCATTCGATTCACCTGTGTGATCTCTCTGCCAGTTCGCTTCGCCGAGCTCGGCCGCGAGGAAGTGTTTGCACTTCTTGTCCAGAGCGTGCATTCTCGACCAGTCCGGACACGTGCACTTGGGCGCGTCCAGAAAGATGCTGTAGTGGTTGTCCTCGGAGCTCGTGCAATGCCAGGCGCGGGTGCCGATGCGTCGCCATTTGTATCTCTTGACGTCGGGCACCTTGGCGAGCCGCCGTTGCTGCTGTTCATCGATGAGCCGCTTTTGCAGGTTCCCGGTCGGACAGAACTCGACCGTGCCGTAGTCACCCTCGATCACAACCTCGATGCCGGTCAAGGGCAGGCGGCTGTTGTGTTGGAGCATCCGGGCAAACGAATCGGCCCGACGGCGCGGCATTCGTTTGGTTCTGCGGACGATCCTCCCATCAACTATTGCGGTAGTAGCCATGTGATTCTCCCGTTTGTGTGTTAGTGTGCGAACGCGTGGGCGACGATCGCGTAGATGCCCACCCACAGTGCCGTTACTCCCACAACGACACCAGCGACGAACCCGATTCTGCTCACGACCCTAGTGTGCACAAGGACTCCTTTCTATGCGGCGACCTTTGCCTGAATCCACCGCTCGCCATCCCAGGTATATCCCAACCCCTTGATGCGATGCAGTATTGCCGCGTACGTGCAGTTGTTGTCGAGTTGTTGGGCGATTTCCCGTGAGGATCTGCCTGCTTGAATCTGGGTGTGGAGGTAGGCATCGGCCTCCGTGCCGGTAATCAGCTTTATCACTGTATCGAGGGGACGCTTGCGACTCCGTTCAGTCAAGGGTTACCTCCGTGTAGCACGTTGCAGCGGGGCCCATGTTGGTGAAAATATACCACAGCCGAGGTTCGCTGTCAACAGGTTTTTTCAAAACAGGTAATTGTACCAGTGGTAAACTTTTGTCAGGGGGGTATAATAGTGTGGTTTAGAGCGACAACAGAGGGCAACAGAGGTAACTAGAATGCTGACAGGGAAAGGAGGTGGGAAGATAATCGTGGCAATCTCAGAGGAATACGCGCAATTCATCCGCGACGTTACCAGGCCGGTAGGGTTGGCACAGGCGGCATCTCAGACGGGCATTTCCGAGGCGTATATCAGCCGGATGCTACAGGGGCATGTTCCGTCGTCCAAGATCAACGCGAGGTTCGCCCGTGGTTTCGATCTGTCACCAGATCAAACCCAGCGGCTATTTCAACTGGCCGGTAATGTGAATGACGAAGTTGTCGCAAGCGAGGACCTGATCCAGACCGCATGTGGGGCGGCTATTCGCCCACATCCAGAGCGAGCAGAAGAGCACGACGCGCTATCGCCCCCTGCGCGATTGGACCGTGGCTGCATTGCTGTTCGGTGTTGGACTCCGAATCTCCGAAGCGAGCGGACTGCGCATAGCCGACATTGACCTGGACTGCAAAGAGATCACGGTGCGAACGTCCAAGACACACAAGCCGCGTGTTGTCGCGTTTCCGGAGACGGTCGCAACGGTGTTGATCCAATACCTTGCGGCGCGCGAAGCAATGGACGTGCCAAACGACAACCTGTTTGTCTCCCGGAATGGCACGCCCTACACGAGCACAACCCTCGCACGATCTCTACAACGCGCGGCCAGCAACGTCGGAATCAAATTGACATCCCACTCCGGGCGCAGGTATTGTATTACAGAAATGGCCCGATTCAACGTGTTTGCTGCCCAAGCGCAGGCGGGCCACGAATGTCTCGAAACTACACGAATGTATGTCCAGGCGGACAAGCGGGTCGTGCACGCCGTGATGGATGCGCACGACCCGCTTGCAGCGGCAGACAATACACGGAAGCAAGGAGAAGAATCGTCATGCTCGCCAGTATTGGGATCATCATAGCCTGCTACACCATCTTTCGATACGTCGAACGGATCATGGAATGCGGCCGCACCAAGATGCACTGGGCGGAAACCGTTGTGTTGACTCTGCTCGCCCTTGCTGGGATCGGTGTCACGTTGCTATGTGTCGCCAACCTAATCGTCAGTGCCCCGCCGCCGTCTTACTGAATCGGCTCGGTCAGAACAAAGCAGAAGTCCGCCCTGTCCGCCAAGACCGAAGTGTCCCAGGCTCGGCGACCCGCCCCACGCCCGCCATAGCATTCGATGCTCGCCCTGTTGAAGATGAGCCACACGTGTCCGGCCCTCTTGGCCTTTGGGTTCGTGAACCCGATGCGAAGCCGGTTGTCCGAAAGTGCGGTGTGAGCGTAGTCGGTCAACTTGA
>Ga0208769_1000053_pt1 | contig 58972 bp, 110 predicted proteins | sample AntAceMetag02UKC_FD_184768 | JGI IMG/M metagenome (GOLD analysis project Ga0208769, IMG submission 184768) | Saline lake microbial communities from Ace Lake, Antarctica- Antarctic Ace Lake Metagenome 02UKC (SPAdes) (version 2) | ecosystem: Environmental > Aquatic > Non-marine Saline and...
AAAAGTCCAGCCCATACTTGACAATGTTAAAAGTTTGACCGATGAGGTAGCAAAGTATAAAACAGAAAAAGAAGCACTTGATGAAGTATTCGGTGAAGGTGTTAATCCCGAAAACCTGAAAGGGCTTATTGATCTTGCGGCTGAACTAAAATCCGACCTTACAAATGAGGTTATAAGATTACAAGTTTTAACAAAGGCGTTACCAGATGAGCCGGAACGTGTCGAGACTCGAAAGGTAGCGGTTGAGAAATGGTCCATCAAGGAGATCAAATCTGCTCTTGAAGACTTGCAGAAACAGATTAACGTTCCCGCTGATGACCAGGCTTCGAGTAATACCAAAGAAACAGAAAAAGCCATAAACCCAAGATTGTATGAATTAAGTTAAGGAGAATGCAATGAGTGATATATTAGCGAAGGGCGGCGGAACTATCGGTGGATTGATTGTACCTGGTTGTATACCGGATGCGACTTTTCTTGCTGAAATAATAGTGCTTGAAGCTGCCGCAACCAAAATAGAGGGTAGATTGGTTACCCTTACATTTGCAAACAACTATGAAGTTACAAGTGCCGCTGCTGGTGCCACGCCTGACGGTGAAATTATCGCGTGTCGTAAAACTACGCAGGCAGCCGGTAACAGTTACGATTTATCAGTTCGTCTTTTCCATTTTGTGGATCAGAACAGTGTCCATAATTCACCGAATGCCATTGTCACGCTTAAATATGATGGAACCACAGCCTTGCAGGATACCGCTATGGTTGACGGTGCTGATTATACATATGTCGAAGACGGCGGAGCGAATGGATGGGGTGCTTGTATTTCTATAGATACGAGCGCAGAAAAGGCCGATTTTTTATTTTAAGGAGGCATCATAATGGCTAAACGAGAAAATGGTTTGAAGGGCGTAGAATTTATAGACGACAACTTTGATGTTGGTATTTATGAGGACGCCCAAAAACAATGTAAATCAGTATCAATGATACTCGAAGATATGAAGGAAGAAAAAGAAGGCGAGCTTTCGCCGTATTCTGGCATGACAAAGTCCGAAGTATTACAAACAAAAACTCTAATGCGTAAGGCTGGTCAGATTGCACCATTAACTGCTTTTGAAACTTGTATCGCAAAGGCTGGCATTCGTGGAACGGATAAAGTTGGAAAGTTCTTTGAGTATTCCGGAACTGATGTTTTATTTGGTGAAATGATTTCAGATCAGGTTTATACCGGCGAATTGAAAGTTTCACAGGTTCCCGAATTTTGCTATGCGCAAACCGTAATTGAATCGGATACATTTAAAAAATTGTATCTTGATGAAGACGAGGACGATATAGATTTAAAGGATATTGTCAAATTGCAGGATCTGCCAGAGACCAGGATTACAACGAGCGACAGGGTTGTAAGGCTGAACATGTACGGACGCTATCTTAAAATTTCCAAATACGATAAAAGCGAATTGAGTGTAAAAGCCTTTAACCGTTTTATGCTTAAAATCGGCCAGCAAATTGGTGTACGTAAAACCGATTTGATGTATTACAGATTGAGAAATGGCGACGGCAATACAGGAAGCACACCCGGCAGTACGCTCACTTGTGGTGATGGTGCAAACGTGATCAGTTTTGCGAATACGGTTGGATGGGCGGCTCAGGCACCAACTCCATATAAGCTTGATAAATTTGCAGTACGTAAAGCCAACTGGATCACATGGATTACCCGACTCTATGATGGTAAAACTACTTCTATCGGTAGCGATGTATTCAAGGCATTTCCAAAAGCATTTGAATGGGACAGGGCTGTACTTACTGCTAATTATGGTATCGGTGTTGATTCAAGTTTCGCTATTGAAGAAATCTCAACCGGTGCGCCCCTTGTAGAAGCTGAAAAATTAGTGCGAAGCGTGTCAGACGGAACAGCAATATCAACAATGTATGAATTTACCATTGGTGATAATGATGCTGTTGCAGTTCTTAACATGGCATCTTAAGGGAGGCAAGAAATGACAGATAAATCTAAAATGCTTTGGGCCTTGCCGAATACCGGTAAAGAATTACAGCTGACCGATTCAACTGTTGTCTCAAGAGTAACAGATGAAAACGGCAAAATTAAAATTGAATATTTTAATGTTGCATGGGGTGAAAAGGAACTCAAGAAACCCAAACAGGTTCCTAACAGCCCAGAGTTTGCCGGTTATGCTAATATTGGTTATATAATTTTTGTTGATGCGCCTAAAGAAAAAAAGAAATCAACAGATGTGAATTATACAGCTAAGGCAAGCGGCGAAACAAAAGCGGCCAACAAATCAAAGGAGGCTAAAAAATGAAATTAAAGAAACTATTTGTTATAAGTTTTTGCCTTTTCATGGCCGGTGTTTCTTTTTCTCAAACAGCACGGCCTTCCATTAGGACGAGCTGGTTTGAAACTGTTCAGTGGATTCTAACGGGTGAGGAAACATTAACCTATAAAACACTTACAGATATGACAATTACAGGGCTAACGGCTCATACTAACACATCTGCATTGACAACCGGCACCATCCGATCTTATACTATCGCCCAAACTCAGACTGGTGACGGTGCGGCTATTCTCGAAGCATTGAGAGTTGATATTAATTCAGCCGTACAGACCGGAGCTTGGGCGAATGCAATTGTCGGAGCCGTGAATTACATCGGGGCTACCGGAGATGCCGGCGGCGGAATGGCAGCGGCCATGTGTTCAGAGGTTACATTACCGGCCATTGCCTCACCTGGCGGATCATATTTTGCGCATGATTTTGAATTTAATGCGCCAACGACTTACACCGGAAATACAAGCAATAGTTTTAATGTTGCCTTCCTCAGATTTGGATTGTACGGAAACGCTACTGCAATTGCATCCTTTGAGGATGAATCGTATTTCATGCGTGTTGACAATGCCTTTACAGATGCAACGGGTAATATGTGGTTTGATAATACTCTCAGAATTCAGATTGAAGCCACTGATTGGTTTATTCCATTGTCAGATGCAGAGGGTGAATATTCATCTGCCTATGCAATAGACATTAGTAATGCAACGGACGCATCAAGTACTACGACCGGATCAATTGCAACCGACGGCGGTTTGGGAGTTGCCAAGAAAGCATTTATTGGAACCGACCTTGCCGTTGACGGTATTTCTAATCTTGATAATACTGATATTGACGGAACGTTCACTATGGACGGGACCGCCTTTGATGTTAATTCAACAACCACCGTTACAATTGACAATACCAATACAAGTAATGGTGTTGTAATTAACGCTGTAACAAGTGGTAGCCCTGTTTCTATCGGTCATACTACATCGGAAACAACGGTCAATGATAATCTCACGGTTACCGGTGATGCAGATGTTGTGGTTGCTTTTACAGCCGGATCGGTTGGGTCTGATGCAGCCGTTACCGCAACCTCAGGAATGGATATTGGAACGAGTCAGGCTATTGTTGGAACCACTGCGATGACAGTCGGAGACGGAACGCAGACAGTAAACGTGAATTCTTCTGATTGGAATATTGGTGCAACTGGTGACATGACCGGGATTGGCACTTTTGCGGCTGACGGACTAATGACACTTACTGCCGTAACAACCGGGATTGATATTAACGGGACATCCGCCGGTGCAGATGTTAATTATTATTCTATAGATACTGACTATGACCAGGGTGTTGTTTCTGGTGGAGTCTATGGTAGCCGTGGAAACATCACTGGGGTAGGCGCTTATGTAGATTGTATTGGTAATATAGATCATGTATATGCTACCCGTGGCGGTTCGTATATGGCAATGGCGGCTGATGCCGAAGCAAATCAGTTTTACGGCGGTACATTTAATGCTAATGCTTCAGGTGCTCACACGTTTTCGCTCCGTGATGGTATGGCGGGATTAAAAACAAGTGTTACCGTGGATGCCGCTGTGACTGATATTGACCATGCTGGTAGTACGGGTGACGGCATTGTCGCTGGTTTACATGTGTATACGGTGCCAATAGCTGTTGATATAAGTGCCGAGACTTTCGGTATTTATGAAAAGATTGGTGGATATACTGATTATGGTACATCAATTCAGGTTGTTGCAAACAATACAACTTCCGGGATACGTGTTCAGGTTACCGATGCAGCCGTACTTCCTAACGGTCTTGAAATTAGTGAGAGTGTCGGGACGATAACAAATGACATCCTATTGAGTGATGACTCGGTTATAAAAGGAGCTGTCACAAGTGGCGCAACAATTGGAGCTAGTGTAACCGGAGCTGTTCTTAAGAATTATGTCGGAGCCACGAACCAGACCATTATCACGTTCACAAATTACGCAATGCCGATTACAGATTCAGGCGGAAACGGTGGACATGGTACGCTTCTATTGGCAACATTCCCTGAAGGTATGATTGATGCTGACGGCTTTATTGGCGACATCGAAATATCAGAAGTAGCTGGAATCGATGCAGCTGGTACTTTCGATATGGGTATCGGAACTATTACTGTAGATGTAAGTAATGAAACTCTAGCCGGTGCAGAACAGGATTTAGTAAATGAGGTTGGTGGAACTCTTGTTGGTGGTGCTGATACTATCGATTTGGTTAATGTAACACTCAACCAGCTTGATGGACACACTACGGCAGTAGCAGTTTATTTTAATGTAGCCGTAACTGATTCAGACATGACCGCAACAGGATCGATGACAATGAGCGGAACAATAGTGATCACATGGTCGAATCTTGGTGATTATTAAAACATGAATAAATAATTATGGCGAGTAGGCGGAAAGCCGTTAAACGTCTTTTTGTCCTACTCGTCACCCTATGGGGGATAAAAGAGGAAAGAGGATATTATGAGAATAATAAGCGATGGAACTGGAAGGCATACTTATACATATGATGACGATGGTAATTTAATAAAAAGGATAATTGAAGCTGAAATATTCATTCCTGTTAGTGGACCGAACAAAGTACAGCTTACTTTTTCCGATAAAGTACAGCTTACTTTTTCCAATGTAGAATTAGACATTCCATTTGACATAGATGGGTTGACAAAATTAAAGGAAAAACTGGGGATTGATAAAGAACATGTTTCCTGAACTTTTAAAAATTGAGATAACGAGCAGATGTAATGCGAAATGTATATTCTGTCGCCATGATAATTATAAGGGAATGGATATGGATTTTGACATATTCAAACTTATTGTTGATTCGTTCCCCGAAACAAAAGTGGTTCATCCTCAATTTTTTGGCGAACCTACATTATATCCTCAATTTGTTGAAGCATTAAAATACCTTAAGGATAATAAAAAGCAAGTTTGTTTCTATACAAACGGGTCGTTTCCGTTAGGCAACATTAAAGACATTCTCAACACTCATCCAGACAAGATAATATTTTCCATCGAAGCCGACAATGAGAAATTATATAATAAGATACGCCCGGGATTAAACTGGAAGGTATTGCTTGCCAATATTGAGTTATGTAATAAATCGGTTAATGTAATTGTAAGGATGACAGTTTGCAAAGAAAACAAGAAACAGATACAGAGAATTAAAAAGTACTGGCAAGATAAAGGCTTAAAGGTGGTAGCCGTTCCCGAGGTACCAATAAGAAGAGGACGAGCTGGAAAGTATAATGATTATATCTGCAAAAGACCATTAAAGCAGTTTGTTGTTAAGGCAAACGGGGACGTGGTACTATGTTGTACTGATTGGTTTGGGAAATACGTTATTGGTAATGTAAAAGATGGGTGTGTAAATGTTTGGAATAGTAAAAAATTTAAAGAATTAAGGGATAGAATTAATACAGAAACCGCCCCGTCAATTTGTGATAGGTGCGGGTTTAGAATGAGATGAGGAGAAAAAAGATGAATAAAGAAATATGTTTTGTAACTGGGCATTGTTGTATTAGGGTCTTAAAAGAAGCTCAATGTTTAAAAGATTTAGGTTATAAAATACACCTTATTGTAGGCGGTGATATATTCGGTACCTTAACCGCTAACCCTGAAAAATTTATGACATTATTTAAATCTATTATGCGGTATGTTACCACTGAACAGATGGAACATTCCATAAAATTAATTAGCAAAGAAGTATCAATTTTCCACGTTCATAACGAACCAAGCTGGCCGGTTACTAAAATTAGAGAATTGGTACCTGATGCGAAAATTATACTTGATATGCATGATTCAAATTATTGGCGTTACGATGGATGTGATTGGCCGGAAGAAGATAACGCCGTAAGCAATGCGGACGCTTTTATAGTCCCGTCGGAGTCGTGTAAAAAAGAATTGTCTACCAGGACAGACAAACCGATAACCGCCTGTCCCCCGGCGGTGCCTTATAGCTGGTACGTACATTTAAAGCCTGAATCAACTGATGGACTCGTAAGTCATGGTGGTCATAATAACAAAGTAAGCTGGCGAAATTATACAGATATATACAGGGCCATTGTTAAAGACAAACCAATTTTTGCTTATTCTCCGCAGTTTACAATGGATGAGAACAAAACCGAATTAAGGGAAATTACTAATTACTACGCCGGATTAGGCGTTGGGCTTGGTAATCTACGATATTTTCAGCTGCTTGATATGCTTGGGAATTATACATGGAACCTCGTAGGCAATTGGAATAATAATAGCAAGGTTTGGCAATTTGCATTACCGAATAAATTTTATGATGCCGTTGCCGCCGGGATCCCATCGGTTGTTTTCAACGTGCCAGAAGTTGAAAGCATAATTAACAAATACGACATAGGAATTACGGCTAAGAAGCCAGAAAATTTAATTAACAAATGGAGCCTACATACGGAAAAAAGAAATAATTTAATGTTGTGTAGGAAAAAATTAAGTATGGAAAATTTCATACAATCAATAACTAAACTTTATAAGGAGATTCAAAGATGAAGAGACTTAAAAGATTAGCAGTATTATTTTGTGTAATTATGCCGATTGTTCTATTTGCACAAGAAAGCGATTCTGTTAAAGTTGTAAATTTAACAAAGGAAAATACCGAGCTATCACAGGAAAACAATCAGTACCAAAAAATAATCACAAGCTTGCTGGTAGGTGAAAAAGACATATCCAAAGTAGTGGCGGATTTATATCTTGAAAAATTAATATTAATGACCGACCGGGAGCAAATGCTTAAGGCCATAAAAGAAATGCAGGAACTTGCCCACGAACTTGAGAACGTAAAGACTATCGGCAATCTCGACAAAGTATTATCTAAGTATGGAATAAAGCGAAAAGTAACAATAAAGCAATAAAGGAAAAATGGAATGGCTATTACTATTACTGCCGCAAATGTGGTTGCCAGGTTAAGAAGTTTAACGACTGTCGACGTACCTGATGCTGTACTCGCTACGCCTGCTTATATTCCAGCTGCCGACGCTTGGGCTTCTCAGATTGTGGGATCTGACACTTTGACAGATAATAAAAGTGCTTTAATCGTTGCGGCCAAAATAGCATTTGTTTGTAAAAGGGTGATAGCCAGCGCACCCGTTGAAAGTTTTGACGTGTCCATTTTGAAAACAAAAGCAGTTACCGCAAATGACAGGCTTGCAATGATGGATATATTAGATATTGAAATAGGTGACTTGCTTACATCTGCCGGTTATACCGAATCGTCATTTTATGTTACCAGCTCAGGTGGTGACGATTACACGGTTGACGGAACGGATAACACGCAGATAGATTATACTGAACCAAACTTGACGGTGTGGCCATGACAAAAAAAGAAAGATTTATGTTATGGTTATTAAGAAATGGTGAAGCCTTTACGATTGCCGATATTAGCGGAACTGTATGCCCGTGTATGGCTTACAGGGCGCAGGGATATTCTGCTCAATATCATATTGATTTTCCACTGGCCGCAAAATGTAACGGAACAGGATTAATAAATACATCTTCCGTAACAGTAAATCTTAAAGGTATTTTTTACGATGCGGTACTTGCGATAAATAGAGTGATAATGTCGGAAGACATGAAAACGGAAATCGGTAAAATCAAAAAGGATGCGGTGATATTAGTTGGCACGGTAAACACCGCAACTAATGCATATTACGATTTATCTACGTTGGTGGAGAGGGAAGATACTTTAACCTGGTCGGGAAATACATACAAAATAAGAAAAGTATACCCGCTTGAAAATGTTGGACAACAGGCATTATTGGAGAGACGATCTTGAACCAGACTTATGTAACAAGTGCAGGATGGAGCAGAAAAGTAAACAGAGTAATACGAACTGTCCACCCCTCTATTGTAAAAATAGTTAAAGAATCGTCCGACGAAGTTTTGAAGGCCACTATTAAGAATGTGTCCGGGCCGGGAATACGTCCGGGAGTTACCCGTGCGGAAAATAATGCTATTGGCCAGATGCCAATCCCAAGACGTACAAAACAACTTATACACTCCATTAAACGATTGGTTATTTATAATTGGTTGCATGCTGTTTTTTCAGATCCGAACATTGCACCACACGGAAAATATGTACACGACGGTACGAGAAGGGCAAGGCCAAGACGGTTTCTTGGTGACGTAATGACAGAAAAAAGCAGGAAAATTTATAGTCAAATTAAAGGCGCGTTTTTAATGGCAATGAGAAAAGAGGGGTTACGTTGATAAGATCAAATAATATAGCAGACATACAAGAATGTTTTGTGCAATTATTTGATGCTTTGACATCTCCGTGGAGTACGTGGGATATAATTAATGGCTGGCCTGATACTGAAATACTAGAAGCGGCATCGAAGGCTTTTGTCTATGTGTTAAATCCGCAAAAATCAGGAAGCCTTTTTAGTCAGGGCGGAACTGCAAGAAATTACTGGAATATTATCACCGGGTTTTGGGTAACCCGAGACAAAGGCGGACTCAACGAGGTGGCAGCATGGCAAGCAGCTATAATTAATTTAATACAGAACCCACAAACAGTACACTCAACTGTTTTTACTGTCGAAATTGGAGGGACGACATTTGCCGACACAACATTAAAAGCGCAAAAAATATCAGTAATTGACATCACCGGACAGAGACCTATAGACACTGGAGACATTCAAGAATTTAGAGCAGAAGCAACCATAAATATAATAGCATAAGGAGCATATAATGTGCCCAACAACTCAACTCGCTCCACCTGATGCCGAAAAACAAGTACTCGGCAGATTTACACTTGCCCGGTTTATTCTTTGCGAGGCAGCAGCAGCTACGCCAGTAGCTAGTACAGACATTGAAGATTTGGTTTCGTGGAGTTCTGGTGATCCAAATGTAAAATTTTCATCTGAATTGTTTTCACAGGGTTCCGGTAATGAATCAACGGTAAACGAAATTGGTCATACGTGGCCTTTAACACTTGATTTCCACAAGGGTGCTGCGTGGGATAGACTTGCGGCCCTTAGGGGTGTTACACTTGGCACAAGCGATGACGCTGGAATGCCAATGGTTAAACAGAACGATTTCCCAGCATTTATACTTGAAATGATCGTCAGGGAACATGACAATAGTACACATCTTGGAAGTGTTATTATTCCAGATTTTATTATTGATTCCATTGCATGGGATCATCCCATGGATGACTCGCTATTTCAAATTAAAGGCCATACTCGTAGAGTGCCAACGGAAACATGTGCTGGATCTGAACTTGTATACGATGTATTTACAGGTGACGCATCTACTACTGATTTTACCCAGTCTGCCTCACCGCTAAATATTACCACAGCCTCAAACTGGAATCATCTTAGTTATGATGATTATTTCTACATCAAAGAGAAAGCGTCAACTGCATCTACCGGCACTTTAAAGAAAACAGGCTACAGCTTATCAGGTGTAACACTTTCAGCTGCTACCGCACCGGCCACCGATACATTAGTACAGACACTATACCTCAAGAAAACATAAATAGGGATAGAGACATGAAGAGTTTAATAAATAAAAGTTCAAAAATCTTTGAGGTTGCGGCTAATAGAGCCTTGACGGGTTTAGTACATGAAACAGTTGAAAAGGTTTTTCCCCCTAACGGTGGGAAAGCATTTGTACAAGCCTGTTACGGTTGCGATGAAACACTAATACCTAGAGATAGATTGTTTATAATGTTCGAATCCGAGAGGGGGGTCGTAAAGGCCCCGCTCTTGAAATCAAATGGAATGTCCGAGCTGTCATTCGAAGAAGCAGTAAACACCGTTAAGCATGGTGCAAATGGATTTTTCAAAAAACTAGACGAAGGAGAAAATGATGAGACCAATTGAAAGAATGAGAAAAGCGCAAGCAGAAAAAAATCTGAAAGTAGAGTTTGAATTTTTAGGTGAACAGGTTATGCTTTCCAGATTTGATATGATTTCAATTCAGGAAGAAATCGCCATTACGCATATTATAAAAAAAGAAGAGTATGCCAAAAGAGGGCTTGACAAAATCAGGCTTGATGAAAAGGCGTGGCGACAACACATAGACACCCGCAAGGCTAAACTTGTGGAGATCGGCAAAACCGCTAAAGAAATAAAAATCATTATCGACGCAGAGGAAGATAAAAAACCAACGTCAGAAGCGGACAGGCTGGCAAGTGAGTTTTCGGCAATGTGTGCATCGCAGGAAATAATTCCAACGTTTTTACAAGATCCCAAAACAGGCGCATTGTTATTTACCACCGACGCTGAAAAGGCAGAAATTGCTAAACTTGTAAAAGGTGATGTCGGCTTGATGACATTACTTTCTGAAAAGTTTATGAAACTAACAACTGCCATGTCAGAAATTGAGGAAGTTGCAAAAAACTGATTAAGGCCGGTTTGCTCCCGGAGTTTAATCTTCGGGTGCAGATCGCTCGTCAATTCGGGCTTTGGCCGTGGGATGAACGAATAACAGAAGCATTAAGTAATGATTACAAGAGGGCAATGTTAATAGCTTCTTTTGAAATCAAAACACCTGAGCAGAGTATAATTGAATTTTTATATAAGGAGTTTCCTGAAATTATAAAAGTGTATTCTGACAGGATAGGAACAGCGGCGTTAGTAGGTGGCACAAATGCGAACAGAGGCACTAAGGCCATAATGAACATGGACGGCTTGTATAAAGATCCAGAAGATGAAACTAATAAACGAATAAGCGGACAGGTATTAGTATTTCCGGGGAGCACAACAAAGGTGATAATGTGATAGGTTTGGGCGGATTCGGCGGACTCGGTGACATAGTTGCTCATATAGGAATAAGTGGCGACAAGCAATTCATTTCTAAAATGCGAGCAATGGATACGCAAACTGCGGCAACTGCCAAGATAATGAATAAGGCTTTAACGGTTTCTTTTCTTGCTGCCACTGCCGCTATAATTGCGTCCTTTACAGCTGCCGCTCAATTTGAATCTTCATTTGCCGGAGTCGTTAAAACCGTTGACGGCCTCGACGATGGTATGGGCAATTTAAATCAAACCGGTAAAGAATTGGCCCAGGGCTTTAGGGATCTATCTTTTGAAATACCCGTAAGCGTAAATGAATTAAACAAGATCGGCGAACTTGGCGGACAGCTTGGGATTGCAAAAGAGGAATTGCTTTCCTTTACTGAAACAATTGCTAAAATAGCCACAACAACAGATCTCACTATTGAAGCCGCCTCAATGGATATGGCGAAGTTTGTCAACGTTACAAAGCAAGTTGCGCCTGCCGGAATGTTAGCATCTGAACAGATTGAACGTATGGGATCTACAATTGTAGAACTTGGTAATAATACAGCCACAACTGAATCGGCAATTTTAGCAATGGCTACACGGATTGCAGGTGTTGGTAATATAATTGGATTAACACAACCAGAGATATTAGGTATTTCAGCTGCCATGTCTGCCGTTGGAATTAACGCCCAGGCCGGTGGAACTGCCATGTCAAGGGCAATGACAATGATGGCCACGGCAGTTGAAATGGGCGGCGGTGAAATTGAACTGTTTGCAGAAGTATCGAAATTATCAGTTGATGAGTTTTCAAGATTGTTTAAAGACGATGCGGCTGCGGCTATTTCTGCATTTTTAGTTGGGCTTGGTGAAATTAAAGAAGACGGTGGAAATACATTTAAAACGATAGACGAATTAGGGTTTTCAAATATTCGCCTACAGACTGCAATGTTAAAAGGCGCAAGCGCAAGTGATTTATTCACTAAATCCTTAGCAATGGCGAAAGCAGAATATGAATTAAATACCGCCCTGAATATTGAGTTCAATAAACGTGCAAGTACTTTAATATCAACGCTGAAAATGTTAGGTAATGTTTTATATGATGCCTTTATTGAAGTTGGTAATAAGTATCTGCCAGCATTAAAAGATTTTTTGAATAACCTAAAGGAAAACCCGGAAGCGATCAGGGATGTTGTAACCAATTTAGTCCCATTGATAGTTAAAATAGGACTGGCTGCGGGTGCAATTAAACTATGGATTTCAGTATCAAAAACATGGATTGCGCTTGGTTTACCGGTCAGCATTCTTGCATTGAAAACGGCATTTGCATCATTGACTACTTTTATAGTGGCTAATACCGCATTGCTTGCACCCTTGGTAATACTATTATTGGCAGCAGGTGCGGCAATGATAGTGGTAAATTTAGCCGCCAATGATGCTTACAAATCAATGGCATTATTAAATGCTGCTATTAAAGTACAGCAGGGGTTAGTAGACGAAAACAGGATGCGTTTAGAGAAAATGGTTGGAATTTATGAAGAGCTTGGCGAGCACGCAGCAGATGACATGGTCAGATTGAATGATGTTGAAATGACAGTAGCCGAAGCAACAGAAAAAATAAACGAACAGCTTGTGCTTATGAAGGAAAACGGAAAAGGTATTGCTGATATTGAATTAACATTTGATAAAATAGTGACGGTCGGGGGTGAATTATTTAATGTCACGGAAGCACTTGCCGATTCAGGTATAACCTTAACAAGTTCTGTTCAAAAACAAATAGTAGAACTTGAAAAATTATATCCATTCATTAAAGACGACGCACTAGCCACTTCTGAATTAACTGAAAAAATTAAAGAATTAAAAGAAAGAATAATGCCAGCAAGTGATGCAACAAAAATATTAAAAGAAAGAATGGGGGAATTTAAAGCAATCATTCCAGACATAAAGATTGGGGTATCTGATGCTTCTATTGAAATGTACATATTGGCAGACAATACAAAGGCTCTGGCTGATAAAACAAAGGAAGCAGCGGATGCGGCAGAGGCCGCGGCAGAAGCAATAAAAAAAGAAAAGGAACAGGCCATAGGTGCCGCTTATGCTTTGGGTGATCTTTGGGATGCCTTTGGTGATGGCGATCGGGTTATAAGTAATTTAATGACTGCATTTGAAAAACTTATTTCTGGTGATTATATTGGAGCCGTAATTGCTGGATTAAAGTTGCTATGGGAAGCAATTTCATCAGATGATAAAATTTCTAAAGTTGAAGAATTTGAGGCCGCTGGAATAAAAATGAATGCCGCTGTATATGGGGAAATACAGGCACTTGCAGCACTTGCAACGAGTTATAATCTAACAGACGCAGAAATAGAACAGGTAATTAATAAACTAGATGCACTATTTGAAAGTATTGGAAAGGTTAACTTTTTAATAGATCAAGAAACTATTGATATTTATAATTCATGGGTAACGGCACTGGGTTCAGCGGGCGCATGGCTAGCAGAACTACAAATTCAAATAGAGGGTATGTATTTATTGGACGGAATTTTTTCCCAGGCAGAATTACAGGCCATGTGGGATTATAGTTCTGCCGGACTTTCGGTTGCTGAACAATTAGAAAAAATACAAGAATTATTACTTGCTGGTGGCCCGCCGGAATGGTTAGCTTTTTTACAAGAGCAATATAATTTATTGATAGATACAACCGAGGCCCTTGTTGATCAAGAGGGTGCGGTTAATGGATTAGTGATTGCATGGGAAAAGTATTACAGTGTCTTATTTGAAGAATTTTCGACTTTTGAGCAAAACGTACAAACGGCAACTCAGGGAATACAAGATTTGTTATATTTTAATATAGACCTTGATACTACCGATGCTGACGAACAAATATGGGCGTCAATGCTTGCCATGCAGGCCTATCTCAGAACTTTAGATCCCAACTCTCAGGCTTATAGAGATGGTTACAAAGCATTACAGGATTTGTGGCTGTTATACGACCAACTCGGAACGGGCAGAACTCTTGATATTTCTTTTCCCGTAGACCTTGATCAACTTGATAATTTTACCAGGGTGACCGGGGAGATGAGCGATGCGCTTGGTGATGCGTCAGATCAAGCAGAACGTCTTGCGGCTGAGTTCGCAGAATTAGAAGGCAAGGTTATAATTATTAACGATTATATTAATTACCTAAATGCAGAGCTTGATATACTTTACGCACAACGCGACAGGGTAATAGAAATAAAAAATAGTATTGCGGAAATTAGCGAAGTGATTGAATTGTTAAACGGCGACGATGTTAATTTCTATCAGATTGACAAGATTTTGACAGATCTCGGGCTTAAATTGGATGCTTTTGTTATTCAGTGGAGTGCGGCATTTGGACAAATGTTAACAGACTATGAACAATTCGGTCTTGACATGGCGGCTGCCGATGCAGCAATTCAATTATTAATGGATTTCAATGTTGATCTTGACACAACCGATGCAGATGAACAAATCAATGCATTAATTTTTAAATGGTTAGCATATTTGGATACATTAGATCCAGGTTCTGCCGCTTACACAAGAGCAAAAAAAATGATAGATGATTTAATTGCAAGATTTGAAGAGCTTGGCGGAACCCTTAGTGAAGAGGATGCCATTGCATTCAATACAGCATTAGCGCAAGCGGCTATTGACGAACTGGAAGCCGAATTAAATGGTTTGCCCACAGAGTTTGAACTTAATATGGCCATACAGGAAACGTTGGATAAAATAGCTGAATTGTTGGCATTATTAAATAAAATATTATTAAGAATGCTTGAAATTGCCGGTATGGAACTTGATATAGAAATACCACCCCCGGCTGATCCTTGGTGGGATGAACCAATAGACTTAAAAATTAATATGCCCGACATACCAATAATCCCTCCGGCCGATAAACCTTGGTGGATGGACGAAATCGAACTTAATGTAAAACCACCCGACATACCAATACCACCCCCGACTGATCCTTGGTGGGATGAACAAATTTTACTTGAATTTGAGGTAGATATTGGCCCCAGACCGTCTGACGCTTGGTGGAACGAACCTATTACAATTGATCTTTATTACAATATTAAAACCATAGGCACACCGCCAACAGGTGGGGAATATCCAACTGCTCACTCAGGATATTCCGGCGCTGGAATCGGCAGAGAAATTCCCGCATTAATAAAAGACAATGAAGCAATTTTGACACCGGCATTAACAAGTAACATCGGGACTGATAATATCGCAGCTGCGAATAAATCAGGCAACCCGGCATCTCTTGGCGGTACACCCGTTAATGTAGAAATACACGAAGCCACGCCCTCAACATGGGTTAGTATTAATGACCAATATTTACAACCGAGAAATAAAGAAACTGATAATTACACAATAACGAGGAGTATTTTTTGAGTGTAGCATTAAAGATAGTCCCATATACTGGTAGCCTTAACGCGTCAACCGGGGTTACCACATACACCGCACAATCAGCAATAGAATTTGACGAAACAGAAACAAGAGATGTTGTTCAATTTCATCCTAAAAGTTGCGTTGTTTTGGAATCACAAAATAAACCACCGGCGGTATATGACAGAAACGCAACGTATAACAAGGACAGTTCATTAATAAAACTTTTTAAGGTGTCGATTTATCTTGATACGGTAACAACAAATAATAATGTTGACGCTTTATTTAATGAGAACTATATAAAACATAGGGTTTATTATGAATATAGAAAAAATGCGGCAACTTATACCGACTGCATCCTTGATCCAAATTATCAAAAAAAATATTTCTTTGGTGAATTAGGTGCGGGATTTATAACTACATTAAATTTCTTTGAATCAGTTACGCTTTTTTATCCACCTTCCGGTCGAAGGGTGTTCGTAGAAGTAACGATAGACCCGGATGGCAGAGCCATTAAACTAGACGGTTATAAAGATGTTGCAAATATAAGTCCCGTTGTAAGTGAGGTTAATTTAGACCCTAAAAGTTTGAATCAGTTAATACTTAAAGATATACAAATCACTTTAAACGATTCAAGAGAGTTTTACAATCCAAGTACCAGAAGCTGGGAAACAGATAGGTACTTACCATTTAGAAAAGAATTTACCACGTTAAAGGAAGCACCAAGCGCAACGTATGCAACGGTGAGCGAGCTGGGCGTAAATTTATTCAAAACAGATGACATGGTAATATTTTCAGACGGTGTTAATACTGATATTGTTAAAATAACTTATACTTCAAGCGTTCGGCAATATTTCGATTCTGATTGCCAGTATGGCGAATGTTGGCAAAGGATACATTTCCATACCGGTTCGCTTACTCATACATATTCTGGGGGTGACATAGTAACCTTGCAACCGTGGCTTGGTAAAAATGTAATAATACAAATTAGAGATATTACGCTTGGAGTGGCAACATTAAAAACTGTTTTTAGGGGGGTAATCAGACAACCTTTTGATTTTTACGGCGGCGGAGCAATTTTAAAAGTTGATAATCTGTTGGCTGAATTTCTTGATGCAGAATTAAAACTCGCAACTGGAAGCACCGATCCGCACAAACGATGCGATTCCGCCGGGTCTTTAGTCACTACAATAACGTGGACAAAATCCGGCACGGGTGTATTGTCAGGTATTACATATTATGAAAGCGCATCTCTTGGATTATGGACGGTTACTTTTTCAGATGCAACCAATTTTACAGTAACGGGATTAGGCATTAAAGATAAAGCCGGGACTACCGGAGCTGATTTTTATGATAAGACAGATGCAACGGATAGCCAGATAAAAATCCCGCTTGGCAATTGGAGCGGAACCCCGCAAGCCGATGACGTTGTTATATTTTACTCATGTCTTAATTTTGAAAACTTATCCGTTCCCGAAATAATGTATCAATTATCAGTAGCACATGCGGGAATAGATACTGATTTAATAGATATGCATGCAAGCGGAATGACATATGTTGGAAGTGGGTACGGTGATTATACATTTAACGATTTATATAAAGACATAGCTGTTACGTATAGCGAAAACATTACAATATCATTTGATTCGTTTACTACTATTGGAGAGGCCATTCTTGCCGTACAAATTAATGCGGCTATATATCTATCACAAAATGCAGATGGTAAGCTTGCACTTTTCGCACTTAATCCAGAATGGTCGGTAGGGTATTGGTCTGCTAGTGGGGCTGGTCATTATATAGATGGGACGCAATCCGCAACCTCTTTGAATTATTATAACGAAATTGTAATTAAATATGGCTTCGATTACACAACGGGAGAATATCAATATTCATATATTTATCCTGGGGCGTCAAATTATTCCTTATCAGTACTGGACAAAAAAAGAAGTGTTGAAATAGAAATGCCAGCTATTTATGATGAAGCAACAGCTGAATTATATGCAAAACGGTATTATTCATTTTGGGCTTTTGGCCCCGATATAATAAAAACAGATGCTAATATTAATGGTGCAGAGGCAAATATAGGACAGCAATCAAGAACAAGGGTCGGACGGTTTGACTCTCAATCTTTATATGGTGCATATAATAAAATAGTACGAATTGAGAGAAATTTATTAAATCCAAGCAAGGCAACTATGATATTAATGAGAATGAGAAATCCATTATTAAAAGGGTGGCAATAATGTATGAAACTTTAAGATTTGTTCATAGTGGTGGAACTACGAGTTTTTATAATGATGAAACCATAGAAATGATAGTAGACAATATTCAAAAAGTCGACAGGGTTCAAGATGTTGGCGCTACGGCTGGTTACTTTTCTGGGAATTTCAGACAGATATTTCTCGGCAATTCATACAAGAAAATTGATATTACATTTAACTTTGACGTTCCTTATGAAGACGTACTTACGAAACTGAATACATTATACGCCTTGACCGATAGCTACGGCCAGCCTGAAATAGTAGAATGTTATTATGAATATGCTATAAATACGGCAACCATGATATACGCACAACTGAAAAGAGATGATTATCTAAAGAATTATGAAAGCGGCCTCACTAAAGACGTACTCGTTAAAATGACTTTTTACGAATCGTATTACACAAGTGGAAATTTATCAATTAAAGAAATAGCATAGGAGTTAATTATGGCGTGGGGTTCAAAAAAAACATTTGAAATGAGGGACGGAACTACCGGGGCTGTTGATACGGCCAGCTATACAGTACAAGCGCAACCGACAAATCAAACATTCCCAACGGGTGCGGTTTCATTAGCTCAAAAAACAGTCGATCAGGAAATCTGGGGATTAGCCGCCGACAGCCTGACAGATGACATACATTACAAAATTTATATTGATACGGTGGAAACAGATACTCTTTGGTTTGCACCTACATCAATACCAGCAACTGGAGGTTAAAATGAAATTTAAAAAATTATTATTAGCATTAATGGTTTCGTCTTTATTAGTCCCGTCTTTTATATTCGGACAGGCTAAATTCTTAAAAAATACTTACAGTCTTGGATATGCGTTTGCAAACTGGGACGTTGAAAAATTACATCCCACATTTGCCACTGTAGATTCATGCGTGTTTAAAGTCTGGCGGAAACTTGGCGGCGACGAGTGGAATCTTTCCATGTATGATGCACTTGGTATATTAATGTTTAATGTTGATTCGACTGGCAACGCCTCAATGTTGGGGTTTAAACTTGGCACCTCAATTACTGCTAATTATATTTTAACTACAGACGCATCGGGGAACGGTACATGGCAAAGCTCTAACGCTTCAGTTGACTCAGCCTGGAATTCAATAACGCTTGGCAACGATGCTGAAAACGTAAGCGGGCAAATTAATTTGATAGCCTCAGATAACAAACAAGGAACAGCTGCGATTAATACGAGTGACCAGTTAGTTTTTGGCGGTTTTAGTGGAGGCTATACGTTTGACGAAGACATTGCCATGCTTACAGGTAAAACCCTAATTGCCGAAACATTTAAAGCGGTTGACGGTGACGGAATAACAATTACAGACGATGGTGATGTTGTTAACGTTAATTTCCTGGATGGTGGAGATTCAGATTTTTCCGGCCAGTACGCCCTCGACCTCCAGAACATAACCGACCTCGGTGGCGGTGGTGTGAGTTATAGTTTTGACGGGGTGGATGATAAAATAACTTTTGCTGATGACGATGATTTTGATTTTGGTACAGGGGATTTTAGTATTGTCATTTCGGGTGTGTCTCCGACAAGTGTATCTGGGACACAATATTTAATTAACAAAGAGGCGGGCGGTGTCGGATATGGATTATATATAGACGATGATGATCTATATATAAGATTTGACGATAATAATGCAGATGCTTCGGGCATAATCGGAACGGCAGTATTTACAGCAGACAAGTTGCATGATATTGCAGTCACGGTTGATCGGGACGGGGACGCAACGGCATATATTAATGGTGTTTTGGTCGGTACGGTAGACATATCCGGTACAAATTTAACATTGTCTAACGCTGGTGATCTACTTATAGGATCGACGACAGCCGGAGCAGATTTCTATGGTGGTCAAATATCATGGTGGGAACCATATAGTTTAGTTTTAACTGCTGCTAAAGTTGAAGCCATCTACTCCGGTGCGGAAACAGAATATAAGTATGTGGGGGCAAGTCAGACGTTGATAATGGATGAAGATTTATCAGCGGCAACCGATTGGACCCTGAATGGAACTGCGGCGATAAGTGGCGGAACATTAAATTTGACCGGTGATGGCTCTACTGGTAACTGGGGCATATATGATGACATTTCTCCTGCGGGTATATTTGGTAAAAGTTATGCCGTTACATATACAATTACTGCCAACACGTTGGTCGGTAATGGCGAGATGGAAACGGGAATTTTATCTGCTGGAGAAATAGCACCGTCCCCTACCAGCTTATCAACGGGTGTGGGTACGCATACCACTGTATTCATCTGTGATAGAACAGGAGCAAGAAACAGGTTCGTTTTTAGACTTGCTGCTGGAAATTCAAGTGGTTCCATATCTATAGACAATGTATCCATTAGGCAAATCGGCAACGTAGCCAAATACAGAGCCAAAGATATGACACCCGGCACATGGCACGATGCCAGCGGTAACGGGAACGATGGAACCGTATCAGGTGCAACACTAATCAACGCACAGGAATCCGGGTATTTCAAGCAGCGCATAGAGCTTGGTAACAGCACTGATTACTATACAGTAGAAATTGCAGACGATGGAGCCGTTACGCATACAACAGTTGACGTAGATGCTGCGGAGGCTCATATTGTTTTAATGCCTGATGGCAACGTAGGTATTAACGAGACAGCACCAGACAGCACACTTGAAATAGACGGTTCTTTACATGTAACTGGGAATGCAAGGATTGAGGGGAATTTAACAGCTCAAAGAATTTCAGTAAACAGCGCTTCAGATGTAGCATATATCACAGAAAATATAGATCCAATTATTTATAAATCTTATTTTGGGGGTTCTTATCCTTTTGATAATGGTGGAAATTTAATAATTCAACCCAGAACTTCCACAGCAAACCCAAGAGATATAGTTTTTGCAACCGGCACAGGAACCCCTTCTACAAGAGTGGTAATTCTTTCAGGTGGTAACGTGGGCGTTAATGAAACAGCACCAGACAGTACATTAGAAATTAAAGGTTCTTTACATGTAACTGGGAATGCATTGGTTGACGGGAAAATAGGTATCGGTTTAGCCCCGACTGTAAACATGCTTGGTATATCGGTTGAGGCTGGACTGCTTACATTGAAAGAAACGACCACGCCAACGGCAGATGCCGGTTATGGTAAATTTTATACCAAGACAGATAATGTCCCATATTTTCAGGACGGCGACGGTACTGAACACATCCTAGGAATTGGCTCATCGGATTACGGCGAAATGGGTAACGTATTCGGATCAAGTGCAACAGAAGCCTTAGGTGATGCCAATTTGCATGCCATGTATCATGCTAATATTACAGGTGCTTCACCGCATCTTAATAGTGGGTTTACATTTGTAGCTGGTAGTAATGGAATAATTGCCTCGTCTAATCTTGATGTAGGGGGAACGGTAACGTTCACGAATATTGCTCACGGTCTTTTGGTCGGCGATATAGTAACATTAAATACAATGAGTAACGCCACATACGACGGTATTTATGAAGTCCAGTCGAAAACAGATAACACATTTACAATAAATGAAACCAACACAACAGTAAGCGAAAGTGGAACATGGCAGATGGGAAGTTATTTATTAGTAGCGACAACGGGAACTTATCGAGGCGCATGGAATGCAAGTTTTTCTCAATCTCTCAATAATACCCAAACATCAATAATTGCCCCGTATGTTGATTTAGTGCAAGGAACAAAAGCGGTAGCTGAAAGATTGCTAGCAAATAATTCAGATGTCGGTGCGATTGGTGGAAACGGTTTAATGTATTTCACTGCCGGTAATAGAATTTGGTTTGCCGTTCAATCAACGGCGGCACAGACATTAACGTTCGTTGTTAGGAACATTTCAATACATTAAAAATAAAGGAATTATAATGAAAATTTTTAACGGTGGATTAAAGACTGATTTTAAAGTTAAGGCTGGAACGGGTGGGGTTGTTTTAACGCCGGGATTAAAAACATTTGTCCTTGCTCTTGCTTTAATTGGATCACTTATAAGGGTCGGTGTCTTTTATTCTCAAACTACCGACACGACTAAAACGGTTGAATCGTTAAAAATAAAAGTTGATACATTACAGATTGAGGCGGCTGTTAATCAGCATGCAATTGATAGTAAACTCGCGTTATTAGTTAATCTTATAGATCCCGAAAATGGTAAAAAAGAACTTGATAAAATCGATAAGGCAAAGGAAAAACTTTTAAAGGAATTAAAAGGTAAGTCAAATGGAAAAATATTATAAAGTAAAAACTGTTAAAAGCGGTGATGGAATAATGGTATACGGTGGAGAAATTCACGGGGTGGATTTTCTTGAAAAGTCCTTAATACTTGCTATTCTTTTTGCGCCGGTTGACGGAGACTTGCCAGAAGAAAATGTAACACAAATAATGGAAACGGAAGATGGGAAAAAAATAAATACGCAAGGCATATATTCCGATTCAACAATTAAAATTTTAAAAGTTAATTCACCGGCCAAGGCAATAATGCCGAAACATTCACACCCCGGTAAAGAATGGCTCCATGTTTTGAAGGGTAAATTTAAAATAAAATATTATAGAGGAAATGACATTTTAGTGTTGACATTGATGATTTTATTAACTATCTTTAAATTGAATGGAGGGTTTTGAAATGAGTGAAGAAAGCCAAGCATGTTTAAAAATTCCGACGTACACATGCGCAACTACACCGGTGTGGGCGTGTCTTAAATTAGGATACTGTCCTTTATTGGCGTTGCTTACTAAGCACGTTGATGAGATGCTCGAAGAACTAATAAAAAAAGAAGACGATTAATACCGGAATTGTCTTACATAGGGGATGATATGGATAAGATCAAACATTATTGTTTAATATTAATTGTCTATATAACATTTGAATATTTCTTCAAACAGGGGATTCTTTCTGCGTGCTTAGTTTCTATTACAATAGAACTGGCACAAGCTGAATATGCGATTCCGTTTAAATCTTTGAAATATCTTAAAGACGATTTGATAATATTTCGTAATGAGTTGTTTAAACGGGATACCCTTTTTGATCTAATCGCCGACGGCGCGGGACTGTTGGCCGGTATGTTAATAATGAAGGGGTATTGATTAAATGACTTTGAAACAAAGCAAACAATTAGCAATGTCTCATTTATCATCTCGAATTATGTATTTTGAATCTAAGGGGTGTTTTGAACGGGCAAGACTTATAACAGAAATCAGGGATACAATAAGGGATAAAAAAAATACCCAAGAAGAATATGAAATATTAATGAATGTAGGTGATGAGGTTTATATTGGAAAATCGTTTCCGAAAAAATGTCTTATATGTTATAATGGTGTGGCATGAGATTATCAGAACAGCAAAGTGATTTCATGTGGATGGTTCGCGATTTGCAAAATTTCGCCGAACCACTCTGCAAGGGATTTGGCGTATATATTAAAGTGACGGATTGGTACAGAACTGTTGAGCAACAGAAAAAGTATGTTGTCGAGGGTGTATCCTGGAAGATGGATTCTAAACATCTGGTCGGACTGGCCGTTGATTTTGTAGTAATGAAAAAAGGTCAACCCAATTATGACCATGTACTATATAAGTTGATGGGTATTTTCTGGGAAAGCATCGGCGGGGTTTGGGGTGGCAACTGGAAGAAGCATAAGGACAAACCACATTATGAGTACAATGAAACATTACGTGCCGCCTATAAGGGCTAAGAAGCGGCCGGACAGAATGAAAATTGAAGGCTGTGAAGAACTGCCGTATGAAGTAGATGACAGCCTTAAGGTAACATGGTATAACCGGGCATGGTGGTGGCTAAACGGCAAGAAAAGAATAACCTCTGTCATATTAACGATAGGCGGTAACATTGCATTGCTAACAGGTAACGCTCCTCTCGGAGGTGTATTGTTCGGCGTGGCCTCATTGATTGGTGGTGTAGCATTGGCGCATGAAGGTAGTAAAAAATTAAACAGCGTGACATCAGGTGATAAGATTAATTGGAATGAAATAATAAAAGTAATTGGTAATTTCATAATGAAGTTACTAAGAATAGTGGCAAATAAGCCACAGATATAAACGGAGGAAAGAATCATGGCACTAAAGAATGATGAGATTTTTGAAGTTTTTGGCGAGTTGCTTCTGGGCGTAGCGGCCGAATTGAGAGAAGACGACGACACCCCGGGAGAGTTGACGAAAAGTGAAATATGGAAACTCATTGAACAGTTTTCACTTAAGGCAATCAAAGAAATTGTAGACTAAGCTGCATTCCCGAAAATAGCGGGCCTCCTCCTCACTAAAGTGGCGAGTCTCCCCCTCGTCGTTTCTTCTGAGTACCTCGCTATTTCCTCCGAGTACCCCCGGACTGTATATTGTGCCGGGGGGCTTTTTTATATGATCGATCAGACCGATAATTTGATTTTGTTGATCTTTTTAAAACACGTTACATACACCCTATATAAATACATAGGCCATTTATTTTAAGTGCCTTAAAACGGCTCTATGAGCTTTTTACGTAACCGGTTAACTATAATAAAAATATAGAGTTACAAGAAAGCCATCCATTTTAAAGCAAAATTGATTCAAATTTATTGACTGCTAACCAGGCTTAATTATACGATTTTACATAACTATAATAAAAACAAATAGATAAGGCGTGCAAAATAATGGCTTATAAGCAACGATAATTTTAAAATCAAATCGGTTGTTATTAAATTTTATTAAAAATAATTAAAATAATAGGTGATCTTTTTTATGTGGCGTAACCTTAATAAAAACAATGTCCAACGAAAAATAGTTTATGTTACGTAATTATAGTAAAAATAAAGACATAGGGCAAATTTATTGTTTTATAATTATTCATTTTAAAAAAAAGACTTGACTTTTAATAAAAATTATTGTATTTTATTAATAGTTGGGGACAACAACAATAGGGGAAAACAAAATGGAAGACTATAAAGAAATTGTAAATGCTAAAAAAGAAGAAATTATTAACACATTAAAAAAATGTGAATCAACACCATATATGCCGTTAAAATTTGATATACCGACAGCCATTGTATGTGTTGTTGGAATTAATAATTTAAAATTTGGTGTAAAGATTTTTAATAGTTATGATATTAAAGACAGTCTTAAAAATTTATCATTCCGTTATAATGGAATGGATAGGGTATGGGAAAAATCTTTTGATACTATAGACGAAATTGTAGTAGAATTGAAAAAAATAAATTTAATTCCAATGCATAATATCCACAAAGAATTATGCGATTTTGGACCATTTGAAGGTCAATACATTTATTCATAAAATAGGAAAAATTAAAATGAAAACTATTATGGAAAACCATACGAGAATTTTTAGTTTTAGCGCCTCTGGTGGTGAGCGAAAAATTATTGAAAATCTTGAAAAAAGATTATGTAAAGGGATTAATAAAATTCCATTTTCGCAAGTCATAAGAAAAACTTTGGTTAATCTTCAATTGGAACACGAAGATAATAAATAAATTTAGGGGGAGGCAAAATGAAAAATTTAACAGTAGTTGGTACTGGCAGTTACGATCATATGCCAGAACCTGCGGTCTATCAAAATTTAACAGGACTAACACTAGAGCAAGCATTAAAAGTTTTGCGAAGTGAATCCTGGGGGAACATAGGCGAATTATCCCAAACCGATTTATCAGACGGCACATTTTTAGAGGTTAATTTAACGCCGGCGTCTGATGGTAATAGCAGGTATATAAATAGCCAACGGGTTGAACGTTTTAAATATATAGACGGGTTTCCTAAAACTTTACGTAGATATTATATTTGATGGGGAGAAATGACATGAAGATTAAAATTGACATTTTACGTTGGGACACGGGAGAATTAATTTATTCATATGAATGCGAAGAGAACACGATAAAGATAACACTTGAAAGAGGTGTAAATGAAAAGATTGATTTTTTCCGGGCGGAACTGAACTGGGCGGAACTGAACGGGGCGAAACTGAACGGGGCGAAACTGAACTGGGCGAAACTGAACGGGGCGGAACTGAACGGGGCGAAACTGAACCGGGCGGAACTGAACTGGGCGAAACTGAACGGGGCGGAACTGAACCGGGCGGAACTGAACTGGGCGAAACTGAACGGGGCGGAACTGAACTGGGCGGAACTGAACCGGGCGGAACTGAACTGGGCGGAACTGAACTGGGCGGAACTGGATTTTTCTTCATGGGGATTAAGCTGTAACACATTAAATACATTGCTTGATCAAAGGCTAATTGTACAACTATTATTTCATGCTGCAAAACCATGTGAAAATAATAAAATAAAAATTGATGCCGATGTAAGGCGATTATTCAAGTCGAAAATTTTTATAAAAATATTGCAGAAATTTCACCGCCAAGACGTTAAGGAATATACCGGGAATTTAAAATAACCGTATATTACAGAGGAGAATTAAAATGAGAGTAATCGAATTAGAAGACATGGGTGACGAGCAGTATAAGGGATTATTGAAAGCTGGCAGAGTGGAGGCCGTCTTTGGATATAGCCATAAAAGCGGTAGGATCTTTACACCGACCATTCACTTTCTAAACGTCCATACATTATTTGGATTGCTTGAACCGGCAACTTTAAAAGAGTTTTCGGCAAACATTGATGCCGAGGATATGATCATGCAATGCCAGCAGATCCTTAAAACGGATGAGGAGCAGGAAGCGGATGCGGCAGAAGCATTTGAGGATCGCATGGGTGCAGAGGCAAAGATTCAGGAGGCACATTTTGGAAGCAATTAAATTCCAGATAATTTCAGCCATGATCGTAGAAAACGATAAAACCCTGATAGTTGTTAAGATAAGAATAGGATCAGGCCTTTTAAAGGCGTCCGTTAGGTGTAGTAGCAAGAACCCCTTTTTTACTATCCATAAAATCCATGAGAACAAAACAGGCATTTCGTGGAAACTGCTTCAACGTTTTAATGAGATACCAGAATCAGAAATTATTGAAAAAGTTTTTGATTTCATGGTTGAACGCGACCGGATTAAAAATTATTATGTGTCTCATTATAAAACCCGAAAAGTAGGATTAAATAAACCCACCTCCTAGCACTCCGCAAAATCTCCGGTACTAACATAGGCCGGAGATTCCCCCGGTAAGCTGGTGGATATTTAAAAAAGAGAGGATGTACGGTATGAATATAAAAGGGGATATTATGAAAGGTGTTAAAGTTCTTGAAATAGCACCAAGGGGAGAAGTCGGCGGCGTTATAAGTGAAGCGCCTTTTGAGAATTTTAGAACCTCATTTGCGTGTGGAATGAAAGTTGAATTACCAGAAAATTCAGACTGGCAAGCGATCAGGGAAGAATTGTTAAACGATAATCAGCAAGCCTTAATGTTCCGGTTTGAATTATTAAAGAATAAATTGAAAGCCGATTACATTCAAAAACAAATGGCCGGGATTAGATTCAGGGAAAAAGAAGGCAGGCAATATCCTTCCGTTACTTCTATTCTGGGATTTGATAAAGATTTTTTCATCAGTGATGTTGACCTGACTCAATACGGCGCACGGGGTAGCATTGTTCACAAACTGATTGAGCATTATTGTGATAACGGAAAATGGCTTGACCTTAAGGAACTCGTAGGCCTTTACCCGGATTTCCGGGAGGATGCCAGTATCATGCACCGGGGAAATTTGGGATTAACCCTTGAAACATTATCATATGAAAAATTCATGGAAGTACACGAAAAGGATTTTGAATTTGGGATAAAGGAAATTATTATTTTTAATGATAAATATCTTTATTCCGGACGTACTGATATGATAGGTAAATACAAGGGCAAGAAATCAATCATTGATTGGAAAAGCGGAGTGGGTGATTTCCCACAACTGGCAGCCTATGCGAAGGGTGACGACATCGAAGGTATCGAACAACTGGTAATTTGTCCTGTTGGCAAAACGGATAACAAGAGCGGGGTAATGAAACCCAGGGTGACAATAAATATCGAAAAAGAATTCAACACATTCTTAAAAGCAAGGGCAAAATTTGCCGAAAGATTTGGAATTTAAACAGGAGATTAAAATGTCAAAACCAATTAAAAAAATATCAGTAGGAAAAGTTCAAGCCGCCGTCTGGCAGGGAGAATATAATGGGAAACCGACATATTCATTCAGTTTCCAGAAAAGTTTTAAAGATAAGGCTTCCGGGGAATGGAAAAATACAACCTTCTTTTCCCCTACAGACCTGAGAGACCTGGCAATTCTCGTAAACAGTCTATGTGCAAAACAGGTAAAAGAATTTATACCAAATCAGTCAACCGAGACCGCACCACCGCCGCCACCTGTTGAGCAAAGTCAAACGCCCGCAGAAGACGATCTACCATTTTAAAATTTGTAGTATCAAAAATGGTAAACTGTATCGACATGCTGGTGTTACGGCTCCCGGCATTAAAACCGATGAAGACGGTCGTATATTAGTAGCTGATTGATAACGGCCTATTCAACGAAATAAGCCAGATTAAGAAAAGCCCTAACCTTTGTACCTAAAAAGGACGAAAGATGCAGAAACCGATCAATCCGCTTGATACGGCCCGACAATACACACACCGTTGCACTGTATGCGGTAATTTCTTCTGCCGGGCTGATAAAAGGCGGGTTTTATATTGTGGTGATCCTTGCAGAGACGGGGCGGCGGCAGAACGGAAACAACAAAAACTCGAAAAGAAACGTGCCGCCGCCCGTAAAAGATTTGAAAAGTATTTCGTCGCTCATCCTGATTACTGGAAACTGATTAAGGTACTTGCGAAATGGCGACTTGTGGAACATGGCTCATATTCCATCCGGGATATTTTCGGAGTTATGCGACACGAATACAATGATCAGATTAGTAATAACTGGTCTAAGTTTTATAAGGAAAAACTTGATTATGAATTTAACAAGGGGAGTGAATCATGCGAGAAATAAAGTTCAGGGGTAAACGACAAGATAATGGTAAATGGATTTATGGATACTATAGATGTATTCAATGGGAGATCGATAAATATTCTCATGAAATCATTAACGGAAATAGCTTCTTTAGGGTTGATCCCGAAACAGTAGGACAGTTTACAAATAAAATAGATACACATGAAAAAGATATTTATGAAGGTGATAAGGTTTCATTTACTGTATTTGACGCTATGGGTAGCGATAATCTATTTGAAGGTATTGTAAAATTTGCAGGCGGACAGTGGCAAATATGGAACAATGCTATAACAGAATTTTATGGACCAGATGGAGCGTTTGATTTGAACTGGGTAGTTAGTCAAGATGATGAAATTGAAATTATCGGCAATATCCATGAGAATAAAACTCACGAGGAGAAAGTATCATGATTTATATATGTATAGGCATATTTGTTGTCAGTCTTGTTTTAGGATTTTCGATAATGGCAATATTGGCAAGTGGAAGCATTGCCGATAAAGCACAAGAGCTTGGACACGCAAAACATGTCCTTGCTAAAATTCTACGCTGGTACGAATCCAAAGCCCTACGAGATTCATTCCCGAAGGAAGAAGCGGAAGATATCTTATATCATGTTTGACCACTGCGAAATAATCAATGCCATTTGTCCGTTCTGCGGGATCGCAGAAGGCAAGCACTTTTGTGGAACTATGCGAAGCGGTTGTACAGACATCGATTACATGATCAAGAATGAAATCGGCTGCCCAAAGATTACCGGGAAATATGGTAAACTGATTAAACATAAAAAAAAAGTTGTTAACGATGGTGATTTATTTAAAGGGGATTTATAATGCCTGATGTAATAAAAACGTCCGAAGAAATAGACCATAAAATAAAGCAACTCGAATCAGGCCGAAAGGAATTAAACAACCGTGCAATAGATAAGGCCGAAGCAATGGGGATTTATCGCAAGGAAGTTGCGAAAACTTTAATAGGATTACGTAACGGTAAAACATACGAACTTGACGGCGAATCAATACAAAATCCACCGGCCTCTACGTCTGCATCGATCGCAAGGGGAATTTGTTGGAAGGAAAAGATTGAATCTAACAAGTCCGAAGGGTTATATAAGATTGCTATTATCGGCATGCAGTCTTTAATGGCCGAGCTGAATGGCAAGCAAAGTATTTTAAGATTTATTGAATAATCGCTTGACATTGACGAAATGATTTTGTAACTTGTTTTTGTACGGCGAATCGCAAGAAGGGAACTTAAAAAATGTATAAATTTCAGGCCATTCAAAATTACTTAAGTTCCTGCATTTCGTCGTGCGGCTTTCGGTTTTGAGTGGCCTGTTTTAATTTAAGATAGAGGTGATACATGGGAGAAATGGCAGACATGATGATTGACGGAACGCTATGCGAATATTGTGGCGTATATTTAGAACCGGGTGAAACGGTGTATCAGGAAGGTGATAAGAAAAAATCAAGGATGCCCAAAGATGGTACCGGCTTTGGATGTCCTGTAATATGTAAGAATTGTCATAAATAATACGGGAAGTGGCCAGTTGTATATTGCTGGAAAAGGTTTTACGGTTACCCCATAGTTAAAGAGGTAAAGCATGATACCATAATCAAAATCGTTTTTAAGTTGTTATGGTATAAAACAATCATGAAAGTTAAGAAAGGAAACATCATGAAAATTAAAAGACTTATAATCGCGATGTTGTGTTTAGTCCTGATAGTCCCCATTGTTGGACAGTCGGTATTAACAATCATATCAGACAAAACAGCACCGAAGAAATTCGAGGTTACGCTCACGGTAACCTATAATGCTATCACCCTAAAAGATGCAGCCGAAAAGGAATTGCAATTCAGGGAGAAGTACAAAGACGCTTGCAAGGTAGACATTACCCTTTCTGCTGTTGTTTCCGCTGGTTATATTAGTATAGGTGAGGCTGGTTATATTTATACAGGTGAAACAAATACGATAAGTCATTAATGGAGTAAAGCATGAATACAAAAACATTATTTAATTTGTTAAGATCAGATGGGTGCATAGTAGTAAACAAGACATTGGCAAAAAATATAGGTATTAATGCCGCTATTATGTATTCAGAATTATTAAGTAAGTATTATTATTTTAGCGATAACAATATGCTTACGGAAACGGGAATGTTTTTTAATACGATTGAAGATATAGAAAAAGACACAACATTAACAGGTTATCAACAGCGCAAAGCGATTTATAAATTATTCAAATTAGATTTAATAGAAGTTCAGGTTACCGGAATGCCAGCGCGGCGTTATTTTAAGATCATGCAGAACATGAAAAATGTGGAAACATTACTCAATCCCAGTTATAAAGAAACTTCACGGCAGGTAGTAAAGAAACTTGACGGTAATAATACTAAGAACAATACTAAGGGAAATATATAAATACTAAGAAACGTATTTATATATTTACGCAAGCGTACAAATAACTAATACAAAAGAGGAAACATGACAAAAGCAGAACAAACCCGACGGGAACAGATGGAGGATATTATTATTCGCCTGTCCGTTCTAACTGAAAAAGAATCCGCCAGACTTTGGGGAATGGCCGGAAAGTTCTGGAATGAATACGGGTACGCCGAAACTATGCGGGTGCTGGCTGGAATTTGGCCGGTGAAACCCATTGCATATATTTGTGGAGTATTAAAATCGGAAGAACTGAAAACAGTTGACCTGTCAACCATGCAGCTCCCGCAAGAGGTGTATGATAATCTTGGTGGGTTTGGAGGTGTAAAATAATGCACTAACGTTGTAGATATAATTGGTGGATGGTTTTCACCATCCATTTCATATCGCTTGTTATGTTGCACAATGAAAGAACCGGAGATTATGTATGATTGAAAGTAACGATAAAAGAGATTCTGTGGGTGGGGGTAGTTCCCTTTCCCCTGCTTGTACTCTTTTGCTCGGCGATTGTTTGGAAGTAATGAAGGATATACCAGACGGATCAATAGATGCGATTATAACAGACCCGCCTTATGGAACTACTGCTTGTAAATGGGATAGTATTATTCCCTTAGAACCTATGTGGGGGCAGTTAAAGCGGGTCATCAAGCCGAACGGTGCTATCGTTATGACAGCAAGCCAGCCGTTCACCACAACCCTGATAGCGTCTAATATGAAGATGTTTAAGTATTGCTGGGTGTGGGATAAGCGAGTAGCATCTAATTCTCAGCTTGCTAAGATTCAGCCACTAAAGATTCACGAAGATATTTGTGTTTTTGGTGTCGGCAGAATCACATACAATCCACAAGGTCTTACTGATTGCAATATAAGCAAGAGTAATAAGAACAGAAGTAAAGGAGTTGGTCACGTTGGCAGTGAATCAAAAAGGGAAAGTTTTACCCAAACAAAAACAGGCTATCCTAAGTCAATCCAAAACTTTAAGCCAAATAATATCGGCAAAATGCACCCAACTCAAAAGCCAGTAGCCCTAATGGAGTATCTAATTAAAACATATACTAACGAGAATGAAACAGTATTAGATTTTGCAATGGGAAGCGGAACAACTGGCGTAGCGTGTAAGAATCTAAATCGTAATTTCATAGGCATAGAAAAAGAAGAGAAGTATTTCAACATTTCAAAGGATCGTATTTCCCTAATCCCTAAAGGGGGTGGGAATTGCGATCAAACAGCATTAGCAATATAACCATTTCATAACCTGCCATGTTTCACCGGTCAGGTTGATGAACAGGTTAGAAAAATAATAAAAAAGAATGGTAAATATTAATCACAACAGGTGGAGGGGCAAAATGAAATTCAGTATGAGAATTGGCGATTTTGAATTGAAATCATGTAATCAATATTTAACATCACTTGGTGAACACACAACAGCAGAAATAGTTCAATGGTCAAAAGATGAGACAACGGGGAGGCTTTATTGTTGGACTATTGCATGCTGGCGTGAAGACAAAGAGGGATTTGATTTATATTTTATAGATAGTAGACCGTTTGAATGTGATGCCGAAACATTTTTTAAATTAGCAAAAACGGGACAAATATTTTTAACGGAATATCTGGAAAAGAAGTCAAGTTGACATTAATCATAACAGGTAGGGAGGTGAGATAATTTGAGCTATATAATAACTGCGGATGTCTATTTAGACGAAGAAGAGAATTCATATGGTGAAATTGTAAAAGTAAATGCACGGATTTTATCTAAACAGGGATCTTGTATAACTTTTGATATTGCCGGAGATCATTCGAGAAAACGAAAAAGAACAAAGATGTTGTGTGATACACTTATAAATGCAGGGTTTTATTCATTTAATATACGGCATTCTTATTAAAGGGCAAATATGACAACAATTTTTGACAATCCTCCACCCCAAGCAATTGATGCGGAAATGTCCGTGCTTGGATCAATACTGCTTGACAATAAAGTAATAAATATTGTAAAGCTATTACCAAAGCATTTTTACAGAACTTCGCATCGCCAGATATTTCAAGCTATGTTAAACATGGATAACCAGCCTATTGATATTATCTCGCTTGAGGAGCAGTTGAAAAAAGAAAAGTTGCTTGAAGAAATTGGCGGTTCATATTATCTAACAGAGCTTGCAGAATCCGTTCCCTCTGCGGCCAATGTTTATGAACATGTGAAAATCGTAATGGAAAAATATACACTAAGGCAAATAATTGAACTGGCATATAACGCAACTAAGGAAGCGAACGACCTTAATGAGTCAGGCGCAATAATAGATTCATTCTGTAATAAACTTGTTGAGCTATCAATTGCAGAGGTTAGGTCTGATCACATATCAGAGGCCTTGCATGAATTTAATGATTATGTAGACAGGAAACAAGCTGGCGAAATTGTAGACGTAAAAGTTCCGTTCATTGATAATTTTGAGGAAGGTGAAGTTATTGTTTTGGCGGCACGTCCCAGTCACGGTAAAACTTCGCTTGCTACCCAGATACTTTTTGAGTGTAATGTTCCGGCTGGTTTAATATCAATGGAAAGCACAAGAAAAAAAATAGCCGGTAGGATGTTGGCGCAACTTTCGCGAATTGATTCTAAAAAATTAAGTAGGGGAATGCTTGAGGGTGCAGACGTTGCGAGTGTAATTCAGGCATCCACCGAATTGGCAGAAGCACCAATATATCTTGATTTTGCATCTGATAAGATTTATGAAGTATTGGCTACTGGTCATAGATGGATAAAAGAACACAATATAAAATTATTAATCATTGATTATCTTCAGCTGATACGTGGAGGTAAAAGCGAAAGTAAGAATATAGAGATTGAAAATATTTCCAGGTCTTTGATGAGATTTGCAAAAAGAACCGGTGTACCCTTATTGATTTTATCACAATTAAGCCGGGATGGAAAGGTTAAACCGGGGCTTGAACATTTACGAGGTTCAGGAGCAATTGAGCAGGATGCCGACAGGGTTATATTTATTCGTCGACTTCACATCGAAAATGTCAGTGAGGTAATAATTGAAACGGCGAAATATAGAGATGGTGAAATCGGCGAAATACTATTACATTTTAGGAAGGAAATGATGTTGTTTAATAAAGATTTTTAAAGTGAAAATAAAACTTGTTTTTTAATAAAACCTAGGGGTGTAATGATAACGTTCAAAGATAACCTGCCTTGCGGTGGTCGGGCATAATTGAAAGGATTTAATGATATGGATATAGTTGATGCACTTCAAGAGTATTTAGACAAAACAAATCTTGGGAATAATTTACTTTTAGATGATTTATTGTGTTCATCGAGGGATGTTATCAAAGAGTTGAGGGAGGCGGGGCAAGGTGAGTTGGGCGGTAATCAAGATGGGGTGGTTATTGATATAAAGACGGCATTTGCTTTAGCGCACCCGAATATGTTTAGACCTGAACCGGTGTATGGTTGCAAGGCATGTAATCGACAAGTCGTACTTGAGAGTGACGACTATTGCCCAAAGTGTGGTGTAAAAATAACTTGGGTGGGAAAATCTTGATTCCGAATAACAGTTATATTCACCGGCGGAAGGCTGGGACGTGGGCGGAAGGGCCGTCCGTGTACAATATTTGGTTATCTTTTTCGCCCCTAATCCCTAAGTTAATCAATAAATGTCTTGACATTAACAAATGATATATGTATATTAAAATAACGAAAAATTGAGGGGAAAACGTAATTGAGATCATTGGGAAATTTGGACGCGCAACTTGTTGAAAGGTTATAGTAGCGAGTAGCAGCCATGTGCCATAGGCAATCTTGGCCCCGTATGGGTAGCAAATTAACCGGAAGGACAAGCTCTGTGAAGACTGGATAGCAGCCGACGAACAACTCGGAAATTCCCCAGCGAACGAGCCAACACAAAATGGTACTGAGGACACCCCTCAATTTTTATTAAGGAAAATTAAATGCCAGCACCTAAAAAGAAGCATCCAAAACAGCCATTAGGAATTCGCCTTCACCCTTTCATAATTAAGCGGTTAAGAAAAGAGGGTAAATATAATGCACTTATTCAGCGTTTATTATGTGAATATTTCGGTATAGACCTTGGCGAATAAATATAACGACCCAAATAACCGGCTTTGCCGGGAAGGGAATTTAAAATGAGTTTATTTGACGAGGCTACCGAAAGAATGTTAGACGACGAAGAGAGAGAGAGGATATTGGCGGCGGAGCAAAGTCCGTGTTCATTACCGTGTTCTACAGGGGATAGTCGGGACGGGAAGGGTGGCCTTAAAAATGGTGGGTGGTTTAAGAATGAACGCGAAAGTAAGGTGCCGTGCAGGAATTGCCGTTGTCCACATTGGGGTGACAAATACAATCAAAGTTGTGGTGCGTCTGATATAATAAGTGAAAAATGCGCAATGATTTGTGAGGAATACATACCGAAAAGATTGGTGGGGGATTTTTAAGTGTGTAGAACGTTCAAAGATAACCTGCGAAATGGCGGGGGAAGGAATTGGAAAAGATGGATTTAGATAAAAAATATTATACCAGTGAATACATTGAATGTAATATACTTCAACTCGTAAAAATGGAACCAGAGTGGGCGGCTTATAGGATACAAGCAGGAGAGAAAGCAATTGAACAGCTTGAGGGTGAGGCGGGGATTTCGTCAGGTTCATCTAGTGGTTCTACAGTGGGGGGCGGTGTGGTGATGGATGGCATTAAAAAATTCATGGGTGGAAGGGCTTGTTTAAAGATTGGCGATGGATCAACACTTATCAGTGAAGCCCATTATAAGGACAGTATTGATAATGTCCTCGTATTGACGCAATATCACGAGTGTAGAAAAATAGGGTCAGAGCTAAAAGGTTCTGCCGGCAACCCTGCTACCAACAACGGCACAGTACTTGAAATAGTATTTACAAACTCCACTTCTGTACAAGTTGTAATAGACGCACTAGTTAAAATAAAAGCGGCCCTTGGGGAATGAATTATTTAATGTGTAGAACCACTTCATAACCTGCCACGTTTCACCGGTCAGGTTGATGAACATGTTAGAAAATCGGAGAGGAGTAATTATTATGAGTTGCTGGACAAAAGAAGAACTGGAAAACATGCTTGAAGATGTTGTTAATGAGTTAGAGTTGTCCGGTTCTATATTAGAAGAACATGGGCCATTAGGAACACCGCCAGCTGAATTGGTTAGGCTTGTATTGGATGAGAAGGATAAAATCATATCAGCACAAAAAGCCGGATTAAAAATTATATTTTCTTAACATATAACATTGGGCTCACCGATTTAGCGGTGGGGAAAGGATAGAATACTATGAGCGTACCAATTAGACATTTAAAACAAGCTTTGGCAATTATGGGTGTTTCAACCCCAGAAAGTCTTGAGGAATTTAGACAAGATGAATTAAAATGGATTAACAAGCTTGTTTTTACCGTAGTAATATTTGGGGATGAAGGGGCAAAATCCGCCGTGCAGCCAGTGGTTAGCCAAGACGGAGCGGCGGCAAAGGTTGATATTATTCGTCCACTTATTGATGATACCATGAAATATCACAGAACGGCGAACAGTAGAGCGAGTAAATTACTAACTGCATTGAATATTAGTGTTGATGCAGTTAAGGAGATACTTAAAGAGTGGGTTGATCGGAGTCAGTAAGAAGAGGTAAACCATGAAAAACCTTATAAGAAAAATCGGTGAAACAATAATGTTTATCATTGAGTTTTTAGTAACTCTGTTAGGATATGGCCTGTTTGATTTTAAAGATGGGTTAGAATCTTATGGTAAACCAAAGTATATTAAAATACGGGGGACGAAATGAAAAGGCAAAATTTATTTAAGGCGGCCATTTGCAGTTTTATCCTGGCGGTAATTGCAATCATTCTTTTTTCCGGATGCCGTGACGATACGGCAGTTTGGAAACGTATTGCAGAATTGGAAAAGAAGCAAGTCGCAACGGAGGCCGCTCTTGACAGTGTGGTTTTCAAGGCGGAATTGAGACGAGAAATAAATACAGTCTGGCTCGGAATCGACGGGCTGGATGAAGAAATTATTGACATTGAAACCCGGCAAGCGGCAATAATGAACCGTCTTGCAAAGTTGGAAGTTGATACCGGGGGAATTATACTTATTTGGAATGAGAATAAATTCGATCCCCGGCGGCCAGTATACGGATACCGGATTTATTTAGGAAATCACTTGATCTGGGCAGGTCAGGACACATCCGTAACGCTGGAAAATTTAAGGTATTCGGCGTATAATTCTGCCGGGGAATCGTTTGGTTTGGAGAAGGTGAGGATAAAATGAATATTTTTTCACGCCTAACCCCTTGTTTCTGTTGCCCTCTTTGAAAATAGTTGAAAAAAGACTTGACTTTAATCTAAATGATTAGTATATTTATAGTGTCATGAGAGACCAAACTAAAAAAAACGAGGAAAAGAAAGTGACAGCGATACAACAAGAATTGAAAAGATATGCAGAGATAAGAGCGCAATTATATCAGATTAAAGGTTTTGGGGGGACATCAATTAACGCTGCTATATCTTATGCCGTTGCTGATATGATTAATGAACTCAATAATTTTGCAACCAATAAGGTTGAATATTTAAAAAGCGAAAACGAATATCTTTTAGGGTGTATATCGAAATTAAAGGAAGTAGCATGAGAGGCGGCAAACGAGAAGGGGCCGGACGCAAGCCCAAGCCCGATAAAAAGAAGCCCGTATCTTTTCGCCTTCATCCTAAACTGATTGAACGGTTGAAGAGAGAAGAAAACCAAGCAAGTGCAATTGAAAAGGCATTGTGCCGATGGTTCGGTATAGACCTTGATGAGCAAGAGACAGAAAAAGAGGGCAAGGCAATGAAGATAGTTAGAATTAATGAAATTATTTTAAGGGCCAATACTTATCCAACATATTTTGTAGATTATAAGATAGGTAAGGACTGTTGGAAAAATTATGGTAGTTCTTGTGTCTATGCGGCTGCATTAGAAATGAAAAAACAAATAAATTCCGGGGAAATAGTACTATGATTTTTAGAGTTAAATTTAAGATAGATGGAAATGAAAAATCCGCAATTGAGCCAGAATGTGGATGGTTTTTAATTGACCAACAGGGAAAGTTTTATAGTTATGGGCCATGTTCACCTGTAAAACCTGTTGAAAGTTGCATTAAAGAAATAGAGCCTTTAATATTAATAAACAATGAGTACTTGACAATTGAAGAGATAGAAGAAAGGATTAATAAATTTTGAATATTTCGAGATAGACCTTGATGAATAAAAGATGAGGATTGAATGAAGGTTATAAAGTGTAAAAAATGTGGTATGACCTTGTGGCTCAAGGCTGATAGTAAAAAGAAATGCCACATTCCTAAACGATGTTCATTTTGTGGAGAATATTACATCTTGATGAATAAAAGGATGAAAGAGCAAGTAACACAATGATTCTAAATAATATTATATTTAATAATCGGTTATTTCGTATATTCGACAAAAAGAAACAGACCTACTGGGAAATTCTCTGCCGGATTGATTATGACACAGAAGAGATAACCGTTATAAACAGGGGTGACGAAGACGAAACAACTGTTTTTTTTGGAGATGTATTGATTCATGGTGATATTTCAGCAACCTTGATAAATAAACAAATAAAAACGGGGAGTTTAAAATGAAAGTCAGAATGAGCGCGCAAATGATTGATGATAATAACATCTTGATTCAACTTAATTTCTCAGGAAAAGGCGTTGATAGCGCTGAAATGATTGGAAGCGAAGCAAAAAAATATCAAGCAGAAGTACAAAAAATTGATTATGAGGATCAAATGAAAGTTACAATCAGAACCGCAGACATTAAACGGCACGGCACAACTATTTTGCTTGGCCAAAAACGAACGGCAACCGAAGGGCGTGAGGGTAACCTGAAAACACTTAACATCCGCGAGAATGGTAAACACATTAAATCTTTTAGAGGCAGTTCTCTTGGTTTTTGTAATCCTCTTACAGATAAGGATAAGGATTATTTGGCCTCGCTCGGAAGCAATATTGAATAAAGACAACCAGACGGTTTTAAATTTATGCCGCCGCAAAATATCTGGAAGCTACTAAAGCACACTTGTAAAAAAGGAGACAAAATGGGACAGGATGAAACTTATTTTTATGACGGGCAAAAAGTAGAAGCTCTTCATTTTGAAGATGGGACACACTGGACCGTTGGCCAGTCAGGGATTGAGAAGATTATTGTAATCATGGAAAACGGAGAGATGGCAAGTGTTGTGTGGTTTGGCGTTTATAAAGACGGAAAATTAACATTTAAACAAAATCGTAAGTTTGTTAGCCACGCAACTATGGTTAAAATATGAGGGGCGGCAAACGACTAGGGGCTGGACGCAAACCGGCCCTTCACAAAAAGCGGATGGTATCTTTTCGACTTCATCCAAAATTGATTGAACGGTTGAAGATGGAAAATAATCAGGCCAGTGCAATTGAAAAGGCATTATGCCAATGGTTTAATATAGATCTTCAACAAGGAGACAATGAGCAACTTTGATAAAATGACCAGAAATCCATCCACTGGCAAATTACAAAAAGCTAGTTGGATAGATAACTATTTTGGGAATCATATATACGGAGTTCAATTCCCGGATGGTAAAATCTGGAATGAAAAAGATATTAAAGATATTGAAGGGGATGTAGAGGAGATTACAATAATTGAACATGATGGGTTCCATTGCGGTGTCTGTGGTAAATGGGTAGCCAGGAAAAAGAAAGTATCTCAGTTTGCTGTTCAATGGTGGGACATCTGGGGACTATGTGACAGGTGCGATAATTGCAGGGGAGGGGATTTAAAATGAGAAATGTAATAAAGTGTACAAACGAAATTCATGTGATATTAAAAAAATATAAGTGTAAGAATGGTGATAAGTGCAGTAAATGCGGCAATACTGAATTGAGTAGTGATGAAACTTTTTAGCATGCATAACGTTGGAGATATAATTGGTGGATGGTTTTCACCATCCATTTCATATCGCTTGTTATGTTTTTCACCCCTATAACCAAAGAATGGAAAGGATTAGAATGAAGGTGTTAATTGCTTGTGAATATTCCGGTGTAGTGCGTGACGCATTTATTAAGAGAGGCCACGATGCAGTGAGTTGTGACATTTTACCAACAGAGAGATCCGGGCCCCATTATATGGGTAATGTTTTACCCCTATTGGGTGAAGGGTGGGATCTTATGATTGCTCATCCACCGTGTACAAGATTATGTAACTCAGGTGTTTGCTGGCTTGACAAAAGGAACCTTTGGGACGAAATGAGAGAGGGGGCCCGGTTTTTCAAAACTTTACTAAATGCGGACATACCTAGAATTGCTATAGAGAATCCTATACCACATGGTTATGCGGTGAGAGAGATTGGTAAAAAATATGATCAGATTATACAGCCTTGGCAATTCGGGCACGGGGAGACAAAGGCCACTTGTCTATGGCTAAAGAACTTGCCAAAATTAGAACCAACTAGAATTGCTAAAGGAAGAGAGCAGCGATTGCACATGTTGCCGCCTTCTAAAGATAGGGCGAAGTTGAGGAGTAAAACGTATTTTGGTATCGCTGACGCAATGGCAATTCAATGGGGTTGACCTATACCCTGTGAATAAATATAACGCCCATTATCAGCGGCGGGCGTTTATCGTCCGCTGCATAATTTTGTTATAATTGGAGGGAATATAAAATGAATGAATACGATGTAAAAAGATTAGCTTTGATTTTGGCCATACAAGCAGACATTGAAGGAATGAAAATTGAAAACAAGGTTAGGTTGAGTAACAATCAATCACCAGCATATCCCGATGGTGAATTTATGATGAAATCGGAAGAATTAAGAGAACTGGCCTATAAACACAATGAACAATTATAACGTTGGTGCTTACCGGCAAATAGGCGGTAAGGAATTGGCTGTGACGGGTTGCCGCGTACAGCACTTTGTTAGCCTTAGAGAATGTGGCGTACAGAGCCACGCTTATGAACGGCGTACACGAGGGAAGATGACTTGAATATGTTAGACTTATTTTCAGGAATCGGCGGATTTCGATTAGCAGCGCAAAGGGTTTGGGGGGAATCTCTAAACTGTAAATGCATGGTAGAGCTTGACCCGTTCTGTCAAAAGGTACTTATGAAAAATTGGCCAGGAGTGACAATACATGACGACATTAAAACATTCAAGGGGAGCGGATGGGGAACAATTGACATTCTTACCGGGGGGTTTCCATGCCAACCGTTTAGTGTTGCCGGGAAGCAGGGAGGCCGGGAGGATGACCGTTACCTCTGGCCTGAAATGCTCCGCGTTATTAAAGAAGCAAAGCCCCGTTGGGTTGTTGGGGAAAATGTTACTGGAATCATCAATCTGGCACTCGACGACGTGCTTACTTCGTTGGAAGGTGAGGGGTACGAGACAGAAACGTTTATTATTCCAGCTTGCGGTGCGGACGCCAAACACAGAAGGAACCGAGTCTGGATTGTTGCCAACAATGAGGGGTCGTTTGACGGGCAACCTATCCCCAAAGAGGTGTGGGGACAAATTCAACAACTTAGAATCAGTGTTGAGTCGGCAAATGTGGCCAACCCCAAGTGTAAACGAGCCGGGGTGGAAATACAGGACACCAGTAGACAAGAATGGAAATGCACCAACCCATCACAATCAAAGATGGTACGACAAGGAAACGGGGCGGTTAATGCAGAAAGGATTGGAGCATGCAGTGAAGATGTGGCCGACAATGACCGCTTGCGAATGGAAGGGGAGAGGCCCGAACAGCAAACAAAAGGGATTAACGAACGCAATTGGATGTACGGGTGGGAGCCTGAACCCTCAGTGGGTCGAGTGGCTGATGGGATACCCTCAAGGGTGGACAGACTTAAATCACTCGGAAACTCAATAGTGCCGCAAGTGGCTGAACGAATTTTCTGGGGGTTGCGCTGTGTAGAAGAGGCATTGTGTACGCAAGGCTAACCACTTCATAACCTGCCGCTGTAGTCCACGGTCAGGTTCATGAACAGGTTAGACAAAATAAAGGAGAGTAAATATTTGATAAAGCCACATGTCTTCCGAGTAGTTCACGGCAAGGGTGAATTACTAGAGGGAGGAGAAGTTACCAGGTATCGGGGAATGAATTTCCATACCTGCAATATAAAAAGTAAAAAGAATATCTGCCAGTGGTGTGGCGAGCTTACGGATAACGAGAGGTTTTGCACAACCGGCCACATGTGGAAACATCGGAAAAAGGTGAAACGTTACGCAAAGAACGTAACATAAAAAACGGATTGTTATAATGAAAGAACTCCCATTTTCAAAACAGAAACAAGTTGGACGGGGTGCTATAGACGTAACGGAATATCGTAATATGGTATGCAAAGAAGCTGATCTTCAACGGCAAGCAGAGGAGTATTTACAGGTTCAAGGTATACCATTTATCAGGGTACCTGATGCGATATACAAAGCGATTTTTTCAAGCCGAACAATTAAGCCATATATTAAAGCGTTGATTTCAAGATTCATTAAGGGTTTGCCGGATCTTATAATTTTAGACCCCGCTGGCCGCTGGAATAGGGCCTGTTGTATTGAATTAAAATCGGCAACTGGAAAATTATCGCAGGGCCAAAAGAATTTTGCTAAACGAGTTAATGTAGTTGTCAAGCGTAATTTTGAAGATTTTGTAAAAGAAGTTGAAGAGTTTTTAAACGGGAAGGAATAGAGATTCTTGTTGACTTTTACGATAATTTTCAGTAGATTAATAGTGTATAAATAACGGGTTAAGTAAATGTTAGAATTGAATAAAATTTACAACATGGACAATATGAAAGGTATGGCGCATTTTTCTGATAACTATTTTGAGTTGGCGATAGTCGACCCGCCGTATGGGATAAATCGAAGTAAAAATTTTGGCATGAAAGAATTTGGATGGGTTCAACACAAGCGGTCTGAATGGGATTCTGAAAAACCAAAGCCTGAATACTTTAAGGAATTGTTTAGGATTTCGGAAAACCAAATAATATGGGGTGGGAATTATATGGTTGAACATTTAAAGCCATCAATGGGTTGGGTGTTTTGGGATAAGGGACAGAGAAAGTTTTCTACCAGCGATGGAGAGTTGGCGTATACGAGTTTCAATAAAAAGTTAAAAGTTTTCAATTTAAGCCGGGCTGGTGCGTTGTCGGATAATGGGGGCAAGCCAATACACGCCACTCAAAAGCCCATAAAGCTCTACAAATGGCTACTCCACAACTACGCCAAACAAGGCGACAAGATACTTGACACTCATTCCGGATCAGCCAGTTTAGCAATAGCCTGTGAATGGATGGGATTTGATTATATCGCATTTGAAACAGATATAGACTATTGGACTGACAGCTTAAAAAGATTAGAACAGGAACGGCAGAAGATGCAACAGATAAAAATGGAGTTATAAACAAAGCGACTGGCCTTATGTTCTTTTATAAATCTTAAAATATTTGGATGTACTTTGGGATTTTCGAGCTAACAGATATTAGCAGAGGCCGGTCGTTTTAAAAGGATGAAAGGGGAAAATAATGAAACAAACAGAAGATGAGCTTTTAGGAAAATATCATTATTTTTATGGATTTTTTGCAGACCAACACGAGCGGGTTATAGCGGCCCTTTACGGTCACGGTCGTAAACATTCAATAGGTGAAGACGAGCAATTTTTACACCACTCCGCAAATTACCACGCATGGAAATCCCTCACCCATCTTGTGCGTGGCTGTTTTAAAAAGATAGACAAGGATAGCGAAGTACCACATTGGACACTTGCACAATTGAGGCTATACATGGCTCAGAATAGGAGAAAGTGAAATGTTTATACTAAAATGGCTTATGATTATTATATGGCCTATAGGGCATATTTATATAATTAGTAAGGGTGTATGTTCTGTATTTATGGTCAGGAAAAAAAGGTATTGGTTCCGGCCATATTGGTATACACGGGGAATAAGATTAATGAAGTTCCGTGAAGCATTATATTTATCGATGTATGCAGAATAGGAGGGGGAGGTGTAATTTGTACATGACAACAAAACGTGTACAGGAAACTGTAAGGGTTGTACATGAACAGGAGGGGATTATGAAAATAACAGTAACGCCGGAGGGCAGAAATGGTGTCTGGTTGGCAGACAAGGATAGTATTATAGGGTTTATAAATCAATATAAAGAAGAACAAATTCATAATTTTATGCCGGGTGGCGGGGTAATTTTAGGTGTTGGCTGGGACAAACAAAGCGTTATAGATGAGATTAACAATTCTACGAGAATAGGTATACTAACGGGCGAGGCGTTAAGTAGAAATATGCGACATGCTTTATCTGTAATTTCAAATAATAAACTTTATGTGTTCGATATTGGAGAGATAACAGAAAACGATTTACATGTTGAACAAAGACCGGAGGCATAATGGATAATGAAATATTAAAAAAATATATTCCATGTGCAAAAAGAAGGTGGGAGGAAATCAGACGGGGAAAGGGATTGTGTTATAAATGTGGCGCACCTAAAAGATCACAATTTACTAAATGTGATAAATGTCTTGCAAAACATAGGAAGCTAGTATTTGAAAATACGCAAAAATGGAAAGCAAATAATCTTTGTATTAACTGCGGGAAACCATTAACTGAGATGGATGCTGGATTCGTAAGCCACGAAAGAAGTAATTGCAAACCGTCAAGGAGGACACCATAATGGAACTTTTAAAAGCTGAAATTCCCTTGAATTGTGAAATAGCATTACACGGTGATACACATATCGGTTCAACCATGTATCACCATGCTGGTATCAATAAGATGAAAAAATGGCTTTTGGCTAAAAGGGATAGTAGGTTTTTTGTACATATGGGTGATGCAATTGAAGGAATAACAGTAGATGATAAACGTTTTGATTTCGCCTCATGTGATGAACCTATACCATTAGAGCAAGTCAAAAGAGTGGTTGAAATTTATAAACCAATAGCCGGTCAATGTTTGGCATGGCTTAAAGGTAATCATGAGGATACCCTGAAAAGGTTTGGTGACCTGTCAAAATTAATGACAGATGAAAATCATTTAAATGTACCGTATGGAACCTGGACTTGTAAATTAAAATTAACACATAAAGAAAAACAAATTTGTAAAATGTTCCTCTCTCATGGTTTTAGGGGACGCATAGTTTCAAATGCAAAAGATTATGAACAGCAACAGGCCAACATGAAAGCAAGTCTTAAAAGGAAATTAATTCATAAAGCATCAGATTGTCTTATCATGTGTATTGGTCACACCCATTTACTTTTAGTTTGTCCACCGGCAGAAAAGTTAATATTAAGATCAAATGATGAGGAGTTAATCCAGGAATATTTAAAAGCTGGGAACGGTGCCGATTCTTATATTGAACCAGATAGAAGATGGTACGGGAATACCGGATCATTTTTAAAACTTTATCAAATCGGAATTGATGGGTACGCAGAACGCGCCGGTTACGATCCAGTTGAGCTTGGTTATTTAATAGTTAAAATACGTGATGGGATAGTTCAAGACATAGAAAAGGTTGTATTATGAAAATATACTGTAAGGATTGTAATGCATATCTCGGAGAGGTTAATAAATGTAAAATATTAAAGGGTATGATTAGACTATGTCCTACCTGTTATAACAAACTAAAATTGGCGGACAATGCGATGAAAAGCAAACGGAATACCGGCGGGACTGAATCGATGCCGGATTTCTTTAAGGATATATTTAAATTATAGGAGAAAGATCATGATTAATGTAGAACTGAAAGACAGTGACGTTAAAAATAGAAATTGACAAATTAAATTAATCACTTGACAATGTGATAAATATTTATTATATTACGCAATATTTAAAGGATGTGAGATATGACAAGTAATTACAATATAAGTTTTGATGAGGACGATCCGAGAACGTTTGAAGAGGGCTGTGAATTATTAAAAAGACATACAAAAGCATTGGACAGAATCGGCAAGGCGCTTGGCCGTGGTAGTATAAATCGTATGGTTATGTATGATTATGTTAAGGAAAGTGAAATAGAATTATAAGTAAGGGTGATTGAAATGCGAATTGAAAATATAAACATTTCAGAAATTAAGCCATATATAAGGCAATAGAATGGCAAAGAACAATCCCAAAATAGATCAAAACGATCCACAGGCTAAGATAATAATAGACTGGGAAGAGTTTGAGAAATTATGCTCCCTACAGGCTACCGAGGAAGAGATTGCTGAATGGTTTGGGTGTGATACGTTGACATTAAGACGTAAAATAAAAGGTAAGTATAAAGTAACATTTGAACAGGTCTTTAAAAAGAAGTCTGCTAAGGGTAAAATATCATTGAGAAGATTACAATTTCAGAACGCATCTGGTATAAAGAAAGATGGTAAATTTTTAAAACTACCAAGTGATACAATGCAGATATGGTTAGGTAAACAGCACCTGGGCCAAAAGGATAGAAGAGAGCTTTCAAATGACCCGGAAGCACCATTTAATTTTTTAGCTTTAGTTGAAGCATCTCAACAATGTAATACCAAAGAAGATTTTGACAAGATGCATGGTAAAGACAAAAAAGAAACGGAGGAGTAAGATGAAAAGATCAGATTTGAAAACGGGTGACAAGTTTAAAGTGGCACAGAATGGTCGCGTTAAGTTATATAGTGTATTACTAGGCACAAGGAATGGAGATATAGTTTGTACTGAGGCTGGTCTTTGGGGTGAGCTTGAAGATTTACCAAAGAGATCACCATTAATTGTAAAATTGATGGATGGGGTGATACATGTATAAAGCAAGTCTATATATGTTTAAGGCCTCCGGGATTTATGACTGCTAATTTTGATAATCCCCGTTATTACAAGCCCGCCTTAACAGTGCGGAATAGGAGAACAGTGGAAAAGACAGAGTATGAAGAGTTTAAACAGTTTAGTAGTTTATTAAAGGATTTTGGTGATTTTGCTGATGGTTGTCCTATTTCTGGGTTTGGAGTAATTTATAGAGATAAAATGCTTGCGGAATTGCTTAAGGTAAATGTTACAATATTAACATTACTATCAAAGTTGGTATATAAGGGAGATGGTCAACCAAAATAAACAACAGGAGAAAAAAAGATGAAAAAAGTAGTTGAATACAAATTCGGATTAGACGAAATGGTTGCAACTGATTTACGTGGGCCTGGTAGAATAAGTATGTTAGGGTTTGATGATTCTGGTGTGGTGTACTTTGTTAAAACGAAAGATGGTGGCACATGGTTTAAGGAGAAATTCTTAACTGCCAGATAGTGGAAAGCAATAACAGAATGTAATTAAATCGGCTGGATATGTAAGGGAGTGAAGATGGGACAGTTTGAAAAGACAGTACTAGAGCTAAGCGAAAAAGCTTTTAGGGGTGGAGCGGTAGCCATTACGAATAAAGAAATTGAAACGCCATTTATTCATAGCTCCACATCTAAAGAAATTGAAAACATAATTAAATCAATGGGAGAGATATACAAAAAAGATTTAGCTGTTTATTATTTAGAGGAAAGCAATAGATGAAAAAAACCTTAAACATAGTTGGAGAGAAAAATGGAAATAGGAATTATAATAAGGATTATATTAAATGTAATGGTTATTTTTATGTGTGCGTTTAATATAATGAGAGAGGCGGGCAAAAAAAATGTTCCCGCAGTGGCGGGGTTTTTATTGGCATTGTTATATTCTATGGCATATGTTATAGAGATTGCTCAATGATGAGTTTTGCCAAAAATGTTTATGGCATCAGTTTAAGTTCTGTTCATTTGGGAATATTGTCAAGGGTACGGTTAGGCGGTTTGGTTATGAAGAGTGTTACGAGAGGTAGTTTAAACAAAGCCGTTATAAGTCAAAAAATGTGGTTACCGATTCTAGGAAAAGATAAATGCAAAAAAAAACCTTAAACATCGGAGCAGGTACAAGAACATACAAACACTACCCTACAAAAGAGTATGATTGTATTAATATTGACGAGCGTGACCTGCCCGGAATTGATTACATTGTAGACGCGTGGGATTTAACAAGTAGCATCTTTAAGCCTAAATGGCATAACAGTTTTGTTACCGACGAATTTGATTATATTTTAGCGTCTGGTATTATCGAACATTTCCCTATTGCACAAACTGAAAATGTTTTAACGAAATGGATGAGAGTATTAAAGCCCGGCGGGATCATAGAATTTAAGTTACCTAATTTACGAGCTATTGCTGATTCTATAAGGAATGGTAGTGATTCAAAGAAAAAATCATGCCTGCTTTATGGTAACCAGGACTATCCGGGGAACTTTCATTATGTCTGCTTTGACAGGAAATTCTTTAACGAAGAAATTAATAAGGTGGGATTAACAGAAATCGAATATTGTGAAGAGGGTTTTAATATGATTATAATAGCGAGGAAGAAATAGGAGAAAAGAGATGAAAAGAATATTAATTTTTATCGGCTTGAAAGTGGGTGAGATTATCGGAGCAGGCGTGGCGTTGTTTCTGGTTAACTGGCCTGGTGTTCGGTTGTTAGTTCATATACGTGATGTAAGCGGGTTTAATTGGTTTGAAATTAATTTTGTCGGGACGATAATAGGGTGTTTATTGTTGCTTGGGTGTTTGGCTCTATTGTTTTTGTTTTATGTTATATTTATAGATGGGATACCCACATGGATAAAAGCAAACTGGAGAAAAGCCGGAGAAATTTCAGGGAGGAAAAGAACATGAGATATTTTACCTTTACAGCAATGACGGAACATGGTGGACAGTGTACCATGGATTTAAAATCTGAAACTTTTCCTAATAGGGAGAGATTATTTAAAAAGGTACAATCGTATGCGGGTGATATTCCTACAAATTACATCCACCTCGTATTTGCCCTTGAATTTAAATCAAAAGAAGATTACGACAATTTCACCAGGGAAGAGGACGAATAATGATTGAATGTATCTCAATAGAAGAAATTGATTATGACAACAACCTTTTGGACATATTGGAAATATTAAATAAAATGTTAAAAAATGAGAGTCTTGAATTTATTGCAGAAGGTGGGGAACGTGACGGATTTGAGATTGTTCAGCTTATAAAAATATAAAAAGAAACGATATAAAAGGGGAGGTAATTATTTGAGGAAAACATTCTTTGACCTGGGAAGAAGTAAAGGCTATAAAATATTTAACAAGCGATTGGAACCGGCTGGCCCGTGATGGGTTTGGTGTAGAGCTAACAACTGAGAAACAGGAAATATTACATCTTATTCAGCACAATAGAAAAATCAGTCTAAGATCCGGCCATGCCTGGGGTAAGGATTACATGGCCGCACTTTCCGCCAATTGTTATTTGTATTCTCATTATCCCGCTATCGTAATTTGTACAGCTCCCACCCATAGACAAGCCATAAGCATAAACATGGCCGAAATTTCATCAATACATCGTAATTCCAAAATACCGCTTACAGGTGAAGTCCTCACCAATATAATTAAATTCCCGTATAAGGGAAACAAAAACAAACCAGATACCAAGCATTATTTAATGGCATTTAAGGCCGGTGATAAAAGTATTGAGTCATGGACAGGGTTTCATTCACCTAATTTGTTTTTAATAATGACAGAGGCCAGCGGTATAGAGGATGCTGTTGATGAAGCAACCGAGGGGATATTAACGGGCGTCGATCCAAAGAAATTAATATTGTTCAATCCAAATAACAATTCAGGTTTTGCATATAAGTCCGTAGCGAGTAAGTTTTATGTATCACGGAAATTGTCTTGTTTAGATGCGGCAAACGTAGTCAATAAGAACAATGATATTCCCGGCCAGGTAGATTATCCGTGGGTAAAAGAACATGTAGAAATGTGGTGTAGGCAAATAGAAAAAGACGAAGTATCAGAGGCTAAATGCGATTTTGAATTTGATGGTAAATGGTGGAGACCGAACAATCTTGCAAGAGTTAAGATTTTAGGCGAGTTCCCCGAAGAAGATGAAAGCCAGGTTATTCCCATGCGTTGGGTTGAGTTGGCAAATGAACGTTGGCTTGAGGGTATAGGCAAGTTTGACAGGGACGCAAAAGGATGTGCACCATTAAGCCTCGGCGTTGACGTTGCCGGTATGGGTAGAGATAAAACTGTTCCTACTTTTAGATATGGTTCGTTTGTTGAGAAAATAGAAGAGTGGGATTTACCTGTTGACGACCCGGCTAAAATACACATGGCAATAGCGGGTAAGATAAAGCAAACATTGAGAAGTGGTGATAAGGATTTTGTTGATTCACTTGGTGAGGGTGCTGGTGTTCATGCAAGATTACTTGAAATGGAAGTAGATTCTGTTAGTGTTAAATTTTCCGAAAGTGCAAAAGGTTATACGGATTTAACGGGAGAGAGAACTTTTGCAAATATGCGATCATTATGCATTTGGGCGGTTAGGGATGCCTTAGACCCAAAACTTGAAGGGGCCCTTGCCCTGCCGCCCGATGCAGAACTAATGCAGGAATTATGTGAAACGAGAGTAAAGAATTTGAGAAGTGACGGGTCTATAGTTTTAGAACCTAAAGATGAGATTAAAAAAAGAATAGGACGCAGTCCCGATAAATCTGATTCTTTAGCGATAAGTTTTTATCCGGGTGATACTGATGCAATATTTTTTGTTGGCGGAGGTGAGCGATGAGAATAGGTGATTTTATTTTATTTGAGAAGAAACCAGACCAGGCGTTGGCCATAAGCCAGACTGCGGCATCAACACAAGCAAGATCAAGTTATTCAACAAGGTTTAGTTTTGATATTAACAAACCGATTATGCAGCTGTCCGGCGAGTTCATCGACAGGCTGAGGGGTATATTGCCTTGTATTGATCTTGTGCCGTCCATTTATAATTCGCTTATTGGTACGTTTGATTTTGAGACGTTTGGGAACAAATCAGCAGAGGACTATTTAAAAGATTTATATTCAAACGTGGTTGTTAATAACGTTTCTAAATCCTGGCCGGTATTTCAGAATCAGCTTGTTGATTCGGCTATTGCAAAGGGTGGCGCGGCTGGCGAAGCCGTACCATTGGCAAACCTTAAGGGCTGGCACCACCTGACCAATATAAACACTAATACGCTAAGATTTAAAACGGTAGACGATAAGCCCGTACTTGGGCAAGTAGACTTAATGGGGCAAGTAAAGGTATTCGAGAAACCAGAGTATATTTATTATATGGCTCCTGATTTGAGAGAAGGATTCCCGCAGGGTTTTTCAATTTACCACGGTATGCCCTGGATGACTCAAATACTTGAACGGCTATATCAGTGTATTAATAATGCGGCCTGGCGTGTAGGAGACCCCAGCTTTCTCATAACCGTAACAGGTGCGGAAAGCAAGAATCCTAAAGCAATGGCTCTAATGGCGAGGAATGCAGCGGAAAATGTACAAACTCAACTTGGTAAAGTCATGAAATTAAAACATGGCGGCAAGACCGGCGATGTCATTACAGGTTTGCCGTATGGTGGAAATCTGGACGTTAGCATTATCGGAGAAGGTGGCGAAAAAATGGTAACAGCTTTGTCTACTCCGATTGCAGAAGTGATGAAACAGATAATTGGTGGATCAAGATTACCTGACTGGGCGTTTTCACAAAATTACGGCAGAACGGAAAGTTTAAGCGATAACCAAGCCGATTTGTTAGCTGAGGGCGTAAAAGGTTATAGGTCTAATATTGATCCATTTGCTAACCGGTTTTTCGGTGAAGGTCTCGCAATGGTCGGAATGACAGGTATTAAGTGGGAACGTGTCTGGCGTGAGATTAGCTTTAGAGATCAAAAATCACAAGCAGAGACTCGCAAGGCCAACGCCTTCGCATCCAAGACAGAACTTGAAGTATTACTTGCGAAGATGGAAGCAGGATTAATGAGCCGTCAAGACGTGGAGACCGAACTTGACAGAAAGTTTACAGAAAGGGAATGGTACGATATAGAAAAAGAGTTATCGCTAAACCGTACTATTAAGGCTGTTTTGAAATAAATTCTTGACATTGTGAGAATAAATTGTTAAATTATAACAACTTTTAAGGAGGGGGATGTTATGAAAAATAAATGCGAACACAAATACGAATTTTCTAATTATGGATGTTTATATTTTTGTGCTGACGGTGAATATAGGCCTGGGTTTGAGTTCTGGAGGTGTTCTGAATGTGGGGACACTATAACACATAAAAATCCAAAATTTATTTAAGATCACTCGGAGATGAAACTTGTTATTTTATAAGTAAAGAGAAAAGGAGAATTATAATGGATAGCTACTCTGAGAATCTCGAGACAATGAAAATGATCGAAGAAATAACTTTACGGGCTCGGGCCATTTGTGAACAATGTGATTTACTTGTTTCAGAGGGCTTTACAAAGGTACAAATATTTTTTATGTTGGGGGAGATATGAAAGTAAATATTGAAATTGATCTAAATGATTTTTATAATGAGTTTGAGGGTTTAGGCGAATGGCTCCAAACTTGGGTGAAGGATGAATTAAAAAAGGAAATTAAGAAAAGTCCCGAATGGAAAGATTTTGTAAAAACTCAAATTGATAAGGCGGTGGATGGTGTTTGATGGAGAAAATTAAAAACTTTTTAGCATGTTTGTGGTGGGCAATAGTTAATATGGAAAGTGCAGAAAGGGAATATGGAGTCAATCAATTTTAAACAATATAGCATAGCAAAGGGTTTAATAATACCAGAGATTAAACCAGAGTATTTAATTGGCAAGGCAATGATACATGAATGCTCTGCCGGTTGTGCTATGAAGCTCGCCTCACAGCCCCACAGGTGGGACGAAGTAAATAAGTTAGCAAAAGAAACATTTAATAAGTACATGGATATAGTTGAAGAGCATGAGAAGAAATTGCTTGATGTCCTGGGTTTGCCGAATATTAACACTGTAAGAATAGAAGCAACAAAGGGCACAACTGATCCATATGTGCCACCCGCTAACGCAAGTGCTGCCGTGAGTACCATCCTTACGGACTGGGCGAATGATGTTGTCGGTAGTGAAGAGGTCTATCAGAATTCACAGCTGCAAGCATTTGGAATAGGCTTATCGAAAACTCAAAAGGCAATTCTTCGAGTTGCACCCAAGGACAGGATTGACGAGATAAGGGCTAATACTGTTTTCGCATCTTACGGTAATCCAAGATTACAAGCAATAGTCCGGGACGGCTCGACTCGAATAATCAAAGACATTACTGTCGGCAAGAAGAAATTGATAGAAAGAATTCTCGCAGACGGAATAATCAACAATTCCACACCTATGCAGGTAGCTAGTAGATTACATAAAATGGTAGGTGAGGGAGATGCCTGGCAGTGGTTAAGGTTTGCGAGAAGCGAAATAACTCTCGCAATGGAAGCCGCTTATGATGTACAGGCAGATGCACAAGGAATTAAGTATGATCAATGGTCAGCCGCCGGGAACGCTTGTGAGATTTGCTCACCGCTTGACGGGGACGTTTGGAAGCGTGGAGAGGGGCCGATACCGGTCGCAGATACACACCCGAACTGCTATTGTATCAGAATACCGTTATTTGAATATGATAAAGTAGTTCAGAATATCTGGACTGAACCTTCTCCGTATTTACAGGCGGCATAGAGGAGAGATATAATAATGAATGGGTATTTCATGGACGAGCCAGAGCTTGAATATAAAGTTGAAAAGGCATACGTTAATAAAGAAACAGCTCAAGAAAACAGTGTGGTTATTTTGTGTCAGTATTGTAAAGGGCCCATGAAAGCATCGTTAGGCTGGGAGGGCCTGTCATTTGATCCAGGAGCGTGTAAGCGATTTTATACAATGATTTGTGTTAATAAAAAATGTGGCGCATGCGGCCCTAAAAGAATAAGCGAAAAAAAAGCCATTGAGGCTTGCTTGGGGAAAAATAGCATAGGAGTATAAGATGAGTTTAAGAAAAAAACAAAAAGAACCGAATGGTTATATAAATGTAATAGATTGCAGTGATTGTCACTGTATGAGTCGTTGCTATGCTGAATATGAATGTAACCTTGGATACGGCATTAAATTAATGTGTCGAAAAGATGGAGGGATTATTTATTGTTCTACTGAGTGCAAACTTGTTGAGGTAATTACCAAAGACGGTGTTTATAAAAACAATAATATTATGGCAACAAGTTTAGGAATTTCTTGTACAGGAAAAGGAAATAATGGAACAATTAAAATTAATATTAAAATTAACTAAGTTAATAAATTCACTCTTTACTCAAAACGTTGAATTAAGGAAAAAGTTTTATTTATTAAAACGACAGAACGAATGTTTACAGAAATGTTTAAAAAACACACTTTACGGGAGAGTTTATTTAAACTAAGGAGAAGAAAATGAGCAATAAAGACACGATTTCAATTTTAAATAAGCGTGTGGAAGAATTAATAGAACGCATTTCCAAGTTAGAGGAAACAATTAAGCAGTTGATTTGCAAACATGATGGTGATGTAAAATTTAGTTTTGGGAGTAGAATATTTACAGGGTTTCACTATTTTAAAGAATGCTGTAATTGTGGGAAAGTATTAACCAGGTATCCCAGTATATACGAGTGGGAGGTTGCCCATGCGGAATACAACAAAGAAAAAGCCGATAAGGCAAAAAAGGAAGCCGACGAGAAGTTAAAGAAGGTGAGAGATGGAAAAGAAAAGATTTAATAAATGTATACCATACCATCTATTAATATGGTTTATGGAAAAGGCGTTCAATTATAAAGATGACAGAATGATGGAGCTATTTAATACCTTGGATACGGATGAGGACATATTTATACGTTGGGATTATATCGACAGTAAATTCCATAGCTACTTTCATATCCGTGTATTCTATGGCGAAGACGGAGTATTAATCACAACAAGTAAAGATGAACTATATAAATATTTGAAGACGTTTTATTAAAACAGGGGTTTAAGATGAGTGAATACAAATGGCAAATAGTAGGTTGCAAACTTGAATCTGCAAAAGATTGCAAGGTAAGTTTTAATGAATACGGATTGCCAATACATATCGACGATTATGGAATGGGAGCCTGTCATTATTCATTGATCAAAAGTAAAGATGAACAGGCAATAAGGCAAGTCATAGACGATGTGATTTGGGCTGTAGAGCGGTTGAAATGGGCAACGCAGAAGGCACCTAATGAAAGGCCGGAACTATTAGAAATAATTGTTAAGGGAAGCAGAAAATAAAAAAGGCTTAAGATGAAAACATATTGCATTGACGGCATTACTGTTGAACGGATAGACAGTGAACCGTTTAGTTTAAACTCGCATGGTTTTATTTGCTATCCATTTAAAGTAGTTGGCCCTGAAAATATAAAAAGAACGGATTTGAATAGGTTGTCCGGTAAAGAGCTTGATGGTAAAACAATATGTGGGGTTGAGTCATTTGCTATAGAAAACCAATTTAATGAAACTATTTCCATAGCGTTTAAAGTGGGGGCTTAAGATGAACACACAAATCAAAAGAAAAGATAAATATATGGCACAAGATTAAAGGGTTTTTCATTGATCGTAATTGTGTAGATATGAGACAATATAGCGGAGGTTAAGATGGACACGAAAATACATGATGCAACGCCCTCAACATGGGTTGACTTACCAAAGATGACAATTGAAACGGTAAACAGGGATAATGATAATAATACTGAAATACCGACAACGGTGATAAACATAGACAAGGCAACTATCACTTATTCATTAGGTCTAATGGATTGGCTTAAATATAAATTGTTTATGTTAAAAAACTGGTTATTAATTAAGAGGGGTTAAGATGGAAATATCATATACATATGAAACAAAAATTGCATCAGTTGAAACGTTGAGAGACACACCCGAAGAAAAGATAATAAAAATAATCGGTGGCCCATTCACAATTGAATTGTTGAATCCAGCGCTTGATGTATCAGTTGGTGATAAGCTAGAAGTTATCTCTAAAAAAGAGATGCATTTCTAATGCCAAGATTAATTTGTAAAATATGCAAAAAAGAAATATCAATATCATACATAGAACATGAAAAGATTGTAGATATTAATAACTGGATTTGTATTAATTGTGTGTCGGTTATCTATACAAAGGATTACCCCGCTGGGAAAGTTACTTTATTTACACCCATCGGTACGAGCGAGGACGGAGCGGCCTTGGGTGATCTGATAATGTCACAATTGGTTTTTGACGAATACAAAAAAGACAATCCAGATGAAACTGTTATAACGACACGGCCGGGAGACAATGCACTTGAAATGATAAAAATCTTAAAACCTGACAAGATATTTGTATCTGAGTTTCTATGTGACGACAAGCAGAAAATAGAAAAGCTGCCGCAGGTTATAAATTATAGAATGATGAATGAGCTTTGCAATTATGCGAGAGACGGGGTATATCCAAAGAACATATTTAAGCCGGATTACGTGTTACCAGAAGGCTTTGATTATGTTGTTTTACACATTAGAAACATATCAAAGGGCAAGACTAAGAATATGTCTCTTGAGGAAGCATATAAAATTACTCTCTCGTTAAGTAATAGTAGACAAAAAATTATAGTAGTGGGTAACGATGCGAAGGTAACAAAACATCTTCCTTTGGGTGCCAGGGATTTGCGGTGCATGTTAACCCTAAACGAAATTGCCGGGGTGCTTGAAAATTGCAAGCTGTTCATCGGCAAAGACTCGGGAATGGTACACCTTGCGGCCTCATGTGGATGCAATATAATAGCCTATGGATTCGTAGCTGATAAATGGCATCCTAAAACTGACAAAGAGAAATACAAAGCGTTCAATAAAGACGTTAAGTTTGATATGGTGTTAGATGAAATAAGAAATTATTTAGAGGAGATGAAATGAGAAGAGCAAATATTGAAGTTGATGATAAATTAAAAAATGAGCTTGAAAAATGGACAAAAAAGACATGGGACATATGCGGTAAAAAGGTTCATATCGAGACCGAGACTTATTACAAATTATATGACTGTAATTATAATGGAGTCCCCGACGGTGTTATAAAAAATTTCGTAAGAAAAGAAAATGGCGAATTTGATTTAGAAATTATAAAATTTGATAATGGCGGTACCCTAAGAACAAAAGGATGGGGCAAGGAAAGATAACTATTTCAAGGAGAACTAAGATGAAAACATTTTAATGCTTGACTTTAACGTAAAAAATGCTTATATTCTTTTTAATTATGAAAAAGGAGTTAGTTATGCCGAAATATCCCTGTAAGAATTGTGGTGCGATGGTTAGCATCAGCTGTTTAAAGGAAAAGCAATTAAAAAATAAGAATGTCAAATATGCTGATTTTGTAACAAGATGCGGATCGTGTCCAGATGTCAAGACCGTCAAGAAGTCTTCAAAGAAAAATGATGGTAAATCTGGAAAAGTGCGTGGTGGGATAGATAAATTTTTTGGAGATAGTGAAGAGAATTTTGAAGGTACTAAATAGTTGCAGGTTAATCTTGACATAACCAAATTAAGTTACAAGACACAAAACAGAATAAGGCTATTAATAGAATTATTAGAAAATAAACAATCAGTCGGCGGAAAATGGTCGGCGCATAAAGGGGATTTAATAATTAAAAAAGAAGTAGATTTAAAATAAAAAAATAAATAAATAGCCGAACCACTGCAACGCAAAGTCGGATATTCCTTAACGGGAGTATTCGACTTTTTTTATTATGGAGGCAGTATGGATTTTTTAGAAGAGTCACAGCGTAATTTTGTTTTCTCGTGTTATCCTAATTTGAAATTTATCAAAGAAGGCGTACGTGCGGAAAGTGGAACTGTAAGATTTTCTAAAGAAGTTTTTAAAGATCAAATAGAATGTGAAAAATGGATATTAAAAAATACGGATGAAGATGTTGAGATAGTCAAGGAGTTTAATAATGTAACAGCCAAATCTTTAGAAATAACAGATGCGGACTGGGAGTTAATTAAAGGGCGGCTTGTAAAGCCTGAAAAGTTTTTAAATGGCAAGAAAGACTTTACAATATTCGAGGAGTATCTTGCCTTTAATGCTTGGGATAGAGATGAAGAAAGATTCCCAAAGGAGTTTTTAAAACGATTAAGCGATACGATAGTTGGCAAACGTAGACTACAGTCGCATGATTGGTCTGGGAAATCCGGGATAGTTGGCCGTTATTTTAAATCAAGATTAGAAAAAGTAAGTATTGATGAAGCTGTTAAGTTAATGGGTAATCCTAATCCCGGTTTAAAAAAAGAACTGGATACGATTGAAAAAGAAGACGGCGGAATATTTTATATGGTTCCCACTTATTACGTACCCAATGAATATGAAAAAGAGATCCTCGCTATTTCTGCTGGTCTCATTCCGTCGTCAATTGGTTTTAGGGGTGCAAAATTTGAAGAAGTTAAAGACGATAACGATAATACAATAGGATGGAAATATATTTTAACATCAAGAACCGAATCTGTTGAGGGTTCTGGCGTTGGTGTAGAAGCTCAATTCGGAGCAGAGACCAAAAAGAATCTATCCGGTGATACAAATATAAGCCGCTCCGATTACGAGGGCGAAAATGGAGAGTCCCGCTCCAACAAAGAGGGCGAAGGAATCCAGCACAAGAATGTTAATGGAGGCACTATGAAAATTAAATCCCTCGAAATGGAAATTGAGGTTAAGGATTTAAAAGAACTTGACAAGGCGGGGTCTGACATAGACGAAAAAGTCCAGCCCATACTTGACAATGTTAAAAGTTTGACCGATGAGGTAGCAAAGTATAAAACAGAAAAAGAAGCACTTGATGAAGTATTCGGTGAAGGTGTTAATCCCGAAAACCTGAAAGGGCTT